>JAABUQ010004275.1_pt1 | contig 24595 bp, 22 predicted proteins | sample 5560001 | NCBI WGS metagenome assembly JAABUQ01 (sample SAMN10711888, study PRJNA513371) | rock metagenome | isolation source: Antarctica rocks | place: Antarctica: Victoria Land, Finger Mt nord | collected 2015-12-18
CCCGACCGTTGCCAAAGACGACCCGGGCCACCGGCCCGAACTGAAAGTCAGTCAACCAATTCACGCTTGCCCTCCTCTTGGTCACTCTACAGTTGCGCCTGGTGGCGCAGCTTGTCTAAGCTAACGCCGTTCTATGCAGCATACCGCGACCCCCGACCACGGCTACACCGTGGCCGCGATTGCGCGGGCCGTCGACGTCCTGTGTGCGTTCGAGCGCCCGCCGCACGAGTTCGGCCCCAGTGAGCTCGCCCGCCAGCTCGGCATGACCAAGAACCACGTCTTCCGGGTGCTCAAGACGTTCGAAGCGTGTGGCTTCGTCCGCCGCGTCGAAGACCGCTACATGGTCGGCGTCCGCGCGTTCGAAGTCGGTCAGCTGGCCATCAAACATCTGGACGTGGTGCGCGTGGCGCGGCCGCTCATTCGCAGCCTGCACGAGCAGACCGGCGAGACCGTTCACCTGGCGGTGCTGGATGCGACTACGCTGGAGGCGATCTGCGTCGACCGCATCGAGAGCCATCACGCCGTGCGGCTGTCGGCCGAAGTCGGACGACGCTTTCCGCTCCACGCCGGAGCGTGCCCCAAGGTGCTCCTGGCGTTTCTGCCGCAGGCACAGCGCGACGCAATCTTGGTGCGGGGATTGCCCGCATTCACGGGTCGGACGGTGACCGATCCGATCGAGCTGCGGTCGGAGCTGGCCCACATCCGCAAGAGCGGCTACGCCATCGCGGATGAAGACCTGGATGTCGGCGCCGCGGCAGTGGCCGCGCCCATCCGCGACTGGTCGGGCCAGGTAGTGGCGGCGATCAGCGTGGCTGGACCGATCACTCGCGTACGTGAAGGACTGAATACGGCGTTACGGGCCGCGGTCGTCTTTAGCGCCGAGCAGATTTCGAAGCAACTCGGGTATTCGCAACCACGAAAGGGCAATGTACATGCACTCGCGTCTCTGGCGTAGTCCGGCTCCCGCGCGGGGTGTCGCGGTCATGGTGATGGTTGCCTGCCTGCTGGCAACGGCGTGTTCTTCTGGCGCACCGGCGGCCGCGCCAGCTGCGCCGGCCACCCAGCCGACGCCAGGCGCATCCCAGCCAACGCCAGCCTCCGCGCAGCAAGGCGGCACCGTCAACATTCCCATCGCCGCCGATCCGACGATGAATCCGTGGCACCCCAATGCCTTTATCGAGTCGCTGCTCGTCAACCGCGTGCTCTTTGACGGCCTGACCAAGCCTGGCAAGGATCTCGACCCGGCTCCGGACCTGGCCACCAGCTGGCAGGCAGCACCCGACGGCCTGAGCTGGACCTTCAGCCTGAGCGACAATGCGAAGTGGAGCGACGGCCAGGCCATCACCGCCGACGACGTTCTGTTCACGTTCAACGACATCGTGTTGAAGAAAGAGCTGGGCGCCACCGGCGCCGGCAACTTCACCGCGGTGAAGAATGTGGAGGCGGTCAATCCAACCAGCGTCAAGTTCAACCTTTCGCGCCAGTTCAGCGCACTGCCCGCGTACCTCGCCTACAACGCTGGGATCCTGCCCAGGCACTCCTTTGATGGACAGGCTGATCCGTGGGCTTTCAACGCGTTCAACAAGAGCATGCCGATCACCAGCGGTCCGTTCAAGGTGGACTCGTACACCTCCGGTCAGAACGTGGTTCTCGCCCGCAACGACGCCTACTTCGGCGGCAAGCCGAATCTCGACAAGGTGGTCTTCAAAGTCGTTCCCGACGCGAACACGCAGGTAGCCCAGGCGCTCAGCGGCGAGCTGAGCATCATGATCATGGACAACAAGGCTGCCGTCGATCGCGTCAAGAGCGCGTCCCAGGTCCGCGTCGAGCCACGCCAACTGGTGCAGTACTACTGGCTGGCGCTCAATCAGACCGACCCGCGTTTTCAGGATGTCCGCGTCCGCCAGGCATTCGACTACGCAATCGACCGCCAGGCGATCGTGACGGCGGTGGAAAAGGGCTACGGCAAGCCGGCCAACAGCGCCATCGTGCCCGCGCTCAAGGCGTATTATGATGCGAGCCACGAAGCCCAGTACCCGTTCAACCCTGACAAGGCCCGGCAATTGCTGGCGGATGCCGGCTGGGTGGCCGGAGCCGACGGCGTCCTGCAGAAGGACGGTCAGCCGTTCCACTTCAGCATGGACGTCGGCCAGCGCGGTGTGCTGCAGCCAACCAACGAGTTGATTCAGCAGAACCTCAAGGCCGTCGGTATCCAGGCCGACCTGAACTCGATGGAGTGGAACTCGTACATCCAGAAAGTTGTCGTTAATCGCGACTACACCGCCAGCGTCAACTGGTGGGTGTACCCGAACGATCCGGATGTGTTTCCCTATTTCCACAGCAGCAGCGCCGGCAAGGGCTTCAATATTCCTGGTTACAAGGATCAGAAGCTCGACGATTTGCTGACCGCGGTCCAAACCGAGACGGATCCCGCCCGGCGCAAGCAATCCGTTACCGAGCTGCAGTCGTTCATGGCGGATAATCTGCCCTACATATTCTTGTGGTACCCCCAGGAGATCGACGTGATCAACGCCAATCTGCAGGGCGTACCGGACCTCAACCTGCGCGACAGTCTGCACTACGTCGCGGAGTGGTGGATCAAGAAGTAGAGGCGGCCTACGCTCCGCATCGTCGTCCAACGTCTGATCCAGGGCGCGATCGTGCTCTTGCTCGTGAGCGCGATCACGTTCCTGCTGGTCAACCTTGCGCCCGGCGGGCCGTCCGCGCTGATGCGCATGGACGTAACTCCAGAACAACGGGCAGCGCTCTCGACGCGGCTGGGTCTTGACGATCCGGTTCCCTTGCGTTACGCACTGTGGCTCGGCGGCGCGCTGCACGGCGATCTCGGTACGTCGCTCGGCAGCAGCGAACCGGTTGCCGCACGCATCGCCCAGCGTCTGCCCAACACCTTGCTGCTGGCTGGGACGGCTCTGGCGGTGTCGATCCTGGTCGGTATTCCGTTAGGCGTGGTCGCGGCGCTGCGACGGAACTCCGTTCCAGATTTCATCGTCGCGCTGGTGAGCGTCGTGGGTGTGTCCGTGCCTGCCTTCTGGCTCGGCATCATGCTGATCTTGCTATTGTCCGTACAGCTCAACTGGCTACCGTCGTCTGGACTGGCCAGCACCGGTAATGAAGGCGACCTGCGCGATCACTTCGTTCACCTGCTGATGCCAGCCATCGTCCTGTCGACGACTGTGCTGCCATATGTCGTCCGGTTCACGCGGTCGGCGTTGCTCGACGTGCTGGGCCAGGAGTACGTCCGCACCGCCACCGCCAAAGGCTTATCACGCGTGCGGGTGATCTACGGACATGCGCTGCGCAATGCGCTGGTCCCGGTGATCAGCATTATCGGCACCCTCGTGCCGCGCCTGGTGGGCGGCTCGGTGGTGACGGAGGCGGTGTTCGGTTGGCCAGGTATGGGTCGACTGGCGGTCGAGGCGGCCAATGGACGGGATTATCCGTTGATTGTCGGGATCACCGTCATCATCTCGGCGGTGGTCGTCGTGAGCAGTCTCATTGTCGACATGGCCTTCACCTGGCTCGACCCGCGGATTCGCCTGGCATGAGCACGGCGGCCGGAGCGCTGTCGTCCGCGCGGCCGGATGCGACAACGGCAGACGCCCAGTTGGCCGCATCGCGGACAGTCCGTGGTGGTCACTCGGTGTGGGCGCGCATGGCCCGCAATCCCCTGACGCTCGTCTCCTTTGCGTTTCTGGTGGCGATCCACCTGCTCGTGTTCATTGGCCCGCTCGCGTGGACCATTGCGCCGCAACAAACCAGTGCGCTGGACGCGCTCCTGCCGCCCGGACCCGGCCATCCGCTCGGCACCGACGACCTCGGACGTGACGAGCTCAGCCGCTTACTTCACGGCAGCCAGGTGACTTTGCTCGTCGGATTCGCTGCCATGCTGACAGCAACGCTGCTGGGGCTGCTGGTTGGGGCGACGGCTGGGTTTTATGGCGGCTGGACCGACGCGCTGCTGATGCGCCTCACCGACACGCTGACCGCGCCGGCGTTCTTTTTGATCGTGACGGCCGTGGTCGTCCTCGGGCCGAGCGCGCTCACCCTCATTGCGGTAATTGGTGCCACGTCCTGGATGCAGGTGGCGCGCGTGATCTACGCCGAAACGCTGCGCTTCAAAACGCTCGACTTCGTACTCGCCGCCGAAGCCATGGGGGCTCGGCGCGCGGCGGTCCTGTACCGCCACGTTCTGCCACAAACGTTTCCGTCTGTGGTGGTCTCGGCAACACTGGGTGTCGGCTTCGCCATCCTGACGGAGTCCGCCGTCAGCTACCTCGGCCTGGGCATTCAACCGCCGACCCCATCCTGGGGCAACATGCTGCAGAACGCCCAGCAATACGTGTGGACCGCCCCGGCTCTGGCGATTTTTCCCGGCGCGGTCATTACCCTCGTCGTCCTAGCATACAACTTCCTGGGCGACGGTCTGCGCGACGCGGTCCACCCGCGTTTGCGCATCTAGAAAAGGAGCACCTCTTTAATGGCACTCGATGAGCAGGTTCGCAGCAAGGCCAAACGCTATACCGGCTATCGGTCGTTCCAGTACCTGGAAGCCGGTGTGGACTACGCCGAGTTCAAGCTCGCGCGTGAAGTGAACCGCGTCGCTTCGCGCGTCGTCGACGTCTCGTCAGAACAGGAAGCACGAGCCCAGAAACTGCTCGTCGAGAGCCTCGTGATCTCGCTGCACGATCACGCATTCGTGGTGCCGGAGAACACCGAGCAAATCTTCGAGTACCGCCGCGCCGGTCGCGACTGGACCGGCTACGAGGGCCTCGCCGTGTCCGGCATCGACGCTATTTTCGATTGCCTGATGGATGGCACCGCGTGCATCACCTCCAAGGCCGGTTGGAAGTGGGACGACATCGTCTGGGACCTGGGCATGCGTCTGTCGGACATCGCCCACCAGGACATGGTTTTCCGTGCCGACACCACCCAGGACATCGTCCGCGCCAGGCAGAACGGTCAGATCGCGTTCATCCCGTCACTCGAAGCGGCGACCCCGATCGAGAACGAGCTCGACCGACTGGACGTCCTGTACGGCCTGGGGATTCGCTCGTCTGGCATTGCCTACAGTGAGGCCAACACGCTCGGCAGTGGCCTGCGTGAAAGGGGCGACGGCGGTCTCACGGAGTTCGGGCGCGCGGCCGTGCTGCGCATGAACAAGCTCGGTATTGCCATCGACATCTCCCACTCCGGCGACCAGACCTCGCTCGACACGATCGAGGCATCCCAGAAGCCGATTTTCATCACCCATGCTGGTGCGCGTGGGCTGTGGAACACCCGGCGCATGAAGCCGGACGAAGTGATCGAGCGCTGCGCTGACAAGGGCGGCGTGATCGGCATCGAAGCGGCGCCGCACACCACCCTGACGGCAGAGCACCCGAGGCACAGCATTGAGTCGTTCATGCAGCACTTCGAGTACTGCGTTGACTTGATCGGCATCGACCACGTGGCGTTCGGCCCGGACACACTCTTCGGTGACCATGTGGCACTGCACCACGCGTTCGCGCGGCAGCTGTCGATCAAGTCGGCGCACGGCACGGTCGACTTCGAGGAGGTCGAATTCGTGGACGGCGTCGAGAACCCGGCCGAGGAGTTCCCCAATATCGTGCGCTGGCTGGTGAAGCACAACTACTCGGACGACGACATCCGCAAGGTGCTCGGCGAAAACGTGATGCGAGTGCTCAAGGAGGTGTGGTGGAAGTAACTCTCCACTGGACTCCAGCTGGCGCGGCTTAGCACTGCCGGCGTTCGGTCAGCCGCGCGAGCCGTCGCCAGGGTAGCTTCTGTCTGCGCCGAGTCCGGCCTCACGAGCGCGCAGAGCGGCCTGGGCACGGTCGGCCACCTGGAGCTTTCCATAGATACTGGAGACGTGATTGCGGATAGTCTTCAGGCTCAGGCCGAGCCGGTTGGCGATCTCCTGATTGGCGCGCGAGCAGCAAGGCCGAGCGCAGCGAGCCAAGATGAGGTCTGCCGCGGCGTCCAGGTCGATGCCTGGACCAACTGCAACCCCGCTGCGCGATCAGGTCAAGTGTCAGCATGAGCCTCGGGCTGCCCGCATGTCTGGGATCCAGACACTTCTGGCTATCTGCTGCGCATGGTTGGGGTGCGGCGGGTGCGGCCGAACCCCAGGTTCCACTCATCACCTCGCCAGACGTGAAGCCGCCCGTTCAGCGTGGCAACGCGGAGAGGTCAGGTGCGAATCGCGGCGACGAGTTGATCGTAGATTTCGCCGAGGTCTCCTGCTCCGTCGCGGCGTGTCCAGATCTCGGTCGCGACGTCGAGACAGGTCAGGGCGCAGGCAACGAGCGCCTGAGCCCGTGGGTCGATCCGGTCACCGCCCCCCGCCCCGAGGCGTTGGGCAATGTTCGGCGCCAGAAACTCCTGCCAGCGCAGCTGCTTTTCAAAGTGGCTGGCGCGCAAGGATGGCGTCGCATACATCATCTTCGACATTTTGAGAATCGCCTCGGGTGAGCGGGCGGGGTCGAGGGAGACCGCCGCCATGGCAGCGCGCAGCGCGTCCCAGGGCGGCTCGTTTGCCGGTCGCGCTTCCAGAGCCTTCTTGACGGCCAGACCTGCGTCGACCATTTCGCCCAGGACGATGTCTTCTTTTGTTGGGAAGTAGCGGAACAGCGAGCGACGCGAGATGCCGACCTCGCGGGCGATCTGGTCGGTGGTGGTGGCGTCGAAGCCTTGCTCCACAAACAGCCGCATGGCCACCGCGCCGATCTCAGCCTGCACTGCTCGGTGGGTGCGCGTTCGCAAGGTCGACTCGACCATGAAGGGAACCACGCGCCCAAGCATACCCCACAACAACCCTCGATGACTATATTGACACTGCGTGACGTTAAGGGCATACTGTGCACATCACCGACGCGGCACCAACACCGGCGACAGCGAGCTAGCTCTCGCCCAGAAAGAAGCACACCATGCGTGACGATGTGAACCTGACAGCCGCTCCAACGATCGGACTCCACATCAACGGCCAGCGCTTCGATCTCCAGGTCGAACCACGGGTCAGCCTGCTTGATGTTGTCCGCGAGCGGCTCGACATGACCGGAACGAAGAAGGGTTGCGACCAGGGCGCGTGCGGTGCGTGCACGGTCCTCGTCGACGGCGAACGTATCCTGTCCTGCCTGGCCCTCGCCGTGCAGTACGCCGGTCGCCAGATCATCACCATCGAAGGCCTGGCTCCGGCGGTCGGAGTAGGCGATTCGCTTCACCCATTGCAGTCAGCGTTCATCCGACATGACGGCTTCCAATGCGGGTACTGCACCCCAGGCCAGATATGCTCGGCGGTCGGCATGCTTGCCGAGCATGCCGCGGGCTGGCCGAGCGTCGTAACCGAGGATGTTCTGGCAACCCACATCGCGCTCACGCCGGACGAAATACGCGAGCGGATGAGCGGCAATCTCTGTCGCTGCGGTGCGTACAACGGCATCGTCGCAGCGATCGCGGAGGTGGCGGCGTGAAGAACTTTGGCTACGTCCTGGCCACCGATGTTGCCTCGGCACTCGACGCTTTGGGAAGCCGGCCGAACGCGCGTTTTCTTGGCGGCGGGACGAACCTCGTCGACTTGATGCGACGCGGCATCGAGGCACCCGACACTCTGGTTGACATCACTCGCCTGCCATTGGATGCCATCGAGGTGCTTCCTGGAGGCGGCCTGCGCATCGGCGCTGGCGTACGCAACAGCCACCTCGCCGCCGAACCACTCGTTCGCCGCCAGTACCCGGTGCTCGTCCAGGCGGTGCTGAGTGGTGCATCGGGACAGTTGCGCAACATGGCCACCGTCGGCGGGAATTTAGTCCAACGGACGCGCTGCGGGTACTTCTACGACACAGCCCAGGCGTGCAACAAACGCCAGCCAGGCGCCGGGTGCGCCGCGATCGACGGATTCAATCGCATGGCGGCCATTTTCGAGGCCAGCGAGCACTGTATCACCACCCACCCTTCCGACCTGTGTGTCGCACTTGCCGCTCTCGACGCGGTGGTGGAGCTGCGGAGTGCCGGCGGCGTCCGGCGGGTCCCACTCGTCGACTTTCACCTTTCGCCAGGCAACACTCCGCGTGTGGAGACGGTGCTGGGCGCGGGTGAATTGATTACCGCGGTCGAAATCCCGCCATCGCCGGTGGCCGCCACATCGCGCTACCGCAAGGTGCGCGACCGGGCATCCTACGCATTTGCGCTCGTCTCCGTCGCAGCGGCAATGACCGTGGACCATGACGGCATCATCACCGACGCTCGGCTGGCAATGGGCGGTGTCGCCGCCAGGCCCTGGCGCGCACGGCGAGCCGAGGCGGCACTGATCGGCCAACCAGCTTCGGACGAGACGTATGCGGCCGCCGCCGACGCCGAGCTTGCTACAGCCGTCGCCCAGTCGGGGAATGGCTTCAAGATTCCCCTGGCGCGCAACACGATCGTAGCTACCCTGCGGAGCCTCGCCACGGAAAGGATTCCAGCATGACGCTCACCGAACTCCGAGTACCTGAGCAAACGACCGCGCGGAAGCTCGTTGGACAGCCGCTCGATCGCGTCGACGGAGGGGTGAAGACCACCGGACGGGCCCGGTACTCGGCCGAGTACCCATTTGCCGAGTTGGCTCACGCTGCTGTCGTATACTCGACCATCGCCCGCGGGCGGATCACGGCCATCGATACGCGGTCAGCCGAAGCGCTGCCCGGAGTCATCGCCGTCATCACGCATCTCAACGCTCCAAAACTTCGACATACCGGAGCCTGGAACACACGTAACCCTCTGGGTAGTTCCGATGGCATCGGTGTCGATTTTCTCAACACCGACCGGATCCATTGGAACGGTCAGCCGCTCGCACTGGTTGTCGGGGACACACTCGACATCGCTCGTGATGCCGCCGACCGGATCAGAGTAAACTATACGGAGGAACCGGCCGTTGTCGACTTCCTCGCCGAGCAGTTGCATGCCGTGGAACAGCCCAACGCGCTCTTGTTCGAGCCCGGCGCGAACAAGGGCCACGCGGACTCCGCGCTGGCGAGCGCAGCGGTCCAGGTCGACAACATCTTCACAACGGCGCCTCAGACTCACAACGCCATGGAGCTACACGCCACGACCGCCGTCTGGGACGGCGACCGGCTGACGGTGTACGAGGGGACCCAGTGGATTGACGGCGTCCAGGGGATGCTGGCCCGCAAATTCAACATTTCTGCGCGCAATGTTCGGATCGTGTCCAAGTTTGTCGGCGGAGGTTTTGGGAGTCGGTTTCTGGTGTGGCCGGGCACCATGCTCGCTGTTCTGGCCGCGCGCGTGGTCCAGCGACCCGTGCGCCTGATGCTTACTCGGGAAGGTGTGTTCCGCACCGTCGGTGGGCGGACACCCACGATTCAGCGGCTTGCGCTTGGCGCCACTCCCGACGGTAGGCTGAGCTCGCTCATCCACACCAGCGTCACCGAGCTGGGTCATCTCGGCGGACACCCAGAGCAGGTCACCTGGATCTCGCAGCATCTCTACCCAACCCCCAACCTGCAAGCGCAGCAATCGCAGGTGAGGCTCGATTGGCTGCCGAACTCCACGATGCGCGCACCTGGCGAGGCGGTGGGCTCGTTCGCGCTCGAGTCGTCCATTGACGAACTGGCCGAGCGCCTGGGCATCGATCCCATCGACCTGCGCATGCGCAACGAACCCGACCGCGACCCGGTCAGTGGGAAGCGTTTTTCTCACCGTCGATTGCGCGAAACCTACGCGCTCGGCGCGAAAGTGTTCGGCTGGTCGGACCGCGTCGCTGCCCCGCGTTCGATGCGTCGCGGCACCATGCTTGTCGGCTACGGCGTGGCCACGGCCTACCACCCAGCAATGACGCTCCTGGCCAACGTGACCGTGAAGCTCGACGCCGACGGGCACGCCCTGGTCCGATGCGGATTCCACGAGATGGGGATGGGCGGAGCGACGGCGTACGCCCAGATCGTGGCTGACCAGCTCAGCCTGCCGTTCGACGCGATCACCGTCGAGTACGGCGATTCCGAGCTGCCCACGGCTCCATTGGCCGGCGGGTCAGTTCAATCCGCGAGCATGAGCGCGAGTCTGATCGCGGTGTGCGCCGACCTGCGCAGACAGCGACAACGTCATCCCCATCAGCCCCAGTACGAAGCCCGCGTGGGGTCCGATACGGGGCTTGGTCGTGCCGCCAACATAGCCAAGTTCATTGCCAGTGCGATACCCGACCAGCGGCGGTGGACGAAGGCCGCCGCTGGCGCACAGTTCTGCGAGGTCCACGTCGACGCAGACACCGGTGAGATGCGCGTCGCCCGATGGGTCGGCGTGTTCGACATTGGCACCGTCCTGAACGCAAAGACAGCGGCCAGCCAACTGCGCGGCGGCATCGTAATGGGCATCGGCCTCGCGCTCACCGAGGAAACCCAGGTCGACCCTCGCAGCGGGCGCATCGTCAACGCCAATCTGGCCGAGTACCACGTGCCCACCCACGCCGACGTCCCATCGATCGAGATCCATTGCCTCGATGATCCGGACCCGACGATGCCACTCGGCGTCCTCGGGACAGGCGAGGTCGGCATCGTTGGGGTGGCCGCCGCGATTGCAAACGCTGTATACCACGCCACCGGCGTGCGGGTGCGTCAGTTACCGATCACCCTCGACACCGTGTTGCCTTCATACCACGCGCTACCAGTCTGAGACGGATCTTGCTGCGAGCGAAGGCAGGCTCGGCAGCGTCAGAAATCTGTTGGTGGTTGACAGGTACTGCGCCAGGTCGATTGTCGCGACGACCTCGAGGTCCCAAGGCAATGGTTACCTATTGCAACCAACCCCATCCTCGTGCACCATCGATGTCTATGCAAGACGGCACCTTTTCCGCACCTGGTATTCAAAAATTGACCGAAGAGTGGGGCCACATGGTCGGTCGACCCGCTGGCTGTCAGGCGCGCGACATCCTCGACCGCGTCGGCGACAAGTGGTCGATGGTCGTCATCTCGCTCCTGGCTGGCCAGACCATGCGTTTTATGGCGCTCCGCCATGCCGTTCCCGACATCAGTCAGCGCATGCTCACGGTCACTCTGCGCCACCTCGAACGCGACGGCATCGTGCAGCGGACTGCCTACCCGACTGTGCCGACGACTGTCGAATACCACCTCACCGAACTGGGCACGACGTTGCTGGACAGGGTGAGAGCGATCGTCCGGTGGGCAGTTGAGCACGAACTGCAGATTGCCGCGGCTCGCGCAGCGTACGACGCCAGGAACGAAACTCAGCTGGCTGCCTCATGAAGCCTGTGCACATTGGTGGATGGATCTGTACCTACTCCTCCGCGACGGGTGGAGGTTCGATGTACACCAGATGAACGCGCGCGCGGGAAGCACTGCAGATGCCTCGGCCGGGGGCGAAAACCAGTTGAAGAGTTTTATCGACAAGTTCACACCACACCACGCGGCGCTAATCCAGTCGGTGCGCGAGGTATTGCGCAAGCGCCTCCCAACAGCCAACGAACTCGTCTACGACAACTACAACTTCTTCGTTATAGGCTACTGTTCGACTGAGCGACCGTCCGACTGTATCGTCTCGATTGCCGCCGCCGCGAATGGAGTTGGCTTGTCGTTTTACTACGGGGCCAGCCTTCCAGATCCGCACAGGCTCCTGCAGGGCAGTGGCAAGCAGAACCGTTTTATCAGGGTCGAGTCCTCAGCAACTCTAGAGCGCCCAGAAGTCGAGGAACTTATCGCTACAGCCGTGGCAATGGCCCGGACACCGTTGCCCGCGAACGGCACAGGCAAACTGATCATCCAGCCCATCTCTGAGAACCAAAAGCCAAGGCGTACGGCTAACTGCTAGCGGGGCCTCGCCGGCCCTTGGGGCGAAGTCGCCCGAGAGACGGTGCTGTGCCGCTGGGGTAAAGATGCGCGGCATGGCGCGAGCGCAGGATCCGCTTAGTAGCTCGCGGCTCCTCTCGTGCGTCGGCTCGTACGTCGGCGCATGTTATCGCGTAGAACTTGTCATGAGCCCAGTGTTCGCGCCACGGACCGCGGCCACATTCCTCCAGGCCGACGAGCTGAAAGTCGCGCACGGTCACAGTCAGGGGTGCTTTCCGAGTCGTCAGTCGCAGGAGCTCGCTGGTTCCGGCGCCCGTTGGCGACCTCGCGCCATCATAGCCGTCGGCTCGCGGATCCTTCCCCCGTGAGTTGCGGCCGACCTCGCCAGCGCATATACTTGGCGAATTCGCTAAATATTGCTCGATATGAGAAAAGGACCCCACTCGTGTCCGAGTACCCGACCTTCGTGCCGACCCTCTACTATCAAGACCCCAAGTCCGCCCTAGCGTGGCTCGAGCGGGCATTCGGCTTCGAAACCACGATGCTGATCGAAGGTTCGGACGGCGATGACAGCCGCATCCATTCCGAGATGAAATTCGGCAGCGGAGTGATCTTCGTGGGCGGCCAATGGAATGACTCAGTCAAGAGCCCGAAGTCGATCGGGGGCCAATGCACGGGCAACGTCAACGTCCAACTCGACGCCGATCTGGACGCGCACTTCGAACGGGCTCGGCAGGCTGGCGCGGTGGTGGTCCAGGAGCCGGAAAACCAGTTCTACGGCCATCGCACGTATCGCGTACTGGACCTCGAAGGCCACTCGTGGAGCTTCGCCCAAGAGTTGCGAGCCATGTCGAATGATGAGATGGCGGCGGCCGGCGGCGTCAGCGTCAAATCCACCCTTTGACACAACCGTCCCGCGTCGACGTCGACCGTACGTTTGCCGCGCTGGCCGATCCAGATCGGCGGCGGACGATCGATCTCCTGCGCGAGCGGCCGCGGCGCGCTGGTGAGTTGGCGACGGCGCTGCGTGTCTCTGCGCCGGCAATGAGCCGTCACCTGCGTGTTCTCCGCCAGAGCGGGCTGGTCATGGAGACCCATCCGGTCCTTGATGCACGGGTCCGCATCTACAGCCTCCAGCCGAGGCCGCTCGCTGAGTTGAGGGAGTGGCTGGAGCTGGCTGAACAAGGTTGGAGTGAGCAACTGGCCGCCTTCAAGTCCCACCTGGAGCAAGGTTGAGTGCCGTCGCGCATCCTGGTGGCGTTGCGCGTGCGCGTGACTCCAGAGCGCGCCTTCGAGGCGTTTACTAGCGAGATCGGGCAATGGTGGCAGCCCAACGGCTTGTTCCAGTTCACCCGTCGCGGGCCAGGTCGCCTGGCCTTCACACCTGGGCCCGACGGGCGGCTGATGGAGACGCACGCCGACGGGGAGGTCTTCGAAGTCGGGCGCATCACCGTCTGGGATCCACCGACTGAATTGGCATTTCATTGGCGGCAGGCCAGTTTCACGCCCGACCAAACGACCCATGTGCGGGTGCGCTTTGAGTCGGTCGATCTGGGGACACGCGTGACCGTCGAGCACATCGGCTGGGACGGCATCGCACGGGACAACGCGGCGAGACACGGATTTCCGCTCGACGTGTTCCAACTTCGCCACGCAGAGTGGTGGCGAGCGCTTCTGGAGGCGTACCGAAACAGGTTGGACCGCGCATTCGGCGCCGGTCGGTCCGCCACCGTCTAAAGTTGGTCCTGTCAGCTGGGCGATAATGGGATGGGTGAGCTCGGCAGGGGATCACCATAATCATGCGTCACCAGTCCAGGTGACTGGACCAGGTGGCACTGGCACTCTCAGCGGGGACGATTTTGCAGCGTGGCGGCACCGGCACTGCGACGTTCCACAATGCTGACGAGGGCTTTGAGGTCGTCTACCAGTCAGTCTTCGCTGATCGGTGGATGGTCGCCACCGAGCTGCCACACTCTGTGATCTACCAGCCAGGCGCCAAGCTGCTGGATGACACCCTTGTCATTGCGGCCCCGCTGCTGAGCCTCGCTGTCCTGCTGATGATCTGGTATTCCGCGCGGCTGCTTGCTCCCCTGCGTCGATTGTCAGAAGCCTTGGGCGCCATCGGGGCCGGCCACCTCCAGCAGACTGCTGGCATCTCCGGCGAGGACGAAATCGGCGAGCTGGGCCGATCCTTCGACCACATGGCCACGGAGTTACAGACGTCGATGCAGAAACGCGTCGAAGTGGAGGCGGCTCTCCAGCATCAGGCGCTTCACGATCACCTCACTGAGCTGCCCAATCGAGCGTGGCTCCTGGTCCGCACTCCACGAAGCGGTCCTCTGCAACTGACGCGTACGCCGCCGCGGCGACTTCGAGTGCCCGCACCCCGTCTGCCAGCCGAGCGCGCGGCTGCGTTCGCGAATCAGCGCAGGCGAGAAAATGATCGATTCCCGCCTGAATGCGCGACAGGGAGCTCGGTGCAACGATGTCCACCGTCTTCCAGGAGTCATCTCCGCGGCGGATGACGCGCAGCGACGGCGGATTCCAGCCGACTTCGACCATTGCGCCTTCGGTTTCCAGTGTCAGCGAGTATTCGCGCCGCACCGCGTACGAGGCCGCTTCGAGCACCGCCGACGGCCCGCCCCGCTCCGCCTCGAGCACCAGCAGCACGTCGCGTTCCAGGGCAGCTTCGGTTGGGTTGGGCCGCATGCGCGCGCCGACCCGCAGGGGCTCGTCGACCAGGAATCGAAACAGGTCGATCGAGTGAACGCTGGTATTCAGCACGGCCCCACCACCCGACTGCGATGGATCCCAGACCCACGGCCGGCGATCAGTGCGCATGTCCAGCGCGAATCGGTTGCGCAACAGCAGCGGCTGGCCGAGCTCACCACCCAGCAGCATCTCGCGCAAACGCACGATCGGCTCGTGGAAGCGGTGGAAAAAGCACAGCATGACGATGCGCTCGGGGAACACCAGGTTGGCCACCGCCTGACCGTCGCGCAGCGTGCTGGCGAGCGGTTTTTCGCACAACACGTCGAGACCGGCCTGGAGCGCGGCGCGCACCATCGGCAGGTGGAGATTGGGCGGAGTACAGATCGAGATGGCGTTCGCCTTCGCCCCGCTCAACAGATCGTCCAGGTTGCTGAAGGGCGCGGCGCCGAACTCGGTGGCGAACGCGGCGGCCCGGTCGGGGTCGGCGTCACAGACGGCGACGACGCGCGCGGCGGCAGCGCGATAGGCCTCCAGATGGTAGCGGCCCATCTGGCCGAGACCGACGACGGCTACGCGGACATCGCTGGCTGGCATCATCTACTCGAGCAGTCTAGCAGCATTTTCTGAAAATTCGTTGCAGGTATTGATTGACGGGCTCGAAGCGAGTCGCTACGATGCTTGCCAGCCGTCCGCGCCGGAAAAACTCACTGCCATGACCCAGGCGACCTCGCTACCCGATCACGCCCCGACCCAATCCCGTCGGCGCTTCCTGCGTTCGGCGGTCCTGTTTGGTGGTCTCGCCATCGGCAGTAGCCTGCTCGTCGCCTGCCAGGCCGCCGCCACTACCGCGCCGGCCAACCCGACGGCGGCCCCGGCTGCTGCACCAACCCCGGCTAGCACCACCAGCGCACTCAAGCCAAACGGCAAGTTGGTGTATGCCAATCCAAGCAAGCTCCGCACGCTCGACACGATCTCCGTCTACGGCTTGCAGGAGTTCCAGATCTCACGCCAGATGATGGAGCCGCTGCTGGACCTCACCCAGGACGGCAAGCTCTCACCGGTCCTGGCCGAGTCCTGGTCGCCAAGCACGGACGCGAAGACCTGGACCTTCAAGCTGCGCCAGAACGTCAAGTTCCATGACGGCACACCATTCGACGCACAGTCGGTCGTCGCCACCGTGCAGCGGGCCAAGTCGGCCACCATCTCGCAGCACCAGTTCGCGTTCGTCGACTTCGAGGATCCGCCGGTCCAGGCGATCGACAACTACACCGTCGCGTTCAAGAGCAAGAATCCGACCTCCACGCTGCCCTACAACCTGGTAGCCGTCTACATGATGCCTCCAACCATTGCGAGCAATCCCAAGTACGACAAGGCGGCCTTCGACGGAGCTATCGGCACCGGCCCCTTCAAGCTCAACAAGTTCAACGTCGACGGCGACACGCTGATGGACGCGAATGCCGACTACTGGCAGGCGGGCCTGCCGAAGGTGAGTCAGCTCGTCCACCGCCCGATCATCGAGCCCTCGGCGATGGTGGCCGCGGTTAAAGCAGGTGAGGTGGACCTGGCCGAAGGCATCTCGATTGATTTGCAGGGCTCCCTGCAGAGCGATCCCAAGCTGCAGTTGATCCAGAGCCATCTGTGGCAGATTGATTTTTTCCTGCTCAACACGACGTACGAGCCGCTCAAGAAACCGGCGGTCCGCCAGGCGATCAACTTCGCCATCGATCGTGACACGTTGACCAGAGACGTGTACGGCGCGGGCACACCGATCGCTACGTATCCGCCCCAGGGCCTCGTCGGCTACGACAGCAAGTTGCCAGGCAATCCGTACGATCCGGCCAGAGCCAAGCAGTTGCTCGCGTCCGCCGGCGTCGGCGATGGATTCGACCTGGAAGTCCTCTATCCGGCCGGCACGTATATCAAAGACAAGGAAGTCAGCCAATTCATCGCCGATCAACTGCGGCAGGTTGGAATTCGGGCCAAGGTCACGGCTGGTGAAGCAACCGCAACGCGGACTGGCTATCGCGAAGGCAAATACCAGATGGGCATGCTGTCTTCGATCGCCGTGACGGGGGATGCTGACCGCTATTTCCAGGAGCGCATGGTCCAGGACGCTTACAAGTCCGGGTACCACGATGACCAGGTCATCAGCCTGATCAAACAGGCTTCTGGCGAGACGGACAACGCCAAGCGACAGGCGCTCTACGAGCAGGTCCAGGACCTGATGTGGCAAGGGCCGCCGGTTATTTACCTCTACCAGGTGGACTGGACCTACGCCGCCAAGAAGTCGGTCAACGGATTTACGTGGATGCCGAATCGCATCTTCAGCGTAGCCGGCGCTTCCAACGCGAGCTGACCCCAACCCGTGCTCACGTTTGTAGCGCGGCGATTGCTGCAAGCGATGTTCGTCGTACTCAGCGTATCCGTAATCGTGTTCGTGCTGGTGCGGATCACGCCCGGAGACCCCGTCCGAGCCTATCTGGGCGAGACCGCGAGCGATCAGCAGGTGGCGGAGTACCGGCACCTGCTGGGCCTGGATGAGTCGCTGCCGATCCAGTACCTCAAGTTTCTCCAGCGCGCGGCGAGTGGCGACCTCGGCAACTCGCTCTTTTATCACCAGCCGGCACTGGTGGTCCTTGCCGACCACCTGCCGGCCACATTCGAGTTGAGCTTTGTCTCGTTAGCTCTGGCGCTACTGATCTCGGTCCCGCTCGGCGTCCTGTCGGCCATCAAGCGCGACTCGGTCTGGGACTACGCGGGGATGGCTCTGGCCATGCTCGGCCAATCGCTGCCCGCGTTCTGGCTTGGCCTGGTCATGATGCTGGTGTTCGCGGTCAACCTGCACGTCTTGCCCACCGCCGGTTACGGGGGCATAGCTTATTTGGTCCTGCCCAGCGTGACCCTGGGCGCCTACATGGCCGGTCTGTTCACACGTCTGGTGCGCAGCGGCATGCTCGAAGTCCTCGGCGAGGACTACGTTCGAACCGCACGCGCCAAAGGCTTGACGGAGCGGGCGGTGCTGTATGGCCACGCCTTGCGCAACATGGCCATCCCGCTAGTCACGGTGGTCGGACTCCAGTTCGGCACACTGCTCGGCGGGGCGATCGTCGTCGAGACCGTGTTCTCGTGGCCTGGTGTCGGTACCGCCGCGGTGACCGCCATCGGCGCCCGCGACTATTCGCTGGTGCAGGCCGTGGTGCTGGTCCTCAGCGTGTTTTTTGTACTGGTCAATCTGCTGATCGACGTGCTCTACGCGTACATCGATCCGCGTATCCACTTCGCATGAGCACGATTGCTGCGCACCTGGTGGGCCGCCCTGTAGTCGAGGCGCAACCCCACCGAGAATCGAGTTTCGGCGTGCGCTTCTTTCGCAGTCGCCGGGCAGTGGGTGGTTTGCTCGTATTGGTCCTCGTGCTGTTGTTGACGTCCGTGATTTCGCTGGTCTGGCCGGTCGATCCCTTGACCATGTCCCCGGCCAACAAGCTCCTGCCGCCGTTCGCGGCCGACAAGAGTGGGGTGATCCACCTGATGGGAACCGATACGCTCGGCCACGACATTCTGACGCGCGTGCTCTTTGGCGCGCGAGTGTCGCTTGTGATCGCGGCCGGCTCGGTGATTATCTCGGGCGCACTGGGTGTGACCCTGGGTTTGCTGGCCGGCTTCTACTCGCGACTCGACCCGATCATCATGCGCATCGCCGATATCCAGTTGGCTGTGCCAACGGTGCTGCTGGCGATCGGACTGGCCGCGGCGCTGGGTCCCAGTCTGCCCAATCTGATCTTCGTGCTGGCGATCACCAACTGGGTCATCTTCGCCCGCACCGTGCGTGCCTCCACGCTCACGCTGCGCGGGTCGCTCTTCGTCGAAGCCGCCCGCTCGGCTGGCGCCGGCGACCTGCGTATCGTCGGCCAGCACATCATGCGCAATGCCTGGACGCCAATCATCGTCGTCGCCAGCCAGCGCGTCGCCCAGATGATCTTGCTGGAGGCCAGCTTGAGTTTTCTCGGTGTTGGCGTGCCAGTCGAAGTAGCCACCTGGGGCAGCATGGTGTCGGACGGACGAGCCCAGATCCTGACCAACAACTGGTGGGTCGCCGGATTTCCTGGCCTGGCGATCACGCTCACCGTGCTCGGCGTCAACTTTTTCGGTGACGGCTTGCGTGATGTGCTGGATCCGAGGATGCGCCTGTGAGCAAGCCCCGTTTCAGGCTCGTCGACGTCGCCCAACGGGCGGGCGTTTCGGTGGCCACCGTCAGTCGGGTGCTCAGCCAACACCCGCATGTGAAGGAAGACACGCGGCGTCGCGTCAAGAGCGCGCTGGTCGAGCTGCGCTATGACCCACAGGCGCTGTACACCGATTTCGTTCCGCATGGCGAAGCGCCCATGGTCGGCTTTCTGGTGCCGTCTTCCATGGCGATGCTCGGTCTCAATCGAGCGGTCTACCTGACCCTCGTCCAGACGATCCGTGAAGCCGTCGAAGCGCGCGGTTACGGTCTGTATGTTGGAACGTTCAGCGGGACGCACAATGGCGACCTGGTCGGCGATCGGGTGATTCGCGAGCGCCAGATCGAAGGCGCTATTGTCAGCCGTATCCGCTCAGAGGACGAAATTCAGCCCCTGCGTGACGCGGGCCTCGTCATCGTGGCATTGAATCGGCCGATGGCCGCGGCCGGCGTCCACGCCGTGACGGTCGACAACCGCCGCGCTGCCGCCGATGCTGCCCGTCACCTGATCGATCTTGGCCACCGGCGCATCGGTGTGCTGGCTGGTCCAGCCGACGTGTTTTCGGCGGCGGAGCGACTCGAGGGCTACGAGCAGGCGGTCCGAGCGGCCGGTCTTCCGACAGACACGCTGGTGGTAGCGCGCACCGACCTGGCTGAGGAGCAGGGCCTGCTCGCCACCGCTGACCTGCTCGACCAGAGCCACCGACCGACCGCGATTCTGGCTGTCAACGATTACCTGGCGCTGGCGGCGATTGATCTGGCTCGCACGCGCGGCCTGCATGTGCCACGCGATCTGTCTGTCGTGGGATTCGACGACATCGAGTCGGCGCGCTACGTCAGACCCGCGCTGACGACCGTCCATATGCCGTGGGACGGTATGGCCGTTTGGGCCGCGCGACTGCTGGCCGACGCGCTCGCCGATCCGCGCACGGAAAAGGCGGTCGTGCAGATGTCTACGGAGTTCATGGTTCGCGACTCGACGGCCGCGCCCAGCGGCGCTGCGCGTCGCAAGAAGCAGGAGAGCCTGATGCATGTCGTTTGATCTGCTGTTTCGCAACGCGCGTATCGTCGATGGTTCCGGTAATCCGTGGTATCGCGCCGATCTGGCGATAGCCAATGGACGGATCACCGCCATCGGATACCGTCTCGAAGGCGCGGCGGCGCGAGAGATCGACGTGGCCGACAGCGTCCTGGCACCGGGCTTCGTCGACATGCACGCCCATTCGGACGCGATGCTGCTGGCGGAGCCGTGCCACGAGGCCAAGGTGTACCAGGGCGTCACCACCGATCTGATCGGCCAGGACGGCCTGTCGTACGCTCCGGTCACATCGCATACGCTGGACCAGATTCGGCGTCACCTGGCTGGCCTGAACGGCGACTCGCCTGCGATCGGCTGGGACTGGACGAGCGTCGACTCCTATCTGCGTCGCTTCGACCGACAGGTTTCCGTCAATGTGGCTTATCTCGTGCCGCACAACGCGGTGCGCATCGGGGCGATGGGCTGGGAGCAACGCACAGCCACACCGGCGGAACTGGATCGCATGCGCGGCCTCGTCGAGGAGGGGATGCAGGACGGCGCGTTCGGGGTGTCGACCGGTCTGACTTATCCGCCCAACGAATGGTCCGACACCGATGAGCTGGTCGCGCTGTGTGAGGTTGCCGGCCGCTATGGCGGGATCTACGTGACTCACATGCGCGGCCAGGGTGACGGTCTTCTGGAGCCCACTCGCGAGAGCATCGAAATTGCTCGCCGCGCCGGACTCCCGCTCCACATTTCCCATTTGAAATCGTCGCGGTTGGGCAGCCCGCGAAACCTGGAGGCTCTGAAGGCCTTGCTGGCAGGCGCGCGAGCCGACGGCCTGGACGTGACGTTCGACAGCTACCAGTACAACGCCGGCAGCAGCATGCTCCACTCCCAGCTGCCGAGCTGGATGCACGCCGGTGGACCCGATGCCGAGATTGAGCGGCTGCAGTCGGCGGAAACGCGCCAGCGGATTCGCGAGCACTGGCAGGTGCGCCCCCCAGCCTGGAGTCGGCAGCACATTGGTTCGGTCCAAACGACAGAGAATGCATGGATGCAGGGCCAAACGCTCGACGTGCTGATCCGTCAGTCCGGCAAGGATGCGGTCGATTTCTTGTGCGACTTGCTGCTGGCGGAAGACCTGGCGGTCTCGCATGTGAGCCAGGGTGGCGACACGACCGACGACCTGCGCGAGCTGTTGCTGCACCCGCTGCAGATGATGGGCAGCGATGGTCTGCTGATCGGACGCAACCTGCACCCGCGTACGTATGGCACCTTCGCCCGCGTGTTGCAGAAGTATGTCCGCGAGGAGCGCGTCCTGCGGCTCGAAGACGCCATCCGCAAATTCGCCTCGTTGCCCTCCCAACGTCTGGGACTGTCCGATCGCGGCGTCCTCAAGGCGGGCATGCGCGCGGACGTGGTGGTGTTCGACGAGCGGGCAGTAATTGAAAACGCCACCTTTGAGGAGCCGAGACGGGTGGCCTCCGGCTTCTCTCACGTGGCGGTCAACGGGACGCTGGTGCTCGATAACGGAACACACACGGGCGCGACGCCGGGCCGCGCGCTCCGCCGTCGCTCGCAAGTTGACTAACAACGAGGAGATCGACATGACGCCTGAAGAACGATTACGAGAACCGGGGCACGAACTCGCGTCGGCCCCGCCGCCGATTGCCAACTATGTCAGTGCCGTCCGCACTGGCAACCTGGTGTTCCTGTCCGGCAAAGGCCCGGATCGCGATGGGCGCCGGCCGCAGGGCAAGCTGGGTGCGGACATGACAGTCGAGCAGGGCTATGAGGCAGCTCGCGCTTGTGCGCTGAACCTCCTGGCGGCACTGCGCGAGGAAATCGGTGAGCTCTCGCGCGTTCAGCGCGTGGTCAAGGTGTTGGGCATGGTCAATTCCGCCCCGGATTTCGGCGACCAACCGAAAGTGATCAACGGCGCCTCAGACCTGCTGGTGTCTGTATTCGGCGATAAGGGCCGCCACGCCCGCTCAGCCGTCGGCATGGGCGCGCTCCCAAACGGCATTCCGGTGGAAATCGAGATGATCGTCGAGGTGCACGCGTGATTGGCCGCCGCCGGTTTCTACAACGATTGGGTGGCGCGTCGATCGCGTTGGCCAGCATCTCGCTCCTGGAAGCGTGCGCATCGGCCGCCCCGTCGGCTACATCCTCGACGGCGGCGCCAGGCGTGGCGGCTAGTGGGCCCCGAGGTCAGGTGACGGTGGCTCAAGGTGGCGACGTGACCTCGCTCGACCCGCACAAGGTCAACGACATGATTTCGATGAGCGTCGCCGCGGCGGTGCACGACACGTTGTTGACCCGCGATTCGAGCGGGGCCATTGCGCCAAATCTGGCCACAACGTGGAAGAACACCGACGACAGGACGTGGCGCTTTCAGCTGCGCAACGACGTCACCTTCCACAACGGTGAGAAGTTCACTGCCCAGACGGTCAAGGCCAACTGGGACCGATTGAAAGACCCCAACTCGAAGACCACCTCGTCCGGTATCCAGAACATCACCGGGGCCACCGTCGTCGACGATTACACGGTCGACATCATCAGCACCGGCCCCAACCCGATGGTCCCCGCACGAATGTGCATGTTCGCCGGAAGCATCGTCCCGACGCAGTATCTGCAAACCGCTGGCGCCGATGCGCTGGGTTCCAAACCAGTCGGCACCGGTCCGTACCGCCTGGCGGAGTGGGTGAAGGACGATCACGTGACGCTGGAGGCGAATCCGACCTACTGGGGCGGCGCGCCGAAAGTGCAGAAACTGATCTTCAAGCCCATTCCCAGCGACGCGACACGCGTGGCGGCCATCCAGACCGGCGAGGTCGACGTTGCCGCGAGCATTCCGCCCGAGGCGATCGACCAACTGAAGTGGGCGTCCGGCGTGCGCGTGGACTCTGTCCAGGGTCAGCGGGTCATGTATGCCAGCATGGACGGGCGGATCAAGCCGTTCGACGACAAACGCGTGCGTCAGGCGATGAACTATGCCGTCGACGTGGACAGCATCATCAAGAATGTGCTCAGCGGCAACGCCCAACGGATTGCCGGCCCGATCGCCAAGGACATGTACGGATACGACCCGACCGTCAACGCGTATACGTACGACCCCGACAAGGCGCGCGCGCTGCTCACCGAAGCAGGTGTGGGTAGTGGCTTTTCGATCACGATGAACACGCCGAGCGGCCGCTACCTGAAGGACAAAGAGACCGCCGAAGCGATCGCCGGCTACCTGAGCAAAGTCGGGGTCAACGTTGATCTGCAGGTGCTCGAGTGGGGCAACTTTGCGACGAAGCTGCAGAACAAGGGGCTGGCGCCGCTCTACTACGTTGGCAACCTGGCCTGGACCCAGGACGCCGACAGCGGCGTCGACAGCTTTTTCCGCACCGGCGGCTCGCAGAACTTCATCCAGGATGAGCGCGTCAACGACATCATCAATCAAGAACAAAGCACGAACGACCAGCAGAAACGGCTGGACCTGTTCAAACAGCTGCAGCCGCTGATCGTCGACAACGCGAACTTCATGTATCTCTTCCAAATTAACGATATCTACGCCGTCCGCCAGGACCGCACAGACTGGAAGCCGCCAACGAACCAGCTCCTGGTCTTCAAGAACGCGACCGCCCTTGCGTGAGGGTCCCGCGCGCCGATGACGCAGTTCATCGCGCAGCGACTCGTCTGGTCGCTTTTCGTGCTGTTTGGCGTCGCGACGGCGGTCTTTGTGATCCTCCACTTGAGCGGTGACCCAACCGTACTGATGCTGCCTCCGGACGCTCGACCAGAAGACGCGGCCCGGTTACGCCACGCCTTCGGCTTCGACCGTCCTTTGCCCATCCAGTACCTGGACTTTCTCGGCGGTCTGCTGCGCGGCGACTTCGGCACCTCGGTGCGCTTCCAGCAGCCAGCGCTCGGCCTGATCATGGAGCGAGTCCCGATGACCCTCCTCCTCGCCGGATCCGGACTGACGTTCGCCGTGGTCCTGGCCATACCCATCGGCATCCTGTCCGCGGCCAGGCGCGGCACCTGGCTCGACAGCCTCGGCATGGCCGTCGCACTCGTCGGCCAGTCGGTGCCAGTCTTCTGGCTGGGCCTGATGCTGATCCTCGTCTTCGCCGTGAACCTGCACTGGCTGCCGGCGCTGGGCAGCGGCGGACCCGACCACCTGATCCTGCCGACCATCAGCCTGGGCATGTTCAGCGCCGCCGCCACCGCCCGTCTGCTCCGCGCCGGCCTGGCCGAAGTCCTGGACCAGGAATACATTCGCACTGCCCGCGCCAAAGGGCTCCGCGAATCGGCGGTGCTCATCGGCCACGGCGTCCGCAATGCGCTGATCCCAGTCGTGACGATGCTGGGTCTCCAGTTCGGCGCCCTGCTTGGCGGAGCGCTGATCACCGAAACGATCTTCGCCTGGCCAGGCATGGGTCGCTTGCTGATCCAGGCGATCTACAACCGCGACTATCCGCTGGCGCAAGCCGCGATTCTGTGGCTGGCAATCATCTTCGTCGTGGTCAACCTGGGCGTCGACCTGCTGTACGGACTGCTCGATCCGCGGATTCGCTATGCGCGTTGACGCCGGCAGAGTTCTTGCCGCGGCGACACTGCTGGCCGTGTTGTTGAGCGCCGTCGGAGCCCAATTCGTTGCGCCACACGACCCGAACGCCCAGGACATCGCCCTCAAGAACCGCCCACCCAGCTGGATCGCCGGCGGCAGCGCCGATCACCTGTTGGGCACCGACCAGCTCGGTCGCGACCTGCTGAGCCGACTGGTCTTCGGCAGCCGGGTCACCCTCGAAATCGGGCTGTCAGCCGTTGCGGTGGCAT
>JAABUQ010004276.1_pt1 | contig 24591 bp, 26 predicted proteins | sample 5560001 | NCBI WGS metagenome assembly JAABUQ01 (sample SAMN10711888, study PRJNA513371) | rock metagenome | isolation source: Antarctica rocks | place: Antarctica: Victoria Land, Finger Mt nord | collected 2015-12-18
CTCCTGCAGGCAACACCCACTCGTTAACAGCGGTGTCGCCCCACCCCCCAATGTTCAAGAGAGAACCGTCATGTTGGCGTGCACACCAGGAAGCACTGTAACCACTCAGGGGGCGGCACGTCACCCGGCTGTCACCAGTTACAGTCCTGATGACCACTTGGGACAAGTCTAAACGCTTCGCGAGTTGCCCACCGGCACTAACGGCGTTCTGGAGAATGAAAGATTTGACTTCGGCCGGCGTAAACGCGGGGTTAGCCTGCTTTACGATTGCAGCGGCGCCGGCCGTCATGGGTGCTGCTGCTGATGTTCCGGTGAACGCTCCTGCTGTAGTTGCGATCCCGTCGGGCGCGAGAATATCGGGCTTTGACCGTCCATCCTTGGTCGGCCCCGACGAGCTAAAGGGCTCCAGCACATCGAGGCTATTGACTGGTACCGCACCGACAGTCACCATCCCATCGCTGCCGCTATCCGCAGGGTGTGCAAGGCTACTGGGATTGGTGACGTACTGGACCGCCGCTGGTCTCTGATTCCAACTAATGAGATCGAAGTTGTGGATCAGACTCCGGTCACGAGGAACAAAGCGGAACACCTCAAGATAGTAAGTACCAGGTGCCAGTTGCTGTGTCCGGAAGTGCTCGTGAGGAGTCGCACCCGTTCGACAATCTTGTACGTTGATCGAACGATCGATGACGTGATTGACATCCCGCTGCGGTTGGTCGTAAAGGTAGAGATCGAAGTCGTCGCAGGATCCGGCGGAACTAGGAGTGCCCCAGGTATCATTCCATCTAATTGTTACGTCAATGGAGCGGTCTCTGTCACCCGCGTTCACAACATAGCTCTGTACCGCCACCAGAGTTCCCGTACCGGTTTCCGTGAACTGCAGTGAGTCATCCTGGTTATTATTCGCGGAATGCCAAGCTCCACTCCAGTGTGTTTGCGCAAAATTGCCGGCGGACTGTGACCAGAAGATTCCCTTACGGGCCGCACGATCCACCGCGTCGTTAACGATCCCTGATCCATCGCCCGGTGCATCGAAGTCCCACAGCACGGAGTGATTGAGCACGGTCACACCAGCCGCAGCCATACAGTCGACAATCGGCGCGAGTTGAGTTTCGCTAGTCGCCACAGCCAAGTACAATCCTGCACCTGGGGCGATATCGTGTACCACTTGTGCCACGTTCGTACCGTGGTCGCCTTCATAATTGTCAGTTATCGAGGGCTCTCACTCGTTCCCGGAGGGGTTGCAGCTCGTATCAACGAGCGACAGTGGCAGATGGGCGTTGCCGACTTGCTGGTATCCTCGGAACCCGACATCAACAATAGCCACCTTTACGGTGGCACCGTCGAATGCCGCAGACTGCCAATCTTGTGCATGGATTGTGCGAAGTTCTGCGTCCGTGACCGCGGGCCGTGGCGGTGCCGGAATCTCTGCCCGCAGGATATTGGAGTCATGCAGTAGCGCGGCTATAGCCGCAACGGGGATAGATCCAGACACGACATCGCTTGCGGGGAGCTCGGACTTTACCCTGCCGCCTCTATATTGTAGTGCAGCGGCTACCTGATTCGACTGTTGCCGTGCTGCATGCACGCGGAGTTCGACTTGCCCGTTTTCAAGCCGCAATCCATACCGTCTCGCAGTGGCATCGATTGTTCCCGTTGCCTGCGCGATGAGGAGGTCGCACATACGCGTGTCCAGTCGGCTTGTCTTCGGCTTGCCGATCCGACGCCAATCTACGCCAGCGTCCTGCGCAGTCGTGCAGAGTTGCGCGACTTCGGGATCAACCAGCCGAGCAGGTGGTGTGCTCGGCTGCGGTGTTACGGAAGTGTTGACAGCCAAGAGACAGTACGGAGAGGCCGTGCCGCCAGCCTGATCGAGCGAAAGACTGGATGATGCGCAAGGAAGGACTCCTAAGAGGCGGGCGCTGGTGCGTAAGGGACTCGCATGACCCCCACGCGAGGGTCGTTGGATAAGGCGCACAGGTTATGAATCGGAACGAGAGCGTAGAGATATGGATCTGTGCGTCCGAGGATATGCAGGTCGTATAGCGCAGCTAGGTCGTTTTCGTCTGCAGCCAGTCCAACCTCGACGGCAACACGGCCGTTTCGGAACTCAATCCGTCGTTGGGAAGCTAGTGCAGCCGGATCCAATGCATGAAGAACGTCCTGGTAGAATGGCGGAAGCTTCAACTCTGAACACGTTGCTGCTGGGAGCAGCGTGGCACTGGGTAGGACCGGGGGGGGGGCTCATCGGAGTCGGCTTGACGGCAGGCCAGTGAAACGCTGGCGAGAAAAGTCGCTGCCACAGCCCAGACCAGGAGCCGGGCTCTGCGTGGTCGGTGAACTTGCAACGATATCGCAGAAATCCTTTTGCCTGGGTCCGTCACTCTGGCGTCACCTCGACTGGAAAGGTCCGCCGAAGGTGCGGGTGGCCGACTGTAATAGATTTGTAACAGGTACACAAGGCCTTGCAAAGGGTCTTCCCGTTCTGGGTGGGGCACCTGTCAACTGCCCTATCGTCGGGGAGCCTGTTGAATCTCAGCATGGTTCTACTGGCAAGCTGCCTGCTTTAGCTGGCAGTCGTTGACTTCCGGGTATTCTTGACACGATGACCGCCGTCGACGTCGCCCTCGCCACGCACGACGAGGCCTCGTCCGGCGCCTCGCCGCCGTCGTCAACGAGCGCGTGCAGGACTACGCCGGCCGATCCAAGTCGGCTGCCACGATCCGCGCCTACGCCGCCAGCTGGCGCCACTTCCTCAGCTTCTGCGCGCGCCGCGGCCCTGGCCTCCGACGAAACCGTCGCCGCGTACCTGGCTGCGCTCGCCAACGGTGGCGCGAAAGCGGACACCATCGCCTTCTCGGCACGGCAGATTGCGATGGCCAGACAGAACGTGTCGATGGCGGCGTTTCGTTCAGCAAGACCTGCTTACGCTGGATTTCGCGGCCGGAACCTCCGATGGCGTGGCAGCCCTCTACCCGCTGACCCATCTGCCTAATGGGTGAACTTCCGGGTTAGTTGATGGCTGAGATACCCGCGATGATTGCGCTCGCACGCGAGGTGGCCGACCCCGACCAGCCGTTTGTCATCCACGTCTACCGACCTGATCTCGGCGACGATGACGCTTTCCTGGCCTGGGCCCGCCAGCCGGCGCTTGAGGGATTCCAGATCGAAAGCGATGGCCAGGGAGTAATCACCATCGTGTCGCCGACGGGTTGGATCAGTGGCCCGATCAATGCCCGCGTCTGCGCACATCTGGATCAGTGGGCTCGCCAGGACGGCCGCGGCCACGTCACCGATTCGTCGGCAACGTACCACCTTGAACACATCGGGCGTCGCGTCCCGGACGCGGCCTGGATCTCGCGCGACCGCCTGAAGGCGGTACCGAACCATCGGGGTATCCTGCGCGCCGCGCCCGAGTTCGTCGTCGAGATTCGTTCGGAGACCGATCGGCTGGCTCCACTCGAGGACAAGCTGCGCCTGTGGATCAGCGACGGCGTGCTGCTCGGGCTCCTGTTGGAGCCCGCCGGTCAACGCGCATCCATCTTCCGCGCCGACGAGCCGAATCGCGTCACCCATGCCCGCGACGAGTTCAACGGCGACCCCATCCTGCCGGGCTTCCGACTCGACCTGCGTGAGCTCTGGGACTTGTACGCCGACATTGCAGGGTAACGACCGCTGCTACAGCCTACGGCTCTCCGGGTAGGGAGCGCGGGGCTCCCGGTGCGCAGTACATGGGCAGCGCTCGCCACCTTCCAGCCTCACGATGCACGCCCCCAGCCTCACGATGCACAGCCCCAGTCTGCGGACATCACCCAAGTTGGCGAGCACCTGGCGATTGCCTTTCCACTGCTCCATCCACGGCCCAGCAACGTAGCTGACCTCTGAGCGACGCCACTGGACGTGCGCTCAGAGCACGGGGTAGAGGGGGCAGAGTCCCTCCGGCGCGTGGCGCCGTGCCACAGCAGCGAACGGAAAACGGCCGGTCGCGTGCTTGTCTTGCCAAACCAGCTGACGAATCCTGCCGGTCTCGTGCTTCCCGTGGCAATGTAGCCTACGAATCCACCGCGTTAAACTCTTGTGATTGTTACGAAACCGCGATGGTGATGGTGTGGTAGCCAGTGGTGCCGGCGGGGAAGGGCGGGGCGTGTTCTCGGGTCTGGAGGTGGCCGAGGCCATCGGTGGCTCGCACCCGAAGCTCGTGCGTTGAGCGGTCGACCTGGACGTCTCCACGCCACAGTTGCCAGGTATTCGGCGACAGCGCTGGCTTGAGTTGCGTAGCTTGCCACGTCTGGCCGGCGTCGGTGCTGATCTCGACCGACTGAATGCCCCGATCACCCGCAAACGCCACACCGCCAACCGCGAGCAGACCCGCTGAAACTGATTCGCGCGGGCGGGGTGCGTCGATGCGCGACTCGATCTGGTACGGGGCCGCGTCATCCCAGCCTTGCGTCTGCCAGAAGCCGCGGAAGTCGTTCGCGACGATGCTGATGCCGGTGAGCCACTTGACGTTCTTCATCCCGTAGATGCCAGGAATGAGCAACCGCGCTGGAAAGCCATGCTCGCTGCGTAACGGCTGGCCGTTCATCTCCCAGGCCAGCAAGGTTTCGGGATTGAGTGCTCGGGCCAGCGTGACCGAGTCGCGGTAGTCGTCCGCACCGGCGAACACGGTCTTCACGCCATCCGTGTGCACGCCGGCCAATTCGAGCAGGAACTTGAGCTTCACTCCCCGCCAGAGCGCGGTCCCCCACAGATCGCCGCCCACCTCATTGCTGATGCACATGAGCGTGTAGTACCCCTCGCTCGCCGGCAGCGCTTTGAGCTGGTCGTAGGTCAACTCCATAGGCCGATCGACGAGGCCGTCGATCTTCAAGCGCCAGCCGCCGCTGGCTAGCGAAGGGTCGATAAAGTTCTTGGAGACAACGTAGAAATCGGCGGTCGGCGTGAGCTCTGGCGCGATGTTCTTCACGTCGAATGGCGCAGGGTTCGCCGCTGCAACTGCCTCGGGCCGTTGCGGCGGCTGTCCGGCCAGCACATCCCAGCCCGTGCCTGAGATGAGGCGCCAGAGCGTACCCGTAGCGATCGTCGCAAACACACCCGCCACGGCATTCCGCAGCAGCATTCGACGGCTCTCGTTTGCGAGCGTACCCACTCCTCGCATTGCCCGGCGCGCGAGCAGCGCGTAGGTCTCGAACACGGCCACGCCGAACACGCCGACGACCACCAGCAGTGACGCGCTGTGCCAAATCGGTCCGGCCTGCAGGTGTTGGCCGAAGATACCCGCGCCAAGCAGCGTGTAGACACCCACGCCAGTTACCAGCCACACCCCCACCACGATCTTCGCCATCTGCCTCCACGAAGGCTGGCTCGCGTACAGACGCCCGAGGAAGCCGCCCACGACGAGCGCGCCGATGGCGACCGCCAGGTAAAACAGGGGCTTGGCCGCGTGCTGCAGACTGTCGAGGACGGCTGAAAACAGCGCGCCCGGCATGTTCATCAGCAAGCCTTCGGCGACCACTTCGGGCAGCGAAGTGACCCCGCTGAGTACTCGCACTACGAGGACGGCCACCAGCATGACAGCTGCGCCTACCACGCCGGCGGCGAAGCCAATTCGGCTCGCGTTGTACGGGGGCAGCGACGGCAACTCATCCATCGCCGGTCCTTTCAGTGTGTCTGCTGTCATGACGCTTTCCCCCGGTTCCGCTCTTCGAACCCCGCATTTGTCCCTGAGTGGGCCGTTACGGGTATAACAATGCTAACCATCCTCGTGTGCGCGCGATTCCTTCGCGCACGTGTTTGTTCGTCCCAAGGAGGGACCGGTATCTGGTAACAACGAGCGACAAGCCCGCACAACGCAGCACGCGTTCGCGGCCCGCGACCAAGACCGCTGAACGCCCGCCGCGTTCGCCGCAATCGACGACAACTTCCGACCTGGACGCGGTCCCAACCGCGCAGAACAAAGCCCGCCGCAAACCGGCCGATCAGGCTCTTGAACAAGCGCCGACGCCGCCAGCCCCGTCTGACGCGCGAGCGGCTACTGACGGACCGGCCGCACCCGAGCGGCCGCGACGCGCAGGCCCCAGCCGACGCTCGGCAGCCGTCGGTGAAGCCACCGTCAACGCCGCGCCAGCGGAACCATTCGCTGAGCCCCTAACACCCAGCCGTGGTGCGACGGCCGTCCCAGACGCGCCCGTCAGCGCAGCGCCGGCCGAACGAGTCGCGACGATCAGCGCGGCGCCTGCGGAATTCAGGGCTGAGCCCGTAACGCCCAGCCGTAGTTCGACGGCCGTCCTGGAGGCGCCCGTCAGCGCAGCGCCGGCCGAACGAGTCACGACAGTGGGCGCGGCGCTAGCGGAATTCATGGCTGAGGCCGTTGCGCCTGACGTGACGCTCTCGGCCACACGGGCCGCTTCGGGAGAAATGCTCCCTGGCCATGTCGAGGTCGAGCCCACGCTTGCGGACGCTCCGGCGGTTCGAGATGCTGAACCGGCGAAGCCAGCCGCGGCCGGGTTTGTTGGCGCGCCTGCCGGCACCGGCTTTGCCGAGCTCGAGCTGTGCGACGAGGTGAACCGCGCCATTCGAGAAATGGGCTTTGTTCGGCCTAGCGAAATCCAATCGCGGGTCATCCCACTGCTCTTGGACGGCCGCGACGTGATCGGCCAGGCGCAGACCGGCACTGGCAAAACCGCGGCGTTCGGCATCCCGCTGATCGAAGGCATCGACGAGGAGCTGCAGCACACCCAGTCCCTGGTGCTGGCGCCTACCCGCGAGCTCGCCATGCAGATCGGCGAGGAGCTCCGAAAGATTGCCCGCTACATTCCAGGTATCCAGGTGGCCACCATCTACGGTGGCGCTAGCTACGGCCGTCAGTTTGATGACCTCAAGGCCGGCGCGCAGGTCGTCGTCGGCACGCCCGGCCGCATTCTGGACCATATCGGTCGGGGCACCCTCAAACTCAGCTCGGTCGACTACCTGATCCTCGACGAGGCAGATCGGATGCTGGACATGGGCTTCCTACCTGACGTCGAGCGCATCCTGCGACGCACCCCGCGCGGACGCCAGACGGCGTTGTTTTCGGCCACCGTGCCAACAGTGATCCGCATCCTCTCGCGACGCTATATGCGCGATCCGGCGATGGTCCACGTCCAGCCACTGCAGATCACCGTCGAGGAAGTCGAACAGGTCTATTACGAAGTCGCCGACCGCGACAAAGTCGAAGGCCTGGTTTCTCTGATCGACAACGATCCGCCCGAACGAGCGATGATCTTTCGCCAGACCAAGATAGGCGTCGATCGGCTGGTCGCCACGCTGAAGCGTCGCGGGCTCGCCGTGTCAGCCATTCACGGCGACATGAGCCAGAGCGTGCGCGAGCACGTGCTGCGCGAGTTTCGCGAAGGCAAGCTGACTTATCTGGTCGCGACCGACGTTGCCGCGCGCGGGCTCGATATCCCTGAGGTCTCGCACGTCTTCAACTATGACATCCCGGAAGATTCGGAAGCCTACGTGCATCGCATCGGTCGAACCGCGCGCATGGGTCGCTCGGGCCGGGCGGTCACGTTCGTCGCCGAGTGGGATGCCGACAAGTTGCCGCCCATCCAGAAGATCGTGGGCGGCCTCATGCAGCGCAAGCTCCTGCCCATCTACGACCGCCACTGACGCACGGCGCTACCATTGGGCGGATGCTGCCCACGCGACTGAAGGGGATCTTCGTCCCCATGCTCACACCCCTCCGTGCCGACGAATCCGTCGACGAGCCTTCATTGCGCCGCCTGGTCGACTTTCTGATCGGCGCGGGTGTGCACGGCCTCTGGGCTATGGGCACCACGGGGGAATTCGCCGGGATCCCGGAAGACGAGCGCGCCAAAGCGGTTGCGACGACGATCGACCACACCGCCGGACGCGTGCCGGTGATCGCCAACATCGGCGACAGTTCGACCGGCTTGGCCCTGCGGCACGCTCGGCATGCGGTGGAGGCAGGCGCAGACGCGCTGGCGCTCACTCCACCCCACTACTACCCGCACAGCATGGACGAGATGCTGACGCACTTCCGAGCGCTCAAAGACGCGTTTCCCGATCAACCGTTGCTGATCTACAACATCCCCCAAACGGTCAAAGTCAAGATGAGCCTGGCGACGACCATGCAGCTGGCGCGTGAGGGCACCGTTCAGGGCATCAAGGACAGCCAGAACGACCTGCGCTGGTTCCGCGTTCTGGTGCAATCGATTCGGTCTGAAGGCCTCGAGGACCGGTTCCGCCTGTTCCTCGGTACACGCATTCTCATCGACGCCGCGGCAGTCATCGGAGCGCATGGCGCAATTCCAGCCACGTCGAACGTCGCGCCAGCGGCCGCGGCAGAGGCATGGGAAGCAGCCGAGCGGGGCGATTTTGTCTCTGCCGCCCGGGCCCAGGAAGTCGTTATGCGCTTCGAGGACCTGGCCGAGCTAGCCCGCGGCGGATCGTCCGAGGGTGCCAGCTTTTCGTCGATGAAGCTGATCCTGCGGGAATGGGGCGTCATCGACGATGCTCGGCTGACCCGTCCGCTGCGCTCGCTCACGGACGACGAGGCAGTGGAGCTGAGGCGGCGTCTTCAGGGCTTGCCGCACGGCGCCCAACGCCTGGCTGTCGCCGCCTGAGCTTGGGACTTACACACTCGTGACGATCGCGTCTGCCTCGATTTCGACGAGCAGATCCTTGTCGATCAACCGCGAGACCTCGACCATGCTCGTGGCCGGGCGTATGTCGCCGAAGATCTCGCCGTGCGCCTTGCCGACGTGTTCCCAATCGCCGATGTTCGTCACGTAGATGCGGGTGCGGACCACGTCTTCGAGTCGCGCGCCGGCCGCGTGCAAGGCGCTCTGGATGTTCTTGAGGATCTGGACAGCCTGCGCGTAGGTATCGCCAACGCCAACGATCTGGCCGGTGGCGTCGACCGCCGTCGTCCCCGAGACGCTGATAAACGCGCCAACCCGTACTGCGCGCGAGTAGCCGACGATTGGTTCCCAGCGCGTATCGGAGCCGAAGACGTGGCGCTCCAGGGTGAGTTAGGCCCTGGCTCGCTGCGCTGCCAGGAGCACGGCGCGACGGGTAAACACGCGCGCCAGGTGGGCGCGGTACTCGGGACCGGCGTGAATATCGCCCTGGACGTCGATGCCGTCAGCCACCGATTCCACGGCCGCGCGGATCGATTCCTCGTCCGCCGGTTTGCCCTGGAGCGCCTGTTCCACTGCCGTGGGTCGGTAGGCCTTGGGGCCGACGCCGGTGACGCCGACGCGTGCCGAAGCAATACTGCCGCCAGGGCCAAGCGTGACGACCGCGCACACACCGGTCAGCGCATAGTGGCTGGCGGGCTGGTCGAACTTCAGATAGGCGGCGCCGGTTCCCTGTGGCTGGGCCTTCAAACGTACCTCGCGGATGATCTCGCGCTCCTGCAGCGACGTTGTGAGCATGTCGACGAAGAAGCTGTCGAGGTCGATCGCTCGTTCGCCACCCTTGCCAACTGCGAGCACACTGCCCCCGAGAGCGAGCGCAACGGCTGGCAGATCACCAGAGGGGTCGGCGTGGGCGAGCGAGCCGGCCAGGGTGCCCTTGGCGCGAACCTGCGGATCACCAACTTCGTGGGCAGCCTCAGCCAGCACGGGTGCGCGGGACTTGACTTCGTCTGAGTGCTGGATGTCGCGATAGGTGGTCATCGCGCCGATGGCCAGATTGCCATTTTCGCTGCGTACGTACGACAGGCCCGGGATGCGGCCAAGGTCGACCAGCAGCTTGGGCTGCGCGAGCCGCAGTTTCATCAATGGCAGCAGGCTGTGGCCGCCGGCCAGGATCTTTGCATCGGGATCTTCGAGCAGGTCGAGCGCCTCTTGCAGGCTGCTCGGCGCGGCGTAGGCGAACTTGGCTGGAAACATCTGGTTCTACTGACCTCCAGGCGCTAGTGGGCTGCGGCCGTGGCCGGCTCGCCCATGGCTACGTCGGGTTTTTCGAACGGTTCCTCGCCGCGCAGCTTGCGTCCAGCGGAAAGCGCCGACTTGACGATGTTCTGGTAGCCCGTGCAGCGGCAGAGATTGCCGTCCAGACCGCGTCGAACTTCCGCCTCGGTGGGGTTGGTGTTGTCGCGCAGCAGCTGGTCGATGGCGATGACCATGCCTGGCGTACAGAAACCACACTGAAGGCCATGCTCTTCCCAGAACGCCTGTTGAATAGGGTGCAGCTTGCCACTCGAGTCAGCATAGGCTTCGATCGTCTTGATGTCGGCCCCGTTCGCCTGCACGGCCAGAATGGTGCACGATTTGACGGCGACGCCGTCCAACAGGACGGTGCACGCGCCACATTGAGACGTGTCGCAACCGACATGCGTGCCGGTCAACCCCAGTTGCTCGCGGACGAAGTACACCAGGAGCTGCCGCGCCTCTACCTCGCGACTGTATCGGGTGCCGTTAACGGTTACCTCCACAGTGTGCAAGGCGGGCTCGCGCGTAGCAGTCTCAACCATCAAGTTTTCGCCTCTCTTCTTGTCAGGAGTCAGAAAATAGCAAATTGTGCTCGTCTAAGCTCCGTTGAGCCTACCAGTCTGCAGCGCTCGCTTCCAATCGACCAGGACTTGCCGATCGTGAGGAAACGCCAATTCCTGGGGCAGTGCTTCGAGCGCGAAGCGCTGTATCTCGCTGACTTCGTGGCCGTCCGGCTGCGGCTCACCTGCTTCTACTGTACCCGCGTACACGATCAGCACGACGGGGTCGCCTCGCTCCGAGTACACCCCGACCAGCCCTGTGAGTCTTACGTCAACGCTGAACTCCTCGAGTACTTCGCGGACGGCGGCCTCTTCGAGCACTTCGCCTCGATTGACATACCCGGCCGGAAAACTCCACAGTCCGCTACTGGGGTCGATGCAGCGTCGGCCCAACAGCACCCCGTTGTCGTCTCCGAGAATGACAGCCACCGCGATCTTGGGATCGAGGTAGTGAATGAAGCCACATGATGGGCAGGTCGGTCGTTCGCGATCCTCGTGCAGGCGGGACTCCAGCGCCGTCCCACACACGAGGCAATACCCCTGCGCGGTGTCAGGCAAACTCGGCGTCCGGATCAAGCTCGAGCAGGCGTGTGTAATCTTCTGGCCGGTCCACGTCGCGCACGAGGTCAGGATCATCGAAGCGCACGGCTTCGACCGACTCGGGATGTGCGCGCAGGTACTGGGCGCCGCCGACGTCACCCTCCTGGATCATCAATGCCGGAAACAGCGAGCGCGTGATGAACACGGGTACACCGCGGACGCCGCCGGCCTCGGTCATGGCCGCCGGCCGGCCGCTGACCTGCTGCCGCCGCGCTAGCTCGCGCAGCGCGTCAGCGGTGACCAGTGGCATATCGGCCGGGTAGATGAACACACCCCTGGCGTCCGAGGAAACCGCCGACAACCCACCCCGCAGCGAAGTGCTCACACCGTCCGTCCACTGATCGTTCAAGACCACCGTGGCGCCAGTTGCCCCGACTTCAGGCAGGAGCTGATCGGCGGCGTGGCCCAGGACGACGATCACCTGGTCGGCCGGAACGGCCAGGGCAGTATCGATTGCCCGCCTCAGCAAAGACATACCCCGAAACTTGAGGAGCTGCTTGGGTTGGCCCATGCGGCTGGAGCCGCCCGCGGCTAGGATGACCGCTGCCAGCACGGACGTCCGATTAGACGGCGGCCGCGGCCAGCGGGCGTTGTTCGGTGGTCGCAAGCTTCCCGTTCTTGGCCGCGATGATCTGGGCCAGAATGGCAACGCCGATCTCTTCCGGCGATTGGGCCCCGATGTCCAGGCCGATCGGGCCCTGGATGCGTGCCACTTGCTCCACGGACAGTCCGGCCGCCTGGAGCCGCTCGCGGCGCTCCCGCTGCGTTTTCGGGCTGCCGATTGCACCCACGAACCGCGCCTCGCTCTTGAGCGCACCAAACAAGGCCGGGTCGTCGAGCTTGGGATCGTGACTGAGCACGGCGACGTAGACGTTGCCGCCGAGGGGGTGCTGGCGCAGGTAGTCGTCCGCGTGCATCACGTGGATCTCGTCAGCGTCGGCGAAACGCGTCGGGGTTGCCCACGCGCCCCGAGCATCGACCACGATGACTCGGAAGCCACCCGCGGCCTTGGCCAGGTGCGCCAGGGCAACGCCGATGTGCACACCCCCGAAGATAACGATGGTCGGCTGGGCCGGGTACGTATCGACGAACACCCGCAGCGGCCCGCCCGGCGCATCATCGTAGCGCACCTGACCGGCCCGGCCTTCGCGCAGCCTGGCTATGGCATCAATAGCCACGCGATCGTCTAAGGCATCCCCCTGCCCGAGGCTGCCGCGATGTTTTCCAGATTCCCAGGCCAGCAAGCCGTTGCCCTGACCTTCACCGTCGACGACGTAGGCAAAGGCGACCGGCTTCTCTGTCGGAAAAGCCCGTCCGAAGGGCTGGATGAACACCTCGATCTGGCCGCCGCAGGCCAGGCCGACATTGAAAGCCATCTCGTCGCTGATGCCGTAGGGCACGAGTCTGGGATGATCCTCGTCGAGGACTTGCCTGGCATGTTCGACGACGTCGTTCTCGACGCAGCCGCCCGAGACGGAGCCTACGAATTGTCCGTCATCGGCGATGGCCATCTTCGCCCCCGGCCGGCGCGGCGCCGAGCCATACGCCTGCACCACTGTAGCAATCGCCACCTTTTTGCCAGCCTCGCGCCAGCGCTCGATGTCCGGCAAAAGTTCTTTCATAAGCTCCTCAGTCTACGCCTCGCGCTCAGAGCGCGAGGTATTTCCCGAGCGCCTGGAGACTGGCCAGATTGTGCGCGCTGGCGAACAGGTTGACGTGGGGTAAGGCTGCACTCATGCCGCGCGCCAGCGGCCGGTAGTCCTCGTTGCCGAGCAGGGGATTGAGCCAGATCACGCGCGCGGCGCGGCGCTGAATCAGTTCCATCTCGTACTCGAGGACGCTCGCGTCGCCCGTGTCCAGGCCATCGCTCATGATGAGCACAATCGTGTGCTGATTGACCATCCGCAAGGCCCATTCATGGTTGAACACCTTCAAGCTTTCGCCGATGCGCGTTCCGCCGGACCAATCCGGCACCTCACGTGCGATACGCTCGAGGGCGGTGTAGATGTCGCTGGCGCGGAAGTACTCGGTCACCCGGGTGAGCCGTGTCGAAAATACAAAGCTCTCGACGCGGCCGAGCGTATTTTGCAGCGCGTAAATGAATTGCAGCAGGAACTTGCTGTAGGTGTCCATGCTGCGGCTCACGTCGCAGATGAGCACGATCTTCGGCTTCCGAATCTTGCGCTTCTTCTTCGCCAACTCGACAACCGTGCCGCCGTATTTGATGTTGCGTCGCAAGGTCCGGCGCAGGTCGATCGCGTGCCCGCGTTGGGTCGAGCGATACCGCCGACTCTCGCGGGTGGCCAGCCGCCGCGCCACGAGCAGGATCGCGCGGGCGATGTCCTGCATTTCGTCCGGCACGAACGTGCTGAAGTCCCGCCCGGCCAGCACCTCCACGGGCGAGTAGAGCGGCATGTCCAGCCCGTCCTCGTCCTCGTCGGCATTGGCCGCTTCGGCTTCGGCGGCCTGTGGCTGAGGCAGCTCTTCCCCCTGCCCGTCGGCGTCCTCGCCGGCAGCATCATCGCCGCGTTGTTCCTCGAGTCGCTCGGCCAGGCGGGTGCGCCAATACTCGTCGAACGTGGCATCGTGCAGCGGGATGTCTTCGGGACGTGCCGTCAGGACCGAACGCAAGGCAGTCTTGAACTCCTGGCGGTCGGTCAGGTCCACGATGTCGGCCGTGCGAATGGCGTCGATCACCTCGGACGGGGTCACGAGCATCTCGCGTTCACGCAACACCCGACAAAAGTCGATGATGTTGCGCTGTAGATCCGTGTGACGGGCTTTACGTGCCATCGTTAGCGCCTGGAGTCAGCGCGACACGAGCTCCTTGTCGACGCGCTGTGCGATTTGCGGCGCCGCGGTTCTCAGCCCGGCTTCGTCCAGGCCGGTCAGCTCGCCGACGATCATGTCTGCGCGCGCCCCCGCCAGTCGACTCACGTCGTCCCGATCCTTGAGAATCGCGCCCAGCGTTTCGGTGACGGCTTCCGACTCGAGATGGTCGGCGTGCAGCGCCATCAGGCTCATCGCCCAATCGATCGACTCAGCCATGCCTGGCGTTTTCGACAACCGAACCCGCCGAATGACCTGCATGAAGCCAGCGACCTGCTCCGCGAGCAAATGGTTGATGCCTTCGACTTTGGTCTCGATGATGCGAACTTCTTTGTCGAAGTCGGGATAGTCGATCCACAGGTACAAGCACCGACGTTTGAGCGCATCCGACAGTTCGCGGGTCCGGTTCGACGTCAGCACCACGTACGGTCGATGCTTAGCCTTGACCGTGCCCAGCTCGGGGATCGTGACCTGAAAGTCCGACAGCACTTCCAGCAAGAATGCCTCGAACTCCTCGTCAGCCCGGTCGACCTCGTCGATCAGGAGCACCGGCGCTTGATCCTCGCGCGTGATCGCATTCAGCAGCGGCCGCTTCAGCAGATACGCCTCCGAGAAGATCTCGGCCTCTTGCTGACGGATGTCGTGCCTTTCGCCAACCGCCTCCTCGAGACGGATGTGGAGCATCTGCTTGGGATAGTTCCACTCGTACAGCGCGGTATTGGCGTCCAGGCCTTCGTAGCACTGCAGCCGAATGAGGTCGGTGGTGAGCGCCGCCGCGAGCACTTTGGCGATCTCAGTCTTGCCAACCCCGGCCTGGCCCTCGATCAACACTGGCTTGCGCAACTTCATCGCCAGGTACACGGTGGTAGCGATGGCGCGGTCGGTAATGTAGTGTTGGCCCTCGAGCTGACTTTGAATTTCGGCAATCTGAGGCAGCAATGGAAAAGTCTCCGATCAGGGGCGAATTATAAGTTTGCCAGGAGTAGTGCCTGAACCATTGTGCCTTTTGGCAGCGAGTGTGTGCTCGGCTGGATCTCGAGCAGCGCATTCGCACCAACAATCGACATGAGCCGGCTGGAGGATTGGACACCTGTCGTGCTGGCCACGAAGCGGTCGTCCTGCCAGCTCACCAGTGCGCGTTGATATTCAACCCGCACAGCATCGGGCCGGATGTCGTGCCCGAGCGCGACGCTTACCCGCGGCCGCAAGACTGTGGTGGCGCCGCCAAGCTTCAGCAACGCTGGCCGCACGAATACCTCGAAGGTCACCAGCGACGAGACGGGAAAACCGGGTAAGCCGAACGCCAGCTTGTCGTCCGGGGTCGTGGCAAACGTCAGCGGCTTGCCAGGCTTGAAGGACACTCGCCCGAACTGAATTGTCGCCATGCGTTCGAGAAGCGGCTTGATCAGATCGCGAGTGCCCATCGAAACGCCACCTGAGCTGATGAGCACATCGGAGGCCGCGAGTCCTTGCCGCATGGCGCGCTCGAGCTCTGCCTCATCGTCGCGGGCGTGGGCGTGCCACACCACTTCTGCGCCCGCTTCTTCCACGGCGGCCATGAGCGCATAGCGGTTGCTGTCGCGCACGGAGCCGGGCGGCGGGGTTTGATCGGGCTCGACCAGCTCGTCGCCGGTGGCAAGCACCGCCACCCGCGGCCGGCGCTGGACAGGAACCCGAGCCCGGCCCACGCTTGCGAGCAGACCGACCTCTGGCGCGCCGATGCGGCTGCCTGCTGTCAGCACGTGCTGACCTCGAGTCAAATCCAGCCCTGGCGGGTGCACGTTCTCGCCACGGGCAGGGCGGTGATGGAGGACCGCGCGACTATCGGTCTGCTCCACCTCCTCGAGCATGACCACCGCGTCAGCTCCGGGCGGTAACGTGCCGCCGGTCATGATGTGCACGGCGGTACCCGGCCGCACCTGAGTGTGCGCCAATCGTCCGGCCGTGACTTCCTCGAGCACTTCGAACTCCGACGCGTCGTCGCCGGCCATGACCGCGTACCCGTCGACGGACGATCGCGGCAGGCCGGGTAGATCCGCGTCGGCCAGAATGTCCTCGGCCAAGACCCGGCCGCGGGCGTGCACCAGGTCCACGCTTTCCCGTCCGAGCGGATGTGCCCGGGCCAGGATCGAGTCCAGGGCCTCACCGACCTGGACCATGGGGTAAGCCGAAACGCGCGGCGGCATAAGCTCGGTGAGCTCTCTCAGCGCGTTCTACCGCGCTTGAGCAACCTGCGTGTTGAGCCTGGTTATCAGGCACTCGAAAAATTGATTCATGAGCATCTTGGCCACGCCGGGCAACATACGCTGGCCGACACCAGCCAGCATGCCGCCCACCTGCCCATCGCCCTCGACGCGGACCCGCGTGCCGTCGCCTTCAGCCTCCAGGATGATCTTGGCCGAGCCCTTCACGAAGCCGGGCCCGCCGCTTCCCTCGACCAACAGCGTGTATTGATTGGGTGGCGTTTTCTCGGCGATAGCCACCTTGCTCTTGTAGGTGCCCCTGATCGCCGCGACCCCGACCTTCAAGATCGCGTCCCAGTGTTCCGGGCTGGTCTCGATCAGCGATTCAACCCCCGGGATGCACGTTCGCAGCGACTCCGAGTCGAGTAACAGATCCCAGACCTGCTGCGGTTGGGCTGGAAAGGTATAGGCGCCTTCGACCTTCATGTCTCAGATCGTACCCGGCATACTGACGAGCGTGGGCGCCACACCCAGGTTCGACACCGCCCAGCGCCGGACACGCCTCGGCCGGCGGCACCAGTTGGCGCGCTCGGCGCGTGCCGCAAGCGCGCCCGTGGTGGCCCGCGGCATGGTGGCGCTGCATGCCACCGACCCAGCCAGCGTCTACCTCTCTATTTGCGCGCGCCAGCACCAGCCATCTGTTGCCGAGATCGAGGCCGCTCTGTACGACGAACGATCCCTCATGCGCATGCTGGGCATGCGGCGCACCATGTTCGTGGTCCCGGTGGAGCTCGCGCCCGTGGTCCACGCCGCGTGTACGTTAGCCATTGCTGCAAAGGAACGACGTCTGAGCCTCCAATTGCTCCGCTCGGTCGGCAGCCCCGAGGACATCGGCGCCTGGATCAAGGAGGTCGAGGACCAAACGTTCGAGGCGCTCGGCAAGCACGGCAAGGCTACGGCTCAGCAGCTTGCCGAGGACGTCCCGGAGTTGAAGAAGCAAGTCCCGCTGGCTCAAGGCAAGAGTTACGCCGGCTCGATCGGCGTCTCGAGCCGGGTGCTCTTTCAGCTTTCCGCCGATGGCCGCATCGTCCGCGATCGGCCCCGAGGCTCCTGGATCAGCGGACAGTATCACTGGTCGCCGATGGAGGCCTGGCTTCCGGGCGGCCTGGCGGAGCTTCCGCGCTCAGCCACTCAGACGACGTTGATCGGAGCGTGGTTACGCGCTTTTGGGCCCGGGACGCTGGCTGATATCACGTGGTGGACCGGCCTGAACCTGGGCGAGGTACGCCGGGCGCTTCAGGACCTGGGGGCAGTCGAAGTCCATCTCGACCAGACACCCGGATGGCTTCTGCCTGACGATCTGGAGCCCGAGATCGAATGCGAGCCCTGGGTCAGCTTTTTGCCCGCCCTCGACCCGACGCCCATGGGCTTCATAGACCGGGGTTGGTTTCTGGGCAGCCACGCATCTGCACTTTTCGACCGCACGGGCAACATCGGCCCCACCGTCTGGTCCGATGGTCGCATCGTGGGTGGTTGGGCGCAGCGAAAAAATGGGGCCATTGGCTACAAGCTCCTGGAGAACGTCGGCGCTGAGGCTGAAGGGGCAATCCAATCTGCCGCGCATGAGTTGAGGCAGTGGCTGGACCCCGTACGCGTGACGTCGCGCTTCCGCACGCCTCTGGAACGCGAGCTGTCTGCCTGAGAGGCCATCTTCGCCGCCGCAGCGTCCTGGTTGGCGCTGGGCTCCTGGTTTTGACGCTCTGGTTCTTCAATGCCGGGACGCTCCTGATGGCTGTCCAAACACCAGAACCAAGCGACGTCATCGTCGTGCTGGCCGGCAACGCGCCCGACCGACTCCTGCATGCCGAGGAGCTCCGGTCGCAAGGCTATGCGGGTCTGCTGCTGGTCTCCAACGAGCAGGTCCACACGCATGGTCTCGAGACCACCTGGCTCACGCTCTACCGCGCCGGCGTCTCGGCGCCCCAGCTGCCGCCCGAGGCGCTGCTGGTTCTCGACGACCCGCCGCCCGAGAGCACCATCGACGAGGCCCGCCGCGGCGCCGACTTGCTGGCCAGCCGGGGTGTCCATTCCGCCCTTCTTGTGACGGACGCGTTTCATTCCTGGCGCGCGAGCCTGTTGTTCCACGCGGCCTTCGCTCGGCGCGGCATCAGCGTTCGCTCAACCCCTGCGGCCGACACCCTGGACCTGGCTCATTGGTGGTCGCACCCGGTCGCGGCGCGCCGCGTTGCTGAAGAATGGACCAAGCTGGCCTGGTATCTCGTGCAGCGCGCGTACTGGTAACGTGCCGCCAGTTTCGAGGGTCATCGGGGCCTCGGGCATGCAGACGACGTGACCGCGGCACGCGGACTGCATGCCCGCGTTCGGTTTATGAACCGACACGATGATGCAGAGCTCGATCGGCATGTGGACAGCACCACCGACGCCGAGGGTGGGACCATCGGCGACGGGGAAACGCATGTAACCACCGCCGGTGCTGTCGCGGCCGGCGCGGTGACCGGCGGCGTGATCGGACTGGCAGGCGGGCCGGTCGGCGCAGCGATCGGAGCGGTTGGCGGGGCGATTGTCGCCGCCGCAGCAGAGCGGATGATGCACGGCGAGGACGAGGACGAACACGCCGCGCCAGCACCCGCGGGAACGCCCCGGCCAGTCAAAGAGGATGAGCTAGCATCGCCCTGAGCGCACGCGGGATGTTCGTACATGTCGAGACTCGAGGCGACACACTCTACGAGCGCGTTGGCGGCGACGCGTTCTTTATCTCACTCGTCGACCGTTTTTACGCCGGGATTGAGGACGAGCCCGTAGTGCGGGCGCTGTACCCGGACGATCTGGAGGCCCCCAGGCGCCACCTGGCGTTGTTCCTGATCCAGTACTGGGGTGGGCCGAGAGCCTACAGCGAGGAGCGCGGCCACCCTCGACTACGCATGCGGCATTTCCCCTTCCCGATCGGCCAACGCGAGCGCGACGCGTGGCTTCGCCACATGCTGGCCGCCGTCGAAAAGAGTCCCGCGTCACCGGACGATCTCGAGGCGCTGAGCGCCTACTTCGAGACCGCCGCCACGTCGCTGATCAATCGGCCCGGCTAGAGGGGCAGCCGAACAGCCGTCTGCACGGACATCGCCCCTCTAGGGGTCCGCGGGTTTGTCCCGCAGCCTGAACTCCGGCCTGGGTTGCCCGTCCGACGAGCAGAAATCGAGCACCCGCCCGGCCAGCCGCGCGGAGACGGGCGGGTCCATGATCACCAGCACGACCTTGTCGCGCCGGATGACCGCGTCCCCGAGGTGGGGGGCGTCAATCGCCATTTTCAGGCTGCCCAGCTCGTCGACACGAAGTCGCATGCCCTGCCGCGGCAATGCCGCGTGGTAGCTGAGCAGCCGGCGCAGCTCGGTGCTGGCGCCCTCCGTGATCAGGACCATCGAAGTCGTTCCTTGTGAGCGCCGCTAGCGATAGCGATAGCTCACCCGACCCCGGGTGAGATCGTACGGGCTCATCTGTACCTGAACTCGATCGCCAAGCAAGATGCGAATCCGGAATCGGCGCATGCGACCGCCCGTGTAGGCCAGTAGTTCGTGGCCGTTGTCGAGGCGTACCGTGAACTGTGAGTTGGGCAGGGCGTCGATCACCGTGCCGTCCATCTCGACCGCATCACCCTTGGGCATACAAATCAACCACCATCGTGCATAGGCTCCTCAACTGTGTCTCAGGTCTGTTCTCAACTGTACGCCAGAGCCTGACGTGCGCGGTGTCGTTCTGACCCCCGCGTTCGCCAGTCAGCGGCGCAGCTCTTCAGAACGTACCCGCAGCTCCCGCGCGTCGAATCGGATACGGTGGCGGTCGGGACGCACACGCTATGCGGCGCGCAGCAGCAGCCGTGCGATTGTTGGGCCGCACGGCGAGCCTGTTCTGGACTACGCATCCGGGCTGGACCGCCTTTCTGCTGGCGGCCCAGCTGGGTCAAGGGCTCGTGCCAGTCGGCCGGCTCTGGGTTGGCAAGCTCATCATCGATGGACTCGTCGCCGCGCTCGCCACGGACAGCAGCGACCTGGGAGGCTTGTTGCCGCTGGTCATCATCGAGTTCGTGCTGACGGCTTTCGGCGCCGTGCTCGCAGCGGCTGGCCAGGCTGGCCAGGCGGCCCTCGGCCATCTGCTGCGCACACGGGTGGGCGAGGCGGTGCTGCGGGTCTCCACTCGCCTCGACTACGCCGTGCTCGAGGATCCCGCCTTTCACGACCGGCTTCAACGCGCCCAGATGGAGGCCAGCTTTCGTCCGCTGAACCTGCTCATGCAGCTCAGCTTCAGCCTCACCGGCCTGGTCGGCCTGATCGGCATCCTGGCGCTGCTGGCGACGGTGCACGTTCGGTGGCGACGACGTACGCGAGTTACCGCTGTACCTGAACCCGCAAGCCGAGCATCTGTTGGATTGGTTTCACATCACGATGCGCCGGACCGTGCTGATCCAGATGGCCAAGAGTGTGTGCTCACGTGAGAACCCGGATTTGACCACCGATCTGGCGGAGGAGTTGCAGCGACTCAAATGGTACCTGTGGCACGGCAACGTCTCCCTGGCGCTGCAGACGATCCGATACCTCCAGTTCGACGCAGACAGCGGGGAGCCCAGCCCCGAGCAGCGCAAGCTGAGCAAGGCCGTCACTGAGTTCGGTGGGTACATTCGTGCCAACGGTGCCTGGATCCCGAATTACGGGGAGCGGTGGCGATCTGGCGAAACGATCTCCAGCGCTTTCGTTGAGTCGACGGTCAACCAGGTGGTCAGCAAGCGCATGGTCAAGAAGCAGCAGATTCGCTGGACTCCGCGCGCCGCCCATCTCCTTCTCCAGGTCCGCACGCGTGTCCTGAATGACGATCTGGCCACCGTTTTCCAGCGCTGTTACTCAGCCTTTGTCGTTGCTCTAGCCGAATCATCCGACACGACGCGAGCCGCCTAGCCTCCCGCGCTTTTTCCCACTCTCGGGCACGCCGCCGCCGGTCTCGACGCTCAGCCGGCAGAGGCATTGACCGAGCGCGACCGCCCCAACCTCCGTGAGCTCCGCCAACCATGACGGGTAGGATGCGGCCGTAAACATGAAAACTGACCCTATCCAGAGCCATCCTCCGCGTTTTCGCGAGTGATGAACCGTGACGGCGCGATCACGCCCTCCGGGTCCACGATCTTGCTGATGTCACTGACTCGATCCCGAACCCGCAGCGGAAGGGCATCCGGAACAACTGATCGGCCATCAGCCCAGGAGCCGATCGTCAGACCAACGTCTGCTCTTGCCGACACCTGTCGTAGGGCCGCGAACGCTGCCTCGAGCGCGGGGATCCGGTCGGCATTCCCGGCATCGCCGACCGCGTGCAACATAAACGCTCCGGCCACCCTGGAAGCGGCACCCTCGCGTGCGGGCGCGGCATTGCTGACATGGCGAAGCTCAATCATCAGGATCGGTGACCCCATAGCGGTGGAGAGCGTGTCAAGCGCGATCGAGGGCGTCGAGTCGCCAAGCCAGCGAGCCATACCGAGCGACGGAACCGCTACTGCCGGGTCCATGTGGATTTGGCCCAGCTTGGCCGCATCGGCCGGTCCCCACGTGTCAACCAGCGGGGTCGGCAAATTCGCCAACGCTTCGCGCAACACCGCAGCATCACCTTCCCCGCTCGACGAGGCCATCGCGAGGTGCACGACCCTCTGGCCGGGCGACGTCTGCGGAATGGCTGGCCCGGGTGGAGCGCGCAAGACCCCGATGCTCGTAGCGAGTGCCGCACCAAATTGCGGAACGCTGCGTGCCCATGCGGATACGACGGCATCGAGTGCAGCGATTGGCCAGAGCACAGAGCCCGCCCAGAGATCGTTGACCGGCACCAACTCGAACTCGAGACTGACGGCGACTCCTACACCACCCCCGCCACGATATGCCCACATCGCGGCGCGGTCCACCTCGTCTATCGCGTTGTCCGAGGCACGGCGGATGTTGCCGGCTCCGTCGACAAAGTCGACCGCGATCAATGCTCCGGCTGCAAGACCGTGCGAGCGCGTCAGCCATCCCGCGCCTCCAGCGAACGTGAAGCCGCACACGGCCACGTCCGGGGCTGACCCGGCCAAGCCGAGCAAGCTTACCTTCTCCGCTTCGGTATCGATGGCGCCCCACTGCGCTCCGGCCCCCACGCGCGCAATCCGTCTTTGTGGATGGATTTGTATCGAGTTGAGCCCTGAGGTATCCACCAAGAGGACGTCATCACCAAGTTCGCCCGCGGCGCCATGGCCGGTTGCCTGGGGCACAACGCGAAGCTTGTTGGCAGCGGCATAGTGGACCGCGTCCGCCACCTGCTCACTGGATGTCGGAGCCGCAACGAGGCGCGGGTGCTGTTTCGCAATTGAGTTGCGCGGCGATGTCGCCTGTTTGTAACCATCTGATCCAGGACCAAAAGTCCGCATTGTGTCGATCATGTACAGCCCATTCTCGGTCGCATTTGGACGACCGCTTGCATATGGTGTGCGCAGGTCTCCGCGCTCGCGAACTCCTCAGCCGCCTCCCATCCGGCAGCGCATCAAGCGCGAGCTGCTGCCGGGATAAGCGCGAGCTTGCGCATGCGCTCGTCGCGGGTTTGCCGGCTTTGCGATCCTGAGGCTCCGCGCGACAAGCCGGTCGATCATACGGTCGCTGAGCAGCCGGGACACGCCGGCCAAGAGCTTTGCATCGCGCCCGACGAGGTACCGGGTGCGAGGCTCGCGTGACTGGATGGCGCCGGCGATCACCTTCGCTACCTGAGTCGGCTGGATCTCGGTGCCAGCCTGTTGTCGGGACTGCTTGTCCATGGCCGCGATGAGGTCGTCATATCGTGCGTGCTGCTCACTGGTCATGGTGGCCGCCAGAGTGACCATCGTCGCGATCCCCTTGTCCCACATCGCAGTAGCGACGGTGCCGGGCTCGATGACAATGATCTTGACCCCGTATCGAGCGACCTCGCGCCGGACGACGTCGCTGACCCACTCCACAGCAAACTTTGCCGCCGCGTAAGCGCCGTAGGTCGGAAAGGCGACTCGTCCGCCGATCGACGAGATGTTGACGAGGCGTCCGTCACCATCCGCAAACAGGGCTGACAGCAGCACCTGGGAGACGGCGACGTGCCCGAAGAAGTTGACGTCAAAGTGGCGTCGCCACTCATCGAGGGGGATAGCTTCTGCCGGCGCGTTGACGGCGACGCCGGCGCTGTTGACCACCGCGCCCAGAGACCGCCCCCGCGGGTCATGAGCGACGCGCTCGACCAGCTCAGGATCGGTGATGTCCACGAGCACCCGTTCGATCCCATTCCGGGCGATTCGGTCCGCGTCCTACTGTGTCCGGACGCCGGCCAGGACATGGAAGCCACGGCGGGCGAGCTCCTCGGCGGTCGCCAGGCCAATACCTGAGCCCGCCCCGGTTACAACGGCTAGCTTGCTGTTGTTCATGGTTGCTCCCGGGTTGCAGTTATTTGTGCCAGTGGATCCGCTGCCGACGCCGGCCGTCCGGACGGTCCACGGGATTGGCGCTCGCGGGGACGGCTGTACGAGGTGCCGCGCGGTGGTGATGCGAGCCGCCGATTGCACGTCCGCACGCGCCGCAGCAGCAGAGAAAGCGTCGGCAGGCCTCTGTCCGGGGAATGTTCATCTTGTTGACGGTCCCGTGACCACGATCTTGCCGCGCAAGTGACCGCGCTCACTGAACCGGTGGGCGGTAGGAAGCTGATCGAACGCGAACGTCTTGGCGATCTCCGTGACGAACTCGCCAGCCGCAGCCATCTCGATGATGGGAGCGAAATCGGCTCGAGTGATCTTGGACCGGTCTCCATAAGAGACGGTGATGCCCCGCTGGGCGGCGGCGAAGTCCGAGATGGTCACGATGCGCTTCGTGCCACCGCGCAGCGCGATGGCGGCGTCGGCAAAGCCGTGGTCGGCGACATCGAAGACAGCGTCTACTCCTTGTGGCGCGAGTTCGCGGATCCGATCAAGGACTCCATCGCCGTACGTCGTCGGCTCAGCCCCGAGCTTCCGCAAGTAAGCTTGGTTGTCCTCGCTGGCCGTCCCTATGACCTTCACCCCCATCCGCACGAGGAGCTGCACTGCCGCGCTCCCCACCGAGCCGGCTGCGCCGTTGACGACGACCGTTTCGGTCAGCTTGGGGTGCAGTAGCTTGATCGCGCGCTGGGCGGCTTCTCCAGCAGTCGGAATCGTCGCGGCGTGCTCGAAGTCAACTTCGTCGGGGATCGGGGAGACAAGCTCTGCCGAGGCGATGGCGTACTCCGCATACGCTCCGCTCTGCGCCAAGCCAGCGACGCGATCCCCCTTGGAAAGTGCGGTTACGCCGCCACCGAGCTGATCGATGACGCCGGCCATATCGCTTCCGAGGATCGCAGGAAAACGTATCGGCATCTCATCCTTGAGTGACCCGCTGCGGAGCCTCACGTCCATCGGGTTAAGGCCAA
>JAABUQ010004278.1_pt1 | contig 24572 bp, 27 predicted proteins | sample 5560001 | NCBI WGS metagenome assembly JAABUQ01 (sample SAMN10711888, study PRJNA513371) | rock metagenome | isolation source: Antarctica rocks | place: Antarctica: Victoria Land, Finger Mt nord | collected 2015-12-18
ACCAGCCTGCACCCCGCCCCCATCATCCGCGCACCGAACACGGCATCCCGCCACGGACCGACGCTGCATCAGCTTTCGGCTCAGCTTGCTTTTTGTGGTGCACGGACGGTTGAGTTTTCTTGACGTGATTCTGGTGAGCGGTGCGCTGGGTTGGGGGCTAGGAGCTGGGGGCGTGATAATTGGTGTGGTGGGTAGTGGGAGAGTGCAGTGGGGGGTTTTCCTGACTGGGTCCGCTATGCTGCGCGGGAGGATGTGTGGAGTCTTCGTGAAGCGAATTTGGAGGACTGGAAGTTTGTTGGATGGCCAGTAACGTGAGAAGAATTAGGGTAGAGTGGTATAGATTGATTGTATGTACTCTCTAGTCTATATAAAACAGAGGCAGGTGGGCTCCCCAAGCTTGCTAGCCGCCCAATCCCCTTTTACTCTCCTCGAGAGCCATCCCGACCCCTAGTGCCGTCTGTCTTCAATTGCTTCAAACACTCGGGCAACAGCGGTGGAAAAGGAGAAGGTGACGGCGGTGGCTGTAAAGGGGGAGGTGATATCAACGGAGAAAGCGTTTGCACTTCCGAAGGTGGCGGCACCCGCAAGAGCCTTTGCGCACCCCTATTGACCTTCCAACAACTTTCGAGTAAAGTAGCTTCGGTGTGGATCTTGGCTATTTCCTCCTTGATATATGGGAGAATGTCCTTCTTTACCCAAAATAGTGCAGATATCTCAGCGGGTGTGTTATAACCACGAGGAGGGTTGGCTTGTGCGAGATGGTTCGTAGGGTGGTCATCTGGTTCTTCGAACAAGCTATTGGATTTTTGCCGGATGTAGCTGGGTAGGCGAACGATTCCTGGAATTGTTTGCAGGGGAGCTTTAACTTTTCGTTATATCAGCGTGGGTATACATGGAGTGGACTAGGAATTGTCTCTCATCTTAATCTCGTGTTGTTGGATTGGCTTTTCTCCGTAGCTGTGCATTGACAATGCCCTGTCACTAAACCCTTACCGAAACGCTCGAACTATAGAAAATGTCAGCTAGATACCTCACTCTGATGTTTCGTATTTCGAGGGTCTTGCCTTGCTTAGGAGGTCCACAGACTCCAGTTGCCTTATTCCCAACGATAAGTATGACTCTTCCACCAAATTTCACCGCTTGGGTTGCCATTGCGATTACGAGGTACGTCCCAAATCATCCACGCGCGGTTTTTGAATCATGAGATGAAGCTGCCGTTAGAAAGTGCAAGTTCCAGCTCCGGCGTCGGATATGCAGCGCTTCTCGTGCAAGGGTAGGTGCTTGAACGGATAACCCACACGGATGTAATTGAGGCACATGCTGTAAACGAGTGCCGTATAAGAGGCTTCGTTCGAAGGGAACGATGTGTAGTATGATACCAATAGCGGACGTTTGGTATAGTCGTAGAGCGAAAAGGGCCTCATGATTGAGTGCATTAAGATGTTCCTTTCTGGATTTTGTAGGCTGGGAAGGCGGACCTGATCAAGGAATAATCTTGGGGAAGAGGTTGCAGCTATGGCATGGTAGGATGACAAGCTCGACCAACACTGCGCCTGGCGTGAGGCTATGGGTTTTGCGAAGCGTTATGATAGGCATGATCAGGTGATTGTATGAGGCAGAGAAGCTCTTGTCGCAATAATCTGGCTAGGAGAAGCGTGGTTGGCCGTAAAGGTGACGCTGCTTTCTGTAAGTATACCTACGAAGAACCATATATGCGGCCCTTCTTCCTCGAAAAGTTCAACAGTGACAGCTTGGAGGCTTGTCATGTCTCCATTGCGAAGTCAATAAAGTCGATGGCCGAAGAGATGAGCTGCTTGCCAGGTGTTGCATGCTGGAAGCTCCGAGATGCTTATAGTCGATCCCTTTCAGCTAGAAACGACGGGATGATGCTTTTGTGGTCAATGAGATCCTAAGCTCATGGTGTTACATGGTCTTCAGCCATGTTGGAGTAGGAGGTAGTGAACATAGTCATCGACAATGGGCTACTGCCGCAGCAATGATGTCTGAAACCACTGAAAACGCTGAAAACAGCAGAGTCTGCGTCCGGAGACTGCCCTCGACTCCTGGCTCAGCAAGATTGCGAAAGGGGGCGGCAACAATGTCTGGCCCTCGCTCTTGCCCTTACCATGTGACCGAGATCGGCGAGCCCGATCCCACTGCTCGACTCTTTACCGGCCGCCTCCAAAGTCTCTTCATCTGGGAAAGGTCCTGCCTGGTGGAGTGGGCCGAAGATCATGGAGCGATTCGTGCCAATACCAAATGCACCTCACCCCAAAAACTCTATTACTGCATCATTTTGCTGCATGAACAGCAGAGAGCACTTCACTAAGGTATCTGGTGACAACTCAGTGAATGGCCCTTGACAAAGTGCTGCAATTGAGCTGCTTCACATTCAGTCTCTCTCGCATTCGAGAACCCACTGCGTCGGTCACTCTAATGTCGATTCTTATCACCGTTGAACTTGAAGAGGGGGTGTCTCGTTTCAATCATGACCAGTACGGCCGATATTGCGGGCGTTGAAAGGCTCCACTACGCACCTAGCAAGAAACGCTTTGGGATTACCCCGCCCCGAGATGATATTATAGGTCCAATCTTTCGGTGGCGTCCAGTGAAATAACACGAGATACGAATCAAAAGATCATTGTGGTTTCCGATAGGGTGGGACGAAAGAGAGAGAAGCCAAACAGTGCTGCCCTCGTATAAGGACTGAATCCTCACTAGGGCACAAAGAAGCCCAACACTGATGCCTCGCATGATGCACCCATGGCCCCAACAGATTCTGTATCATGCAATGAGATTTTAGCTACTTGGAGGCTTGAGCAAGATTATGGAGATGATGCTACTTTGAGGCCCAAGGCTCCAGAGCCGCTCAGACTGATACTCACGAGATCAAGGACAATATGGATGCGCCTCGTACTGAGATTTGTGCCGGATGATTCTCCGTCCGCATGGATCGAACAAAGTCCAGACTGATACTGACAAGATCCGGAACACCATTGATGTGTCCCAGGGGGCGCTCTTCCGGCTCAAAATAGGTTCAAGTATGCAGATCAGACCATAGACCGTATGTATCTATCTGTAGTCTTCTGTTGGATGATACTGAGCCAAATGGCCAGATTGTTCGAGTTTTTAGCACGTTGGGAACATGCCATGCTCAAGATAAGGCGCCCAAAGAAACGAGTAAAGCGGGGTTAAGCATCCAGTGAGGTCATTGGCATCGTATTCATGGTCGGTGATCCGTTGTGCCAGTGGTAGCCCAACGTCGAATCGGCTCTCGAAAGCAAGTCTTTGGCGCAGATGCAGCCAGCTCACATGCTCATACAGAGTAAAGCTCGTATCGATCGTCAAACAGCCTGATTTCGTTCATGGCTACGTTGTCGCTAGGTCGATCGATAGTAAGGCTCTTCAAAGAAATGAAATGTTTACTACGCGAGGAATTACCAGTCTGCCAAGACGAGAGGGAATCCAGCGCGTTTGCTGGCCACGCCATTACACCTTATTCAACCACTACCATGTGATTGTTTGCCGATAATCCTCTCTTCTCAATGTTCCAATATTGGACCCTCCGGTTGTAGTGGTCACAAAAAGAAGGACTAAATATTTAGGTTGCAGCTGCTGCAAGAGCAGGGAAGGTGGTGTGGAGCCAGCCGCCGGGACCTAGCCTAGAATCCGAAAGTCTGAAGCTGGGGCCAAAACAAGGGACGACGGCTGGTCTTCAATCATTTTCCTCACACTTGACCCTTCCCCCACGAAATAGAAACTCTGGGTACTTGTGTGTATCTTGTTGTCTAATCTTTGTTACAATGCAGTGGTTTGACTGGCCATCCAAATTCAAATTCGTCCAATCCGCTTCAGCACTCTGCACCTGTTGATTCCAAGCCTTGACCTGAGGAAGGGATAAAACACTTGTACATCAGATTAAGCGAAAGCCAAACACAATCCAAGAAGAATGCATCAATGATCAACGAACGGAGAAAAAGCGACCGCAAGCTCGTAGACGAGTGAGGCGAGGGAAGTGGCTCTACTGACTGGATGTATTGTTGCCCTGTGATGCGACCATGTCCGTGATGCTGCAGCCTGCCTCAAAAGTTTTCATTGTTTTGCCACCCGACAAATTGGGAAGTATCACCCGGCAGAGGCTGTGTAGGTCCAGGCGCTGTAACCAGCGGCGCCCCTCGATTTTATGGAGGACCAACTCTTCTGGTCCTAAAATTCAGCTGTCACCTTTCCTGTCAGAGCAAACGTCGAGTTGCATTTCGCAACCCTTGAAGATGACAGCAAACTGGTGTTTGAAAGCATCTTTGATTCTGTTATGAGGTCGAGAGAATGCTACAAGGCGGAGCAAAGGCCTCATTGCTGAGACTCTCGATGCCAGGAGCACTGACGCAGCCTCTTCAATGCGAAAAGTGAAGCTTCATCGAGCTAACAGTAGCTCGTTCGCCAACTCGACCCTGCCGCTGCCTTGATTGCTTGCATTCGAGTCCTTCAGTAAAGCTAAGGCAAACGTAAGCACTACTGCACGACATGTTTGGGGAAAGCATCGAGGGCAAGGGCTGATGGAGAAGGATGCCACGTATTTCTTTGTACCTTCTCTAATGATCGTAGCGTCTTGAGCCATACCACTACTCACTCTAGACGCTCTGCCCACCCTCTCAACAAGTAGCTACTCAGCCAATGATACAGAAAGCTGCTAATCATAAATGTTTCGAGTGAGTCCAGGCTATCTTTACTGTTGTTGGCATCTTTCTACCGGCGACAATCATTCGCTCTGATACTACTCCTGCCTCACTAGATCGACTTGCCCCGCTCTCCTCATGACTCGCAGCTCCCCCCAACGTGTGTGTGCCCAAGCCATTTCTCCAGCTCTACCGTACTCTGTCTTGTCTATAATAACTACGACCCTAACCATCCCAATGTCCTACTTTCTTCATCGCAAGCCTACTTACCAAAGCAGCCACTGATCTTTCCCCAAAGGTCAACGATTAACGCCCGGCCTTCTAAGCCCCACCTTTCGATAGCAAAGCCCTTCCTCCTTGCCGCCTCAGGACCATTATCGGAGACTGTTCCACCTGTACTGCCGACATTGCTTTTCTAAATTGCCCTGCGCCTCGAGACAGGCTCTCTGAAGCAACATACAACGCCTTTGACGCTGAATGTTCTAAACTTGATGTGCCCAAAGCATACATCAGCTCAGCAGCTCACGCAACACAGACATACCTACCACCAAGACACTGACAGCACAGTAGCACACCACGAGAATGGAACTCACAAGTGAGCTCTTTTCCCCTAAATACATGCGTTCAGCCATACGGTGCTTTGCCTGCTTGTGACATTTTATGTTCATGTTAAGCTTTCAAAGAAAACGGACACACTTGTTCGGAGGCATTGCAATGTTCTCGTTGCTGCCTCGCGCCAAGCTACACTGTACCTATGTTTGAGAATCTGCCATAGCGTCCTTTGGAATTTGATGGTACAACTTCCTCGCATTATTGGGGCAGTTGGTTTCCTGCAGCCATCGAGTCGCAAAACTTATGAATTAATGGTACTAGTGCCAGTCTCCGGCTCGGCCGACCGCACAGAAGGTCTATCAGATAATGGCATTAAAGTTGAGCCCGAGCATTCGGAGGACTGGGAGCTACCAGATGAGATCGACCTCATGTACGAGCCTGATCTCCCAATCAACTCCCAAGCATCAACCAGGCTCCCTCGTTGGACTGAAATAGGGCAGAGGAGAGAGGCAGAAGCTCCCGGGTAAGTCGCCTTTTTGTCTCACATGAGCAGGCTTTGTTCGCCTTGTAAAAGTACGCCTGCCATCGTTCCGCTTGCATCTACATGATCTGTAGAATATTCCTGTTCAGACTCGGCACCGTGCCATCTTTTTCTTGCGATTTGAACGTGCTTCCTTGCGAGCTCAGTTTCCAACATCACACACATCCTTGCGGCCTTACGTTCCCCTTTAAGAAGCTGGAATGGCAGCCATACGCATCTCCTTGCGCTCAACTCGCATCATTCTCAAGAATACATACGTTATTGTTACATTGTTTACGCAAATCGTGACTTGAGTTGTTCAGCGCTAAATATATACCCACAGAGAGTCCATGAATCCGCATCATTTTGCGGACATCTTCCCGAGTGGACCAGAGACAGGGATGCCATTGCTCCCACTGAACATTGGGGAGGCTCCCCAACTGGCGGACGGATCTGACTGGAACCTCGCGCTGGGGCCCACCCCGTCTGTACCTTCAGTTGCTCCTCCGCCCACACCTACACAGTTTGTGACGATGGAGCCTCCTACAAGCTTTCCATTCACGCCGATTAATCGGCCGGAGATGGAGCCCCTTCCACGACCATCCTCACTCACCGTAACACCTTCAAGCGTGTTATATGATGGGTCTAGGTGAGTGACTTCGTCAGGCGCTTCCTTTCTGGTCTTGCATTAGCGTAAGCTCGATCATGCTGACTACTTTGATCGCCGAACAGCATTCCTCGCCCGCTTACTCCTTTACCCACGATTGAAGAGACGATGCGTCGTCTCTCAGTTGACTTGGCTCCAAACAGTCATTCAATCCCTGGTCTGTTCATCAACGCTACCCGGCAAGAACTGCCGCCGCTTCGGCCTCGTGCAGCCTACAGCAGCAACCCAGGACAGGCGAGTGGCTCTCAACCACAGCCACAAGGCCGATCTGGTAGACAGCGAACGGGGCGACAGAAAAAGCCTCAACCTGTAGCTGCCTTTGGACCGACAGAACAACACAGGTCCTTGTACGACTCGACGAGGCAGAAAGTTACCGTGAAACTTTCAGCATCCCTATCTTCTGGAGTGCCACTCCTGTTCCAGAATAATGCGTATATCGCCTATCGGCGCAATTACGTGGATGTGGGCCCGTGTCAGTACGAGCTGAAGTCGTCTCCCCAGCCTGAGCAAATCGACCGCCACCTATACTTGAGGAAATCAAAGACCGGGGTATCAAACCCTGCGCCGGCGCTGGCGATGGTGGTGGTGGCGATATCATGTCTCGGAAACCAGAGTCGAACCGAGTTGCTTGTTCACACTCGGACGCGCCTACCAACAGGCCCACCAACCCCGATGAACATGCGGCCGTGGATTGCGGAAAGAGACGAGGCGGACTGCCGGTTTGCCAGCTCCACTGGAGAAGAAACAGTCGGATGTTTTGGTCCGTTCAAGCACCACTTCGAGCGTCTGCAATTCGGAAAGGCAACGCGGCACAATGGCGCCAGGAGGGCCGAGCAGGAGTACTTTATGATCAAGGTACTCCTCCTCGCCTATGACCCCTTCCTTCGAGGGCCTACACAGTGGGTCACCGTCGCTTCCTGCACATCGCCGCGCATCATGGTCCGAGGGCGATCTCCCCGAAACTTCGAGCCGAGCAGGAAGAAGAAGCGTCGCAGAGATCAGTACGAAGGTGACGACGAGGGTGACGAGATGCACTCAAGGCCAAAGTCGAAGAGGGGAACGAGCGGGACCTCGCGGAAGGCAAAGAGTAGTACATCGGTTGCTATTGCTCCGCGGCCTTCAGGGGTGGTTCAAGCTGCAGTCACTGTTCAGGCTGCAGTCACTGTTCAGTCAAGCCAGCAGGAACCATCGAGTGAGACAGCGATGGTCACGATCATGGAGGGTTCTCACGGTAATCGCATTGTCGTAGACAGTGTCGATAAGGAAACCTTTCCCGGATTTGTGATGACTGACGGCGTCAACACGGGCCAAAGCCATGGGACCTTCGGGGGTGAGCCCGAAGGGCCGGACACATCTCTTGAGTTCCCTCAAGAGTTCGGCCAATGGCCCCATCCTGATATGGACAGCGACCAAGGCCTACATAAAACGAATTTAAATAATTCACCTGAGAGAGAAGAACAGAGGATCTCCGCACCCGAGGAAGTCCTTGCTGATGAGCAATTCGACTTGCTCGTGACTGGTAGAAACATGTCTCCATGGAACACGGAAGCCGACGTGCCCACCAAAGAGGACCCCAATACCCACAGCACCCTCTGCGAGCGCATGAGCGCAAATTCTGAGCCGGCGGTTCAGGCTGCGAATGCCCAGGCCCAAGCAGACGAAGAACGACTTCTCTCGCCAGTCGACTTCGAGGACGGCACTCAAGTGGCATTGTGAGCTCTCGAAGGACCCCCAGGCTTCCCTCCACTAGACCACGGTAGCCTCTGTACTTTCTCACGACGACTTGACATAGCGATTCGGCGAGGCATTTCGGCGACGCCCCCTCACTAAAACCATCTGATTTACGACATCTACTTTACAAAATCTAATCCACCTACATCTGATAAGACCCGTCGAAAACCTACTCCTCCTAGTACCATCGCACACCTACGCGATCCTCCTCCCTCCCAGTCCTCCTCCCCCTCACTTCTTCGGCGAATCATACATACTACTAGTCAATGGACATATCATAAGAGTTGGATACACACACTTCTACCGCACACCATTTTCACATCAGCATTACGAATCCATATCAACGTCCCTCCACAACCTTGCAGGATACAACCGAATCACACATATCAAACACATACAACTTGACATCAGCAATACGAATACATATCACCATCCTACCAAGAGCTGGCAGGATAACATGAATAACAAGAGCGGCTTTTCGCCAGCGGCGTCGCATTCTCATCCTTTGTTTTGGGTACTGCATTGGGTGGAATATAAGGCGTCTTCGTCTGTTTTACGAGATACCCTGGGTGGAGTTTGTCGTTACCTAGGTAGAGAGAAGTGAGCCCGGAGTTAATAATACATAATCGTTTCGCAGAAGAGTTTGATCCATACCTATGACCTGTGTTCTGCTGCGCCGAGTGAGAGAACCTGGGCACTTTTGCGAATCGTGATGATGGGAGTAGCCGCAAGCTGTATTGTATCGGGGCTTCTTCAGACATCTGAAGAGGGTTTAGGGGAAGTTTTAGTTAAGGTTTAAGGGGAAGTAATATGGCGGCTGGCTTTAGGGAGGCCGTTAGAGTGGCGTTGGGAGGTTCGTAGGAAGGCCGATGGGGTGGCTTTGGGTAAGATCTTAGGGAGGTTATAGGCAGATCATTAATCCTAAGGATGACTTTTTACCGCGAGAGCTACGTGGTGTAGTGGTAATTAGTATCACCTTAGTTCCAGGGCTAACAAGGTATTCATCAGGGTTCTTGGTCAAGTGATTTGCAAGGCATCAAGCGAGGGACTAGAGAGCGCCTCTCGGGGCACCTCACGGGATTCAAACAGCACCCTACTGAAGCAAATCTCAGGCACCCATCCAAAAGCATCCCTAAACCCTCAGGCAGGTCCACAAGCCACTCAGAAGTTGCATCTCCAGTCGATGTCTTCAGATCCTATTAGCGAGCTATTAGACCTCATTAGCACAACGCAACATCTTATCTCAAGCATCAACTTGCCAACCTCCAACTCGCAAAAGTCACTCCTACCACGTTGAGAGCGTCGAGGAGATCACGGACTCCACGCTGGAGCCGGATGAGGGATTCCCTGGAGGGGGGGAAGCTGATGCTTGACAGCCCAGCCTGAACAGCCTTGTCGTAGACTACCTACCAAACTCTTTAACCCCTGATCCCCAAACCTCTCCCACCGGCTCTTGAAAAGGGCAAGCAGAGTCACCAAGTCCAGGATACCGGAACCAATCGCAGTGAACCTCACACGGGCGCAAACCCTCCCCCCCTCCGTTTGCCGCCGACAACCCACCAACTCCCTCCTCCGAAAACAACCGTCTGAAGCGGTTGCAATGCTACTACTTCTCATACCTATCACCACCCCCCGCGACCTCGAAGAGTCGGAAGCATGTCTTAGAAGGCAGGCGAAGAAGTCGTACACCCCACCTCCAATCCACGAGATGAGTGAATCGAAGAGGTGGGGATGGAGATTGTGGCGGATGTGATGGTGGTAGTGTCAGGGGCGTGTGGGGGATCAGTGGGTTGGAATTTGAGATTGAGCTTGGATGGCTTGGGGAGTAAAGGGGGGAGGTTTGGTGCCGTGTTGGGTGGGAGTTGGTGTGGAGAGGATCGTGGGAATGAGTGTGTGCGTGCTGGTAAGGGATGGTGGAAGCTGCAAGAGGCCTGGAGGGAGAAAGGGAGGTATCACCATCCTCGCCTTGGAGAACTGGCAGGATTGGAGTCTCTTCATGCTTGGGGATAGGTATGACCGTGAGACAGGGACAGGGACTCGCGTGCATGAATTTCGTGTAGATAGATAGGTAGTCGAGGTTTCGTTATCTAATATGAAGGTGGCTAAGGAAAGGGATCGCATCTTCTCGCCGTGTCTGCGCATTCGCTTTCTCGTCCATCTGCTCATTCACCTCGTCGCTCACATCTTCACCTCACCTCTCTCTCGCAAGTACATCATCATAAGTTCGCCACTTTCGCACTGGGTTGGTCACAGTCACCGCTCGAAGTCGTTGAAGGCATGTGAGTAGGCGGGCGAAAGTCTCAGGTCAACGTGGCTAGCAAAGCCTTCATGGTCTTGGAATCAGGAGCTGCCCAACGATATTGTCATCAGCACCCATCCTGTACCCCAAAGGCCCCAAGGTAGGAGGGAGTGGGAAACGAGGGAATTAACAACATCACCGAACAAAAGCCATATTACCTCTACGGTCCTTCTCAATCTTCACATCCTTCTCCTTGTGGCGCCCCTCGCGCACCCTCTCGATGATGACCTCATCCTCATCCTCCTCCTTGTGATATTTCTTCTCATGCCGCCTCTCCTTCTTCAGTCTCTCCTTCTCCGCTTCTAATTCTCTAATCTCCTCTTTGATCTTCCGCTCGTTGCGGCTGTTGCGGCGGGATTTACTGCGGTGGGGAAGCACCAGTGCAAGGGGACCTGTGTTAATGTGATTGGACTCGCCGACTTCTTCTACCTCATACCCGGCGGATTTGTGGCGCCGGTGCTTCGAGCGGGAGCGTGACGGTTTGCGCTCGATGATCACTTCTTCTGAAGATGAAGACGAGGAGCTGGAAGACCCGCCGCCTTTGATTGTGGAGTGTCCATGTTCGGAGTCGCCGCCATGGTGGGAGTGGCCGCCATGTGTGGAACGGCCTGCGTGAGATTTACTTGCGTGAGATTTGCTTGCGTGGGATTTTCCGCCGTGGGATTTTCCGCCATGTGTGGACTTGTGAGCGCTTTCATGCACAGATTCATGCATAGATTCGTGAACTGAGCCGTGCCTGCCGCCATGCCCACCACTGCTGCCAACAGCCCCACTCATGACGTCCCACTCGCGAACCGAACGGGGTACTTCAGAAGGGGGTTTAGGGACGATTATCTCGCGGATAATTTCAGTCTCGCGTTCTCGAACGGGCGGGGGGGCTTCGATCATGTATGTAGTGCGTTCTAAAATTGTTAGGAGGAGCCGTTTACGGGACGGGAAGGGGTTACCTCGGGAGTCTCGCTCATTGAACTCTTTGCTCTTGAAGAGGACTTCGTCTATTAGCTCCTTGTTCAGAGCCTTTAGTATGATGACGAATTCGCCCTGGAGCTAGTCAGCAAAGCCTTCCACTTCAGGTGTATCTCATGATGTAGCTCACTTCACGAGTGATTTCGTCCTCGAAAGGATAGCCCAATTCAATAATGGCTCTCTTGTTCACCAAACGAGAAGTCATCTTCGTTTTACCCTTCCTAGGAAACGGTTTCTCTTCCTCAACTCCCTCAAACTCTTCGAACTCCTCAAGCCTCTTCTCTTCGCCACTATCCCTCTTCTTTCTCCTTATTGTCTCAACCTCACGCTCTCTCCATCCTCTAAAATCTCCTTCGCCAAATCGATCTGGTTCTGCGACCCCAATGTCTTCGTAGTCCCTCTCGTAGTAGCGGTTTGGCGGACTCCTCCTGCGCCGCCCTGGAGCAGGCATAGTAATGACCTCGGGCGGGGTTCTCGGCCTTCCCGGCCCGTATCTGGGCATTGGCTTGCGATCGAAGGTATCCAAGCTGCTTTGCCGTCGAATCAACATGCCTGGCCTCGGAGGCGCACGTCTTGGGCCTCCCCCACCTCGGTCCTCATAGCCACCTCTTCTCGCAGGGCTGCTTTCAAAGCTGTCAATTTCCTCCTCTTCTTCATAGTATCTTCTCTCTCTCCCTCCTCCACCACCGCCCCCATAACGTCTTGCAGGCGGCCCATACCTCTCCTCACGCTTTTCAGAGAAGAAGCGATCTTCTTCGTATCCACCACGGGCTGGGCGGCTCTTGAATTGGAAGTCGTCGGCGGAGGATTCGCGACGGCGGCTACCGCCTGAGTAGCGATCTCGCTCTTCGAAACGGTCACGCTCGATAGTCTGGCTTTGCCGGCCTCCACGCTCGCGTTCGAACCGTGAAGCGTCCCAGCGCTCTGCGGGTGGTCCGCGGGGGCTGTAATCGCCGCCATAGCGTGACATTGTTCTCCTCCCCAAAGCTTAGGTCCTGAACGTGACGATGCACTGAGGTATAGAGGTGCAGAGACCACTTGCTTGCTCTGGTGGAAGGGTAAGGCACTCGTGAGACGAGGCAGAGCCGTTGTTGATGACAAAGAGTGGTGAGTGATAAGAGGGTAGTGTCAGGTGAATGGGGACCAGATACGAATTAGCGTGTCAGTATTGATCAGTCAGGCAGACGAGAACCGTTGTGGGGTGGACTGCGTCGTACAACAGCTGTTCTGATGACTAGTGACCATATACAAAGCTGCAGTTCCAGGGAATCGGATTGGGTTCGTGATGACGCTTGAGGGTACGAGCTACCTTAGAGGAAATAAATTACGGCCTTTTCAAAACATGAATCCGCCCCTTTATTCATGAATTCTGCAGGACGACAAGGACATAGGTAATCTAGCGCTTTGACTCCGCGCTGAATGCCTTGTGGATATTGCTATGACTCTTCAGACAACATGCCTGATCTATGCTTCTACGTGACCAGATGACAACCAACCAAGTGTCATTGTTCAATTCCAACCACCTCAGTCCACCACCCCCGTGTTATCTGTCCAACTCGGTTCCACAGCTCTGCACACTCCTTCGTACGCCCCAAATCTCCCTTCGTAGTCCCCTACCTCCACCCCAGGCGTGGTCCAGAACATCGTCCACTGAGTTCCCGGAATCTTCCACGTCCCTTTCGCCCGTTCGAAGTACCATCCATTGACTGGGTTGTTCCTCCGACTCCGCCAGCAAACGCCTGCGGGGAAACATTCCCGTACCATGGAGCTGAATACAATGTCTGCCACACCCCCGGTGCCCTGAGAGCGTTTTAAGACGGCGAACTTGTCGAGGTATGGCACTTTGTATCTTTCATCGTTGGTGGGGCGGCCGGGTGGTGTTTCCCAGGTAAGTATGGCGCCACCTTCGTATGAGCCAGCTATTATCACACCTGCTAGTCGTGGCTTCACGCGAGCCATGTAGTGGTCAAGGTCTAATTTTCGGCCAAAGGAATCTTCAATCAGGTGGCGAAGGTGGGAAAGGTCGAGTTGGGGGTCTGACAGGGAGAAAGGAGAAGAACTGGGCGTCCACGGTGTGGTAGTAGGATCCGGAATTATAGTGACTGGCATGCCACGCTTCAAAAAGGTGGAGCTGGGGCCCTGGGAGCGATGCCAAGGAAGAGAGGAGGAGAAGGTGGGTTTATCAGTGAGTAAGTTATGGATGAGGAGGTTCCGATGGCGACGAGTGCGGACACTAGGGACTTGGCTTTGTTGTGGAGGAGGTCTGGAAGAGTTTGCGACTTCCTGGGGCGTGGCAATAAACGCAGAAGAGGAGGGTGGCAGGAGTAAAAGGGCGGTGTTGAGGAGTGAGAGGTTTCTTGCATGAATTGCCATAATCTGCTTGACGAACTGCTTTATTGAGGGTTTGGGTTCTAGCTCGAGTGTGTTGGGTAACACTTTGGATTTGCTTGCTAGAAACTTGGAGAAGGGGTTGCTCAGAGCAAACGCTTTGGCTGGATCCTTCCTAGTAGCGGCTTTTATTGGCAAAGTCGGATCCTGTTCGTCCATTTCGACGGGGCTGAGAAGCTGGTTCTTGATCCCTTCGAATTCTTGATCTAGATTGATAAAGACATGAGGATCATGTGATCTGTCCGCAGAAGGTATGCCTCCGAGTGGGTCCAGCACAATGATTCGATCTAAGGATACTTGTGTCTGCAGTATCTTGCTCTTTTCTGCAGCCTTGTTTGGATCATCGTCGGTACTGGGAGTTGCCGGGATACCAGCAAATTCCCGCGTCAAGGCTAGAACGACTTCGTCGGCTTCGACAGGGACCATGGTATGGGTGTCGGGCATGAATGCGACTGGGGCGATAATCGGGATTACTCCCCTTCTCAAAGGCGCTAGAAGTAGATCGCGATGCATGACGGAAATTGTACTGTTCACTCTCACAGCAGAATGACACTCCTGATTATTGGCGGATATACCAATGATGTTGTCGAGACGTCGAGCTCCAGGGGCTCCATGAGCATCAATTGCGTCAACTATGCGATCTGCCTGTTCGTGTGTCAGGCTAATTCGCTGACCACGTCCCTTTCCATGCGCTTCGTCATAGTCGATGACAATTGTACAGCTCAACCCGAGCTTTGAGAGCTGGGACAGAGTAAGTCCAATGCCCCGCAAAGCTTCATCACCAATAGATTGTAATCTTCTGATCTTGACGAGCGCGACATGTAATTTTTCATCAGTTTGGGCGGTGAAATGCGACTGGGTGGCACTTTGGGAGAAGACAGGACTCTCCTCCACAGCCTTGATAGGTAGGTAAAGCCTCCCTAGATTTACTCCCGCATCTTTTCTCTTCGCCTTTTCCAACCCGGCAGGGTAGCTCACTGGCTTGTACTGTGAAAGGTACGGCTTGGCGTCGCGTTTGGTTGCTGAAGACCCGAGAATATCCAGGTACAGCTCCTAGAGTAGCATGAGACAAGAGTACCTATTCGAGTATTCGACAACATTCTATACCTTGATCACGACACCTCCAGATCTCTTCTTACTTGGCTTTTCCTTCGAATCTATGTTATAGCCTAGTTGCAATTGGTCTGGAGCTGGGACTGAGGAGCGAGAATCCGAACTAAATCGGCATGGGCTAAGATGAGGGAAAGTATCAGGTGAGTAAAATGTCGCAAGTGATCTTGACTGAGGACACTGATTACATGGTGAGCAGTGAGTCAACAGACGACACTTGGACAACGTACACATGGGAGCGCGTAGGCTTTTCTTAAAGCTCGGGCATGAGCTGCCATGGCTCATACTCGAGGCAGGCAAGAAGCCTGGGTCATGCCAAGTGGAATGCATGTGAACTGAGTGTACCATTGACATTGTGGGCTTTGTTTTCTGTCTTCCATGCGATATATTTATCCGAGGTATTTCCAGCCAGGGCGATAAGATAAGATAGGTCTATATCCGCTTCTAGCTAATTTCACATCTTGTGACCGCAGCGAAGGTGGCAGGACGTGGGTAACAAGCTTCAATGTGTGGCTTACTTGCTATTTGCATGGACACAATTGGTGAGGGTGAGAATGGCCCGAGACTGATTTTGTGTGTGTGTCCAGGGTAAAAGTGTTCCTCTGGGCAGGATTCCCAATATGCAATGGCTGTTGCTTGTGGAGTCCGCCTCGGTGCGATCTCTTGCGTCAGGGGCAAATGATCGGAATCGATCGCTTTTCCTCCCAGCAGATATCAGCAAGATTCACATTCGCGCTTCAAAGACTTAGCACAAATTACAGCAGGGATGGCACCTCAGTTGGCTTGGATTGGCCTTGGGAACATGGGTCGTGTATGCTTCATGATCACCCCTTTCGCTGCACGTTCTCACTAAGTAGATGGCAGGGGATGTGCAAGAATCTGGTCGAGAAGGGCAGTCTTGACAAACCACTGCTTATTTTCAATCGGACTCGCACACGATCCACCGATTTGATCTCGAAATTGCCATCTGAAAAGTCCACTGTTGCTTCTAGCTTGGACGAAGCCGTCTCTAAATCCGATGTGATCTTCACCTGCCTCGGAGACGATGCAGCTACTTAAGATACCATCGCCTCCGCAACAAAGGGAAATGTCAAAGGAAAGCTATTCGTGGATTGCTCTACAGTGCATCCGGATACTACAAACATGCTAGCCAAGAGCGTCCATGATCAGGGAGCGGAGATGGTGGCCTGCCCAGGTGCTTCTTCGTTCCTGTCCATTACACAAGCAGTACCACTGACATTCCGTTGGGTGGTGTTCGGTGCCCCTGCGATGGCCGAAGGTGGACAGCTGGTCTGCGTGCTCGCGGGTCCATCCTCTGCCGTGGAGAAGGTCAAACCCTATTGCAAGGACGTCATGGGTCGAGCAAATATTGATTACAGCGATCAGCCGCACGGCCGGGCCACACTACTCAAGATTATTGGTAACACATTCATCTTGAATATGGTGGAGACGCTGTCAGAGGGCCATACCCTGGTCGAAAAGAGCGGACTTGGAAGCGATGACCTGCATCAGTTCATTGAGACAATGGTTCCAGGCCCTTACACTGCGTACTCAGGGAGACTTATGGGAGGGGACTATTACAAAAGAGATGAGGTATGGAGTGCGTGCGCTTGTTTCTCTAAGTACATAATGGATAACCATGTCTTCTAGCCCCTTTTCGCTGTTGATCTCGCAAGGAAGGATGCCATGCATGCTCTGAACCTCGCCGAAGCGTCGGACACCAAGATGAAGGATGTTAAGGTCGCTGATGCCCATCTGGCTGCTGTGCAGAAGCGTATGGGCTCGAAAGGCGATATTGCGAGCATCTACAGGGCTGTGAGGCAGGAAGCAGGCTTGAAGTTTGAAAATTAGCTACAAAACCCAGTTGAATATATTTAGCATGAAGCTGGATGGGAGACAGTGATGTATGGAATCAAGAAGATAGCGATGAAGCATTACCAATGTTTTTCAGTCACGGGAGAGTCGCAATATCGATTAGGTATCGATAATCGATTCAATGAGGTTAGCGCGAGGTTATGTGCCCCACAAAGTGACTCTCTTTCCACTGTTCTTCTACTCCCAGTCAAACATAAACATAATCACAAGATGTCAAAATTAGCTAAGTATGTCCATCTTGTCGTATCATATGTCAAGGGACCAGTACTTACAGAGGCACCAGCCGCCCAGATTGGGCCGACGACGTTGATGAAATCGATGAGCCCCAAGCCCTCCCACCTCAGCAGGTAACCACCAACAAAGATGGCACCAAAACTGTAATCTCCTACCGCTTTAACGATGATGGAAAACGTGTCAAAACGACCAGGCGCATTCGAAGCACCATCGTCAAAGAGACTGTCAATCCTCGTGTTGCAGAACGGCGGGCATGGCCCAAATTTGGGCTTGAGAAGGGCCATGCGCCAGGGCCAAGTTTTGATACAACGTCTGTGGGTGAGAACATCATATTCCGGCCGAGCGTGACATGGAAGAAAGACGGCAAGGAAGAACAGACAAAGAAAGATGATCCGAAGGAGAAGTTGAAGAATATGAAGGTCAAGTGTCGTATCTGCGACGGCGAACATTTTACAGCAAGATGTCCCTTCAAGGATACCATGGCACCTATGGGAGAAGATGGGGCCGCTGCTGGGGGGGGCACTGGCGCAGATGGGGATGAAGATGGGCCTAGCAAGGAAGGGGGTCTAGGAGGTGGCGGCGGAGGTTACGTACCACCGCACTTGAGAAAGGGGGCCGCTGCTTCAGGGGAGAGGATGGGAGGAAAGTACGAGAGGGATGATCTGGCTACGTTACGAGTGACGAATGTCAGTGGATGTGCCATTTTCCTTGTTAGATCCAATTGCTGATCCGTGGCGAACAGGTCTCTGAGTTCGCTGAAGAAAACGACCTGCGCGAGATCTTCGAACGGTTTGGCCGTGTTACTCGTGTCTTCCTAGCGAAGGATCGAGAGACTGGACGAGCCAAAGGCTTTGCTTTCATAAGCTTTCAAGAGAGATCAGACGCTGCCAAGGCTTGTGAGAAGATTGACGGATGTAAGTCCCAATCCCTTTCACCGGATCGGCTTCGAATACTGACTTTCACCAAGATGGCTACGGCCACCTTATACTTCGAGTCGAATTTGCTAAACGGGCCACATAGAATGAATGTGAAATGTGATCATAGATGGAGACTTTTACGGCATAACGAACACCGCGACCGGTGTGAATGTGGACACATCGCATTGAATATTCAGTGGAACTTCACAACGACATCACCAAGCTAGACATCTTATCGAATGACTTTCTAATCCATTTTGTGTTAGATCGACGCCATTGGGCATTTGTCAAGCCCGCCTCTCCACAGAATGCATCAATTCCCTCTATAAGATTTCATCTGCGAATTCTCCAAACTTTTTGTCCCAGATGGCCCCCAACGAGGGGTCACGTCGTCTGAATTTACTTTCTGCCAAAGTCCACAGACGTCCGAATTCCCATCATTGCTACCAGTTCCCATCAAGTCCCGCAATCACCGCTCCCCCAGATGACTATATCATTCCCCTTACCTCCCTCTTGTTCCTCTTCTCTTTTCTTCTCGGGCCTCTCTGCCTACTCGACCTTGCAACTATTTCTTCACTGCACTTTGCCTACCCTGCCTACCACTCCTCCCATCCACCATTACCTACACTGCCTCTTTGTAGCAGGTATATCATCGGCCCACCTCAAGTCTGACCAGCATCCATCAAGTCCACCATCCGCAGTGCCTCTTTGATCAGCTGCTTCTTTTCCATCATGTCCTACCTGCCTCCTCGTCCTACCTGCCTCCCCATCCAACCTCCTCACACCTATGTTTAATCACCACAGCTAGCTTATCTACTTTCTCTACCTTATCTACCTCTTTACTTCCTCTACTTCCTTTACCTCCTCTGCTACCTCCTCTACCCCCTCTACCCCCTCTACCTCATCTACCTCTACTAACTTCATCTAGCTTGTCTAGCTTCTCTACCTCCTCTACCTACTTAGCTCCTCGACCTCCTCGATCTCCTCTACCTCCACACACCTACGTCCACTAACCTTATCTAGTTCATCTACCTTCTCTAACTCCTCTACCTTCTCTACCTCCTCTACCTCCTCTGCCTCCTTTACCTCCCCTAACTTCTCTACCTCATCTACCTCATCTACTAACTCCTCTAGCTACTCTACCTCTTCTACCTTCTCTGTCTTGTCTATATTGTACAGCGCACTCCTCCTCCACCACCATACCATCTTCCATCATCCTCATTGTCCAACATCTACAGCTGACCTCAACAACAGACATAGCTCCAGCCACCGCCCTTCGATATACTGTGTGAAGAAGGGCAGTGATACCCCGCAGACCCTGGTAATCAAGCGTTCACTGACCTAGCTGGCAGAGTCATCCCCATCTCCGCACAGCCATATGTGGTGTGAAGAAAGGGAAGTAATCCCCAGCAGTGTTTTTTTGACCTTGCTATCACTGACCTAGCTGGCAGCAATCCTCTCCCCGGACAGAGATTTGTGGTGTGAAGAAGGGTAGTAATCGCCGGCAGTGTCTTTTGAACTATGCTATCACTGACCCAGCTGGCAGCAACTATTCCTTTGGAGAGAGATTTGTGGTGTAAAAAAGGGCAATAATCCCCGGGAGTGTCTTTTTGACCATGCTATCACTGACCTAGCTAGCAAAGCCATTCCCGGACAAAGATATGTGGTGTGGAAGAGGGCAATAATCCCCGGCAATCTTTTGTGACTGACAATGCCATCACTGACCTGACCGGCAGAGCCAAACCCCCGTCACCGATTGGGAAATCAGGGAGTGCAAAAGGGTAGTAATCCCCAGTAGCGGTTTTTGACATATTTGCGCTAATCGAAATGGCAGAGAGCCAGAGACAGCTCGTACCACAGCGAACCATGGCGTGCAACCGGGATGTAATCCCCAGGAGTGCTTCTTCTCGATCTTGCATTCATTAATCTCGAGACCAACTACCACGGTCGCCGCCACTACTTCCAACATTCTCTCTGTTCTTTGCGCCACTGCTGCTCTTGTCAACTCTATCTGTCCATTCATGGCTTATGCAACCTCTACTACCTGCTCCGCCACCACGATCTTCTCTCATTACACCGCTGCCAATTCTCCTAATTTTACATACCCGTTGACATCCTCACCGATTCACTGATAATGGCGGCACCATCATCTTGTCACCTCTTAACATCTTTGTTGCTCTTGTCAATCTTGTGTGTCAATTGGCATCTTTATATACCTAATGTTACCACTACCGCCTCCATCACGATCATTACCTCTTCATATTGCTACCAACCTCGCCAGACTCATATGCTTACCAGAGTCTTGTCTAATTGACGATACTTTTACTCATCATCTCACGGACTGTCTTTCATCATGGTCACACAATGGCACTGTCTCAATTGGGCTCGATGGCACTGCCTTAATTGTGTGATTGTCAGGACAAGAGGGGAATGAGATTCAGAGACAAGGATTCAGAGGCTGAATGACGGAACCAATTAGCGTTAAAGCGGCGAGAAGGATTTGCCTGTTGCCTACCAGAAGCAAGGAGCCGACATCAACTAATTGAATATGGTACTACTGGTAGCAGGAGGACAGTACTCATCACCCATGTCAGGATAATGGGGTGTATCGGACATTGGGCCACACATTCAGATGCCCAGATAGGATGGTCTGAGTGATTCCCTGACTCAGTCCCCATGTCGAGTGGAAAGTGTAACTGCCGAAATGGGAGGAAGTTGCGAGGAAGAGACAGATCAGAAGAAGGCATCGGCGATGAGAAAAGCGGTATGCAAGCATGAGGAAGCACTTAGGCCTATTTGAGTTACTTCGAAATACCCCTCTTCGTATTCATGTTTCTCTTCATCCCAAACACATTGGAACACAGAACATTACCAAATAGTCAATATATCTCCCTACAATCTCTTCTTCCAACAAGAGCTGCAATGAGTACATGTGCCACTGAAATTTTAGAAAGGTTTTATGGGAGGAGATTGGGCTTCGAAACACAAGAGTCGATTGTGTAAGTCCTCTCGGTCTGGAACATTTGTGGCCAAGACGCTACTAGCCTCTTTTGAAGTAGTGTAGAAGGGGGCGAGCCACGTCGTCACAGGCTGTCCAATCGTCAATTCGAGTCTCACACACTCTCTGGCCTTTTTGGAATTGACCCTCGTGAGTACGGATACGTTTGGGTCGACTGTCTATCGCATGATCCTTCACAACATGGATGTAGTGTAAAGGCCTCGGTTGACGAATCAGGCGTCCTGGAGTAAATAAGGTCAAGCCCTAACGGGGTACTCCATACCTTATTGTATTATTGTATACTGTCTACTCCTGCCATATGCCTCCTCACCTATTCCGCACCAAATACTATCTCATTACCAACTTGACTGGCAATTGCCCGCAAGGCACAGGGCATAAGTAATAGTACTCCGCAACCCTCCTTCATTCTCAAGCCAGTCTCAACGGAAACCGGCCCGCCGGGCTCGGTTTGACAAGGGATATTCAGATGAACGCCACCCAGCATACTTTGTACATCCTCCCCGACTTCGACCCCCCTACGACTACCAACGACTGCTCTTTCTATATTCCTCGATCCTGCATCTGACCATCGCGGAACCCCATTGCTTGCTACCGTTGTGTGAAAGATCGCATACTCAGTCCTGTCCGTAGAGCTGGTCTTCAAACCTCCAGACGATAATTCGCAGACGGAGAAACCGCCATTGGATTGGAAGATCCACCCTGCCGACATTGCAAACCTCACACCCGCAGTACGACCACCATCGAATAACTTGCCCCAGTCATCATTCTCGGTATCTCTACGCAGTCGTGAGGACTCGTCCTACTATCCAACTTCTGCCCTGGGAAAGGGCACGTCCTTTCACATACGTCAATTGTTTCACCGACATTTGGAATTGGTACATGAGGTCCAGAAGGAAGCGTTCAGCATCCGAGGACGTCGCCAATTTTGCCGGAGTTGCGGCTGTATACTGCCACATCCAGTAAGAAGCCAGATCTTACAGAGAAGCTCCGCCTCTCCGTCCCTCAGTCTTCTGAGAACGTGCCAGCCAATCGCTGTCAGCCGAGTGACGACTCTGGCCACACCATATATCACCTCGCCGAGAACGTTGGAAACCTGCATGCAAAACGGAGGCCATTGCTAGACCTTCAACGCAGGCTTTGACATCCACCACTCGATTCAGCAACATTTGGTACCCCTCGGGCTTTGGAGCTTCAAAGCGCCGGCTTATCCTTCACAAAATCACAATGGAACTTACATTCATTTCGATACATGGTGCGTTCCTATGTCTACCCCGCAAAATCAACGACTGACCGGGATTTTGCAGACCTGTCACTCGACGCCCGATTACTCTACGTCTCATCATCGATAGAAGACATACTGGGATACGCACCTGGAGAAGTTGTAGGCAGATCATGTTGGGAATACTTTCATCCGGACGAAATACCATTTGCGCAAGCTATACACGGTCGAAGCATCCACCTGGACAAAGCCGCGGTACTCAATTATTGTCAGATCAAGAATCGAGATGGTAGATGGGTAGGCTGCGAGTGTGTCTTTACGGTAGTGCACGATGTGCTCGTGGGGTGTACCAGTGTCTACCGGGGAGGCAAGAGGAGTCAAAGTAAGTCCACTATCACGCTCAGTCACCTACCAGAATCTATACTAACAGTCGAATAGAACGAGCAAAAGACGCCCCAGTGATCCGTCGAATGTTCTCCTCCTCGCCCCTTGATCCTCGATATCACATGCTCCAATACATATCCTCAAAATTCACAGACAAAATCCAACAACACGTCCACGAACCCCGAGCAGCGCTCTTCCTGAATCGATTTTCAAGAACTCTTACCATCATGTACGCCACCAATGGGTTGGCTGACCTTCTCGGGATATCTGCGGACCAGCTCAATGGGAAGAGTTTCTACTATTGTATACAAGAGAATTGCTTGCGGGAAGCCGTCAAATGTCTCGAAAGTGCAAAAGCCAATGACTCGATTGCTTATCTTCGTTTTTGGTTCCGTGATCCCCGACACGACGATCAACAGGACCGAGACGAACACATGAGTGATGCACATAGCAGCGGCGATGATGACGACGGAGGCGTCAATCTTTCCGAGCTCATGGATCATGACGGTGATGAAGGTGCTGTTCACAGTCACTCGGACAATTCTTTGAGATCTTCCGCAGAGCGAGATACAGCTGCAGCCCACAGTGATCAGTACATTCTCGCTCCCAATTCCCGATCCTCGTCCGATACTAGCACCAATTACGACGGAAACGCCAACGATCCGATATTTGACCCTTCTGATGGTGGTCAATCCAGAACGTCCTCAATCTCCAGCCCTGACGAGTCCCAAGCTGCCCACCAACCTTGGTCTGGGCCTAATCAAGTCGAGCTCGAAGCCGTTGTCTCATGCACCTCCGACGGCCTCGTTGTCATCCTCCGCCGCGCTCGGCATTTTGTCCCTCACGTCTCCCTACCCGCATCCGAGCCCCCTCAACCCGTCTACGCCAACGGCTTCTTTGCCTCTCCCTGGGCCAACGACCCCATCCTCCCTCAAATCAGCCGCCGCGCCAACCCACTCCCCAATAACATCCAGCCAGCCCAATTCCCCATCCACCCCACAGCCCAACAAGCGAACACAGCCGCAACAAAGGGTCCAGCGACGGGAGATTTCATGAACTCGATCCGCGAAGTCGCAGTCTTCGCCTGGTCGCTGACAGGCATCAACGGCTCCTTGGCACAATACGGCCGCGGGACACCGACAGGGGAATCGATACCGCCGGACGGCCTATCGATTTGGGATCCGAACTTCCAGCCTCAATTGGGAAAAGACGAAAATATGAATCTCTCAAACGGAGGCCCACACTACAACACCAAGCACCAGCCTACGCACCAAAACGGGCAGCCCTATCAATCCTACCGACCTCAGCAAACTACGAATGGAAACGCTGGCGGTTGGGCATACAGAAACGGAAACGCCCATCCCTCACACCAGCCACCGCCGGCTCAGCCGCCTCGACCGTGGTCGTGACGCGAAGGCGTGGCTCCTTGTTCGAAAAGGGCGACGTCACGTCTTCCACCCCTCAATCCCTTCACAGCTGCACGATCACCGTTCCGCCCCTCATCTCTATCGGAGGTCATGACCACCTGCCGCCAGTTGCAGGACTGTGGACTGTAGCCCATATCACACGGGTATGAAAGAAACTCCCACCCGGCCGCGGCGGCTGAAAGGGGAAAGGGGGGCCGCGTTATGCGAACTTATGTATTATTGACCAGTATCAATAGAATAATAAATCCAAGTAAAAGAGAGGATGGGTCTTGGGCGGACGTACTTCGTACAGGCCACCCCCTAAATTTGGATGCCGCTATCTCTATCGTCTCGATCCCTCAATGGCGATCAGACCACGGAATCGGGGTGAGCGTAGTCGGGCACAGCTTTCCTTCTCCCAACCGCACTCTCTATCCCCTCCATCCCTCGCTAGTATTCAGCCAACGGGTAGATGAACCTGACCATGCACACCTCCCCTTTTCCATGCCGCTATCTTCTCTTGTCGGCATCCCTTATCATCCTCATCCCCCGCCATCTCCCTCCCCTATCATCCCCATCCCCCATCCCCCATCCTACTAATACCCACCG
>JAABUQ010004279.1_pt1 | contig 24569 bp, 22 predicted proteins | sample 5560001 | NCBI WGS metagenome assembly JAABUQ01 (sample SAMN10711888, study PRJNA513371) | rock metagenome | isolation source: Antarctica rocks | place: Antarctica: Victoria Land, Finger Mt nord | collected 2015-12-18
GACCAGCGGAGGACTGGCTGCCGGGCGGCGGCAACTTCATCCAGGCGGCTGATCGGTAAGGATCTGGGCTCGGCCCTGAGCGCCGCCGGATCGCTGTTGGCCAGCTCCACGATCTCCGCCAGCGCCTCGACGAAGGTGTCGAGGGCGGCCTTGCTCTCGGTTTCGGTCGGCTCGATCATCAGCGCTTCCGGCACGATGAGCGGGAAATACACAGTCGGCGCGTGGATGCCTCGCTCGAGCAACCCCTTGGCGATGTCGAGCGCCCGCACGCGACCGTCCGCCACCCGTCCAGCTGAGGCCACGAACTCGTGCATGCAGAAGCCGGCATAGGGTAGATGCAGAAGGCGCTCCACCCGCTTGCGGACGTAGTTGGCAGCCAGCACCGCGTCCTCGGACGCCTGCGCCAGTCCATCCGCGCCCATGGCGAGGATGTAGGCGTAGGCGCGGACCAGCACGCCGAAGTTGCCGTAGAAGCTGCGCACCCGGCCGATGGACTGAGGGCGGTCAAAGTCAAAACGGTAGCCGCCGCCCTCTGCCTCGACAGTGGGTCGGGGTAGAAATGGCGCCAGGTCGGCCTTTACACCTACCGGGCCGGCGCCCGGGCCGCCGCCACCGTGGGGAGTGGTGAAGGTCTTGTGCAGGTTCAGATGCACCGCGTCAAAGCCCATGTCGCCAGGACGGCAGATGCCCATCAGTGCATTCAGATTGGCGCCGTCGTAGTAGAGCTTGGCGCCGACCGCATGCACGGCGGCCGCCATCGCCAGGATCTCTTTCTCGAACAGTCCGAGCGTATTGGGGTTGGTGAGCATCAGCGCCGCGGTCCTGGCCGAGAGCTTCGAGTGCAGGTCGGCCACGTCCACCCGGCCGTCCGCTCCGGAGCGCACCTGGACCACCTTGAAGCCGCACATGGCTGCGCTGGCGGGATTGGTGCCGTGGGCGGAGTCGGGGACTATCACCTCCGGCCGCTCCTCCCCGCGTGACTCAAAGAACGCCTGGATCATGCGGAGCGCTGTCCATTCGCCGTGTGCGCCGGCCGCGGGCTGCAGCGTCACCCGATCGACCCCGACTATGGCGCAGAGTGCCTGCTCCAGGCGCCACATGAGCTCCAGCGCTCCCTGGATCGACGCCTCCTCCTGGTATGGGTGCAGCTGGGCGAAGCCCGGGAGTCGGGCGGCCTCTTCGTTGGCCACTGGGTTGTATTTCATGGTGCAGCTACCCAGGGGATAGAAGTGCTCGCTGATCGAGAAGTTGAGCGAGGCTAAGCGGCTGTAGTGCCGGAGAAGCTCTGGCTCGCTGAGCCTGGGCAGCTCAGGCGCCCGCTGCCGCCGGAGGTGGTCAGGGAGGGTCACTCGGGACGGCACTCCCGCGTCGGGTAGACGGGGTGGTGCCACGCCCGAGCGGCTCTTCTCGAAGCTGAGCGGCTCGGGTGCGTGCTTCATGCCGCCGCCTCCAGCGCCGTGATCAGTCGCTCGATGGCGTCAGGGTCATTCACTTCGGTGCAGCAGAAGGTGGCGGCGTCAGCCAGGTCGGGGTACCAGCGGCGCAGCTCCAGGCCGCCCAGGATGCCTGCCTCAGAGAGCCCCGCCAACCGCTGCTCGACTTGGGACATACGGACTGGAAACTCGCTCAGGAAGGGCCGCTCAGGGTAGGCCAGCTGGACTCCCGGCAGTGCAGTCAGTCGCTGCGCCAGGAAATGCGCTCGCTGGCAGCTGACCTCGGCCACCTGGCGAAGGCCTTCGGGTCCCAGATAGGTGAGGTAGACGCTGGCAGCCAGGGCGCAGAGAGCGTGGTTGGTGCAGATGTTGGAAGTCGCCTTCTCGCGTCGGATGTGCTGCTCGCGCGCGGTAAGCGTGAGCACGAAGCCGCGCCTGCCGCTGCCGTCATGCGCCTGCCCTACCAAGCGCCCGGGCAATCGCCGGGTTAGCTGCTGGCGGCAGGCGATGAAGCCCAGGTGGGGGCCGCCAAGGCTGGCTGCCAGGCCCAGCTGCTGGCCTTCGCCCACCGCGATGTCTGTCCCGTACTCCCCCGGTGGTGCAAGGAGGGCAAGGCTGATGGGGTCGACGCAGGCGACGGCAAGCGCGCCGTGCTCGTGAGCCAGCTCGGTCAGGTCCGGGGCCTCCACCAGCAGGCCCAGGAAGTCTGGCTGCTGGAAGATGACTGCTGCAGTCGCGTCGCCGACGGCATTCAGGTCTTGAACGACTTTGAAACCCCGCCCACGCGCGTTGCAGCGCAGCACCTCGAGATACTCCGGATGCAGGAAGGGCGCGACCACCACCTCGTGCCTGCCCGTGTGCACCACCGCCATCACCGCCGCTTCAGCTACTGCCGTGGCTCCGTCGTAGAGGGAGGCGTTGGCCACCGCCAGTCCCGTCAGCTCGGCGATCAGCGTCTGAAACTCGAAGGTAGCCTGCAGCGTGCCCTGGCTCGCCTCGGGCTGGTAGGGCGTGTAAGCCGTGTAGAACTCCGGTTTGGCGAGGACCGCAGCCACCGCGGCCGGGATGAAGCGCTGGTAGACGCCCCCGCCGCGAAAGCAGAGACGGTCGGAGAACACCTGGTTCTTGGCTGCGAGCCGGCGGACCTCAGCCATAGTGTCCAGCTCGGAGAGACCCAGCGGCAGTTCCAGTCCGGAAATTCGCAGCTCGGTTGGGACATCGGCCAAGAGCTCGGCCATCGAGGTCGCCCCGACGGCGGCCAGCATCTCCTGCCTCTCGGCCTCCGAGTGGACGAGGTAGGGCATCAGTCGGCTTGCTCGCTCACCGCTTTGTAGCCGGCCTCGTCCAGAAGACCCGTGCCCACATCGCCCTCGACCCGGACTCTCATCAGCCAGCCGGCGCCGTACGGATCCTGGTTCACGCTTTCCGGAGAGTCTGTCAAAGCCTCGTTGACCTCCAGCACCGTGCCCGCCACAGGAGCGTAAAGGTCGGACGCCGCCTTCACCGACTCCACCACGCCGAAGGCGTCGCCCTTGGCCAGTGTCTTTCCGTGCGGCGGCAGCTCCAAGAACACCACATCGCCGAGCTGAGCCTGGGCAAAGTCGGTGATGCCGATAGTGGCGACGTCACCCTCCAGGTCGATCCACTCATGCGTTTCTGTGTAGTAGCGCTGGGCCAAGTTGGTTCCTTCCTTAGTGCTAGTGGACTGTAACGGTCGGATGTGGAGCAGGGAGCAGGCTCGATGACCGCCGTTCCAGGCGGGCGGTGCCACCCGGGGTCCCCGCGAAGTCGAAGACTTCGTGGGGTGGGAGGATCAGATGGCGCAACGAGGAGCCCATCTCACGATGGGTGACGAGGCTCGCCGGGTCCCCTTGCTCAGGGGGCCCCGCTTGCGGGGAATGGAGCGCCGGCATCAGCGCCCGCAGGGTGCCCGCCCGTCTGAAAGGACGGATGCTCCGTATTCGGCTGTTACTGTCCACTGGGGGAGTCGCTCGTGACGGTTACGGCCGCGCGGTCGCGGGGCGGTTTGCCGGCCGAGCCGCGATAAAAAGGCAGGGAGGTGACCTCTGCCGACGCCTCAGCGCCGCGGCTCTCGAAACTCAGCCGGCCGCCCGGCTCAGCGCACTCGGGGCGGACGAGCCCCAGCCCGATGCCGGCGTCAAGCCAGAAGCTGTGGGTGCCACTCGTCACCTCGCCGATGGGTTCCTCGGCGCGGCTGAGTATGGCGCCGTGACGGGGGATCGTACGGGGCCCAGCGCGAAGGCCCGCAATCCGCCGCTTGGGACCCCGCGCCTTTACCTCGGCCAGTGCCGAGCGCCCTACGAACTCGCCCTTCTCCAGCTTGACCGTCCAACCCAATCCCGCCTCGTACGGGTTCACGGTGCGATCCATGTCGTTGCCGTAGAGGCGCAGGCCGGCCTCCAGCCGGCAGACGTCGCGACAGGCCAAGCCACAGGGCTGAGCGCCAGCCTCAAGAAGGGCATGCCAAACCGCTGCCGCCGATTCTGCCGGCGCAAACAGCTCGAAGCCGTCCTCACCTGTGTAGCCGGTTCGAGAGATGAGCATCCTGACGCCTGCCACCTTGCCCTCAGCCGAGCCGAAATAGAGGATGGCGTCCAGATCGACCCCTTCCGCCGGAAGCTGATCCTGGGCCAGTGGACCCTGAAGTGCCAGTAGCGCCAGCTCCTCACTCCTATCGACCAAGTGCACGCCTGCTGGCGCGCGCTCCTTCAACCAGTTGGCGTCCCGCTCTCGGTTGGGGGCGTTGACCACAACCAGCCAGCGCCGCGGCGTCCGGTAGACGACCAGATCGTCAAGGATGCCGCCGTCCTCTTGGCAAAGCAGGTTGTACTGGCTGCGGTTCGGCTCGAGCCGGCTCAAATCGTTGGTGACTACTGACTGCAGGAAACTCGCGGCGCCTTCTCCCACCAGCTCGAACCGACCCATGTGGCTCACGTCGAAGAGACCGGCTCCCTCCCGCACCGCCCGCTGCTCAGCTTTGACGCTCGAGTACTGCTGCGGCATCTCCCAGCCGGCAAAGTCGACCAACCGGCCCCCCGCCGCGCGGTGCTGCTCGAAGAGCGCTGTCCGGCGCGGCGCCAAGCTCAGCTCTGCTCCAGGTCGGCAGCGGTCGCCCGACCCGGGGCGGCGTCGCTTTCGGGGTACTCAAGCTCCAGTAGCTCGGCCATCTCCTCATCGTGACGGCGCCGGGCTTCGCGAACCATCTGCCTCATCTCGCCGGTGCGTTGCTCAGTCCACTCCAACTTGGCCGCCAACTCTCGGTCGGTGGGCGAGCGGCCAAGCTCGCGGGCCAGGAAAATCTCGGCTCGCTCGTACTGCTCAGCGGCCTCGACGGCCTCCCGTGCCTCCTGACGGGCAGCGGCCTCCCCCTTCCGCGCCCGCTCGAGGCTGGCGGCGATCTGGAGGCGGCAGAAGGCTTCCAGCTCCTCGGCTGTACCCCCTGGAAAGGCAGCGATCGCCTCCACCAGACCGAGCAGGCCCTCCTGGTACAGATCGTCAGGGGCCAGGGTGTGTTCGGGCTGCTCGCCGATCTCGGCGCTGACCCAACCCAGGTGGGCGTTCACCAGCCGGCTGCGTGAATTCTGATCGCCTTCGACTGCCGCGGCGATGATCTCGGCTTGTTCGGTTGGGCTCAGCGACTCGAGCGCGGAGGCGGTCGGAGAGGGTGGGGACTGCGATCCGGCCGAGCTCTTGCCCGGTTCGCTGGCCTTGGTCCGGCCCAACGCGACGACATTCAAAGTCGCATGCGTCGAGTCCTGGGGGCGATCCACCTGACTAATTCTAGGCGGCTGAGCTCAGCTCCCCACTCGGCCTGGCGTCCTACGTAACGATGCTCAACAGGTGTGGGAACTGGCGTTGCGGCCGCTCATGCCAGGGCTTTCGGCGCCCCGCGGACGGCAATGAGCCATATCACCAGCGGCTAACAGCGTTCCACGTTTTACATGGGAGGCGGACTGCGAGGCGCAGCCTCCGCCGATAGTCGCTCGAGAAAGTGAAGCTCAGCGTTTGGAGGCAGGGCAGGCGACAATCTGCCACCAGCCTGACCCAAACCGCCAGTCCGACTCGACCGCTACCAGCCTGACCAGACCCTGCCAGCTGACCAGCCACCTGTCAGCCTGACCAAGCCCCGCGAGCCGGACCAGGCGCCGCAGACGACTCCGTCGTGGAAGCAAAACGTCGCGTCCGGCCGCCGCGGTGGCTCGATGGCCATGGTCCGGCCAGCCTGGCAGGACCATTGCCAAGACTGACCGGCGATTTCGCCGGAAAAGGCCACGGCTGCGCTACTCACCACGCTTGGTTGGCGGGACCTGCCCTACGCTTCCTGCCAAAGACCCAAGGCGCGGTTCGGGCGTGTTTGGAGGTTTCCTTTCGGTGATCTGGTTGTTCTCGGTCGGCACCTTTCTGTTTTCGCTGCTGCCGCTGCCGCTCATCATCCTGGCCAACTTCGCCGACAGGGGAGGCCGGTCGGGCTCCGCGATGGCGCCTCAGGCCGGCGCTGTGAGCGGCGCGGCCCCAGCAGAGGCGTCAAGCGCCGCTTGGCCCGTCGATGTAAAACGTGGAACAAGCCGCGGCTCGTGGCCCAGCGGCCTCACTAAGTCGGGTGAGGTGACCGGACTACTTACCTGGCTGGGCCTGCTCCTACTCGTCCTCGGCTTCATCCTCACCTCACTCCTGACGCTCGCCTTCGCAGCTCTTGCCGGCGGTTCTTCGGTTGCCCGTCACATCGCCGGTGGCGGCGTAGCAGTCGGGATCGGCGCGGTCGCCGTGGCAGTCCTCTTTCCAGCGGTTCGACGGCTGATAGCTCGAGTGATACCGATCGATCCCGGCCGCGCAGTCCACCTCACGGCGTTGGTCTTGGTGCTGTTGCTGTTCGGGACCCAGTTGGCCGCCGGGGTTGCGGTGGACTTGGTGGCCCTGCAGGGCCAGAGCGGCACTGCCCTGCAGGCGGACGATCTGGTGGCCCAAGAAGTGCCCTTTGTGCTGGTTGCCCTCTGCGGCGTCGGGCTCTGGATCCGTCGCGGCGGCCGCGCCAGCCTTCTCAGGTTGGGTCTGGTCCGACCCCGACTTTGGCACGTGCTCCTCGCGCTCGCAGTGGCCCTGCTGTTCTATGCCTTCGCTTCAGGTGTCGACGTGCTCAGCAACCTACTGACGCCGGACCTCAACAAAGAGGTCCAGAAGGCCAGCGAACGCCTCTTCGGCCATCTGGCCGCCAGCCCTCTCGGCGTCGCTGCCATTGCCGTGACGGCGGGAGTCTGCGAAGAGCTCTTCTTTCGGGGAGCCCTACAACCAAGATTCGGCCTGATAGCGACCTCGGTCCTCTTCGCGTCGGTACACAGCCAGTACGGCGTCTCGCTGACAGTCTTGGCGGTGTTGATCCTTTCCCTCGGCCTGGGTCTGCTCCGCCGCTACCTCAACACCACCACTTCGGCACTATGCCACGTCGCCTATGACGGTCTGGCGAGCCTCTCCATCTCGGGTGCTGGGATCTGGCTGATCGGGGGCGGCCTTGAACTCCTCCTCCTGGCGGGCGCCGCCGGCGCCTGGTTCTTCACCAGCAGGGTTGGTGGCCGGCGCCTGGCGAGCTAGACTCATGCTGTGATCTCGGACAGGGTGCAGGTGCCAGATGTTGCCACCTATGCACAGGTTAGCCCCAACATGTTGATATCTTCGCCTCGGGTGATCGCCATAGTCAATCAGAAGGGTGGTGTCGGCAAAACGACTACTGCGCTCAATCTGGGGGCAGCTATCGCTGAGCGGGGCAGTCCCGTGCTGGTCATCGACATCGATCCTCAGGCCAACTGCACCAGCGGTCTGGGGCTTGACCCGAGACGCGCTCGCCGGACTGTTTATGACCTCTTGGCAGGCGAGGCTCGAGTCGATGAGGTGGCGATCGCGACAGCCGTCGACGACCTCTGGCTCGTGCCCTCCACCAGCTCGCTGGCGGGAGCTGAGATCGAGCTGGCCAGCCAGCCACACCGGGAGGGGCGGCTACGGCAGGCTCTGGGCGACCTGGCTGGCGGCTTCGGCTACGTGCTCATCGATTGCCCTCCCTCACTGGGCCTGCTCACTTTGAACGGCTTGGTGGGAGCGACCGAGATGCTGGTCCCTCTTCAATGCGAGTTCTTCGCGCTGGAAGGGTTGGCCCACTTGCTCGAGACCCAGCAACTGGTCCGCATGCGGCTCAATCAGCGACTCGAGCTGGGCGGCATAGTGATGACCCAGTTCGACGCTCGCACGAGCCTGGCGTGGGAGGTCTTGGCCGACGTTCGCAGCAGGTACTCCGACAAGCTGTACGGCACCCTGATTCCGCGAAATGTCAGGGTGAGCGAGGCGTCGAGTCACGGCCAGCCGGTGACCATGTACGACCCCCTGTGTCGAGGAGCGCTGGCATATCGGCAGCTCGCGGAGGAGGTCATGTCGACATGAGCGCCACTCGTAGGGCGCTGGGCCGTGGCCTGGAGGCGCTGATCCCTACGCTGCCCGTGGGCACCGGGGGCGAAGCGGGCCTGCCCCAGCTGATCGAGCTGGATCAGGTGAGGTCTTCGCCAGAGCAGACACGAAGGCACTTCGACCTGCCGGCCCTGACCGAGCTCGCCGAATCGATCCGCGAGCACGGCCTGCTTCAGCCGGTTCTGGTTCGGCAGCTGCCAGACGGCTACCAGCTCATAGCAGGCGAGCGGCGCTGCCGGGCAGCCAGGTTAGCGGGGCTGGAACGCGTCAATGCGATCGTGCGGCGCGACTGCGACAGCGAGAGCAGCTTGCTCCTGGGCCTGATCGAGAACCTGCAGCGGGCTGATCTGGATCCGATCGAGGAGGCGCGGGGCATACGGCGCTTGATCGAGCATTTCGGCCTCACCCACGAGGGGGCGGCACGCCGACTGGGCAAGAACCGGGTTACGGTCAGCCAGGCCCTCCGACTGTTGTCGGCGGCACCCGCTGTCGTCTCCGCCACCGCGGCCGGCGCGATCACTGCCGGGCACGGGAGGGCGCTCGCCGGGCTCCCGCTTGAGCAGCAGGAACTGGGCCTGCGGGCCGTACTGGCGAAACGGCTGTCAGTCCGCCAAACCGAGCGCTGGGCTCAGGAGCACCAACTGGCGCCGCGGAAGCCCCGTCTGGAGAGACGGCCGATGCTGGTGGAGCCGGAGGTGGCTGACGCGCTGACGCGACTGCGGGAACGCTGGCGCGACCTGGTGGAGGTGCGAGGCGGTCTCAGCGGCGGCGAGGTCGTCTTCACCTACCGCAGCCAGGAAGGGCTTGAGGCGCTGGTCCAAGCCCTGTTGAACTGACCGCCGGCGGCCCGAGCCGCGAGAGCGGGCAAGGCCCGGGGAGCGCCCGGGGGCACGGCGCCAGCTGGGGGCTGGGCCAGAATCCGCCAGCGGTTCCACAGCCTGCGCCATTGGCTCGGCCAGTCGGCAGGCTACCGTTCCACGTTTACCTCCAGGCGCCCCCAGTGGGTACCTTTTGTGAGTGAAGTTCAAGAGTCGCAGCCTGCTCACAGAGCTGCTTCAGGTCGGCCTGCTGGCGCTAGGTCTGTACCTGGTAATCCATTTCGTGGTTCAGCCGGTACACGTCCTGGGCTCCTCGATGTACCCCACCCTGAAGGATCAGGACTATGTGATCGCTGTGACTGTCGGCTATCGCTTCCAGCCACCGCAGCGCGGTGACATTGTCATCATGCGGGATCCCTACGATCGCTCCAAGGACTTCATCAAGCGGGTAGTGGGCCTGCCTGGTGACCGCTTTCTCATGAAGGCAGGCGGGGTCTACATCAACGGCCAGGCGGTGAACGAGTCGTACCTCAACCAAGAACCGGAAACCCAGTTTCCCGATTATCCGGTGCCGCCCGACCGTGATCAGCAGGGCCGCCAGCTCGGTCCTGACGAGTTCTTCGTGCTGGGCGACAACCGCAATCGCTCCAACGACTCCCGCTACTTCGGACCTGTCAAGCGGGACCAGATCGAGGGTCGGGCCTGGCTGCGAGTCCTGCCCCTCACTGGGTTCGGCCCAGTCGACGGCGCGAAGCCGACGTTCTCCCAGACCGAGACGCTGCCGCAAGCGGCTTGAAACGGGGCCGCAGTCCTGGACCGCCGACCAGAGTCAGGCGCCGATCGCGGCCAGGAAGGGTGTTTCGGACTTGAAAGGGCCGATGATGGCCATTCGGATGGGCTGGTCGAGGACGCGCTGAGCCACTCTGCGGATGTCCTCGGGAGTCACCGCATCAATCCGGGCGGTAACCTCATCCACCGTCTTCACTTCGCCCATCAGCAACTCCTGCTGGCACAGCCAGCTTGCCAGCGAGTTGGTGCCCTCCAGGCCCAGCCGCAGCCGACCCTTGGTGTACTCCTTGGCTTTGGTCAACTCTTCTCGCGGCACCGACTGCTCACTGATCTGGCGGAGAACGCCCAAGACTGAGTCGACAGCCTCCTCCGCCTTCTTCGGATCAACCCCCATGTAGACAGCGAAGTAGCCGGCGTCGCGGTGCTTGCTGGTGAAGCTGTGCACGTCGTAGGCAAGCCCTCGCTTCTCGCGGATCTCCAGGAAGAGACGGGAGCTCATGCCTTCGCCCAGGATGGTGTTGAGGAGGTCCAAGGCGTAGCGATCTGGATCCAGATAGGACGTGGCGCGGGTGCCTAGGCAGATATGTGCCTGCTCTGTCTTCTTGGCCTGCAGCAGCAATTGGGGTGAATCCAGTGGGGCCGGGACGGTGGAAGCCCGCTCGTCACCGCCCGCAGGCAACCGCAGCCGTGCTTCCAGCTCCCGCGCGGAGCGGTCCGGGTCGATTGAACCGGAGAGTCCAACCACCAGGTTGCGGAGGCTGTACTGAGCCTGGATGTATTCGAGCAGCTGCTCCCGACTGGTCCCAGCAACGGACTCGGTGGTGCCGATGATGTCGCGCCCCAACGAATGCCTGGGCCACATTATCTGTTCGAAGAGGCTGTGCACATAGTCCTGAGGCTGGTCCAGGTACATCTTCAGCTCTTCCAAGATCACCATGCGCTCGCGCTCCACGTCTGCCGGCGCCAGCTGCGAGTCAGTGACGATGTCACAGAGGACGTCGGTGGCCAGGTCCAGCCGTTCTGCGGGCACCCTGCACCAATAGACTGTCACCTCCTTGTCAGTCGACGCGTTCATCACGCCGCCCACGCCCTCGATCGCCTCGGCGATCGCCTTGGCAGTGGGCCGGCGGCGAGTGCCCTTGAAGAAGAGATGCTCGATGAAGTGGGAAGCGCCTCCGATCGGATCCTCCTCGTAACGAGAACCGACCGAGAACATGAGGACCAAGCTCGCGGAAGTACGGTCGGGCAGCGCCGCCGTCAGGAGACGGGCCCCGCCGCTCAACTCGCGCCGGGTCTGATTCGGAGCCAAACCCATGGACGGCCCAGTATAGGCAGCGTCTCCGCGCGCACCCTTCGGCGCCTCGGTTGTGCTGATCAACCGCGGGAGCCAACCCGTTAGGCTGTCAGCCGATCCCATCGACCTGGAACCCCGGTAGTCGAGGTCGGTGCTGCTCAGCCCTCCTGCAGCCGTCCCAGCGCCGAGTAGAGCGACATCGCCGTGTAGTCGGGCGGCATGCCGTCGGAGACCGAGTCGAGCGCTTCGTGCAGATACTTGACCAGCTGGCTGTCGCCGACCAAGTCAGGGCTCTCCAGAGCATCCCGAATCGGCTCGGCCAGCTCCGAAGGCGTCAGCTCCTCCTCACCCGGCCCGTCGGCAGCCGAGTTGGCGAGCCGAATCGCTTCGCGGATGAACTCCGCCCCGGCTTGGCTCAAAGCATCAGTTCTCCGGGCGTTCGAGTGCGCCAGGACGCTAGTCAGCTTTCGGGGAGGGGGTTACCACCACGCGCCGATCCGGCTCGGCGCCCGTGCTGACGGTGGTCACCTCAGGGTCGTCGTCCAGGGCCAGGTGGATGGCTCGCCGCTCAAACGGCTGCATGGCGTCCAGCGTGATGGGATCCCCCGTCACCTTGACCTGCCGAGCCGCCCTGTAGGCGATCTCGCGCACAGTGTGTTCTCGGCGCTGGCGATACCGCTCCACGTCCACCACCACTCGCTGGTCCTCCGGCAAGCGCCGGCTCGTGATCAGATTGGTGATCGTCTGGAGAGCGCGCAGCGTCTCGCCGCGCCAGCCGATCAACACCCCCAGGTCCCGCCCGCTGATATCCACGACTATCGCTTCAGGACCCCTGCGCGCTGTCACCTGACAGCGGATGCCCATCCGCGTCAGCAGCTCAGCGACCATGTCGCGAGCGATCTCGGTGGCCGCGTCCCCAGCCTGGGTGGTCGACGCGACAGCAGCGGATTCAGCTGAGACGCCCACGCCCGCAGGGTTACCGGAGGCCGCCGCCGCTACAGCACCGGTGCCAGAGGCGGACGCTGCCGATCTGGCTGCGAGCACCACCACCTCCACCACAGTCTCGGTGTCACTCTCGCTCACCACCTTGACGTCGACGTTGCGGCGGCTCTCGCGCAACTGGATCAGCGCAGCATCCACCGCGTCCTCGAGAGTTGGTCCCCTTCCTTCGGCAGTTTTCATGTCTTCGGCTTCCTTGCTGATGTTGATTTAGGGGCTATGGCTTTGGCGCCGTTGGCTTTCGACGCTGCCGGCTTGGCGCCGCCACCCTTGAGCGGCTGGGTTTTCGCCGGCAGGCGTGCCGCGGTGCCGTTCGAACCGCTGCGCTCGCTTCTTCGCCGGAGCTGGGTGCCGCTGGGCGCGGGCGCCGGCCGACGGAGCAAACCGCCCCAACCATTGACCAGGTACTGCTGGCCGATCGAGAACAGGTTCGAGACAGTCCAGTAGAGCCCCAGGCCGGCCGGGGTCACGATCGCGAAGTAGCCGATCATGAGAGGCATCAGCACCTGCATCTGGCGCGCCATCTGCTGCTGCTGCTTCTCCTGGTCGCTGGCCGCCGGGTTGACCGGCTGCTGCATCATGCGTGACTGCACGAAGGTGGTGGCGGCAGCCAGGAGCGGAATCACAAGATAGGCGAGCGCGGGGATCGGGACCCCGTGCAGCAGCGGGTTCTGCTGCGGGGTCAGATTCAGGTGAGGGATGAAGAGGAAGTGATCGGCGAACGTGTTGGAGCGGGCGTTGCCGTAGAAGACGAAGTAGAGCGCGCTGAGAATCGGTAGCTGCAGCAGTGAAGGCAGACAGCCCAGCATCGGCGTCAGGGGATTGACACCGTGCTCTTTCTGCAGCTCCAGGATCGCTTGCTGCTGCTTCATCCTGTCGCCCTTGAACTTCTTCCGCACCTCCGCCATCTGCGGCGCCAGCTTGCGCTGCTGATCCTGCGATCGCTTGGAGGAGAGCAGCTGAAGCTGAAGGAGGGGCGAGAGCAAGGTCTTGATGACGATGGTGAGGGCGATGATGGCCAAGCCGTAGGCCCCGATGGCGGACAGGACCGGTACCCCCGCCAACGCGTGATAAATGAAGCCTAAGGCGGCGTCCAGAGTCCTGCCGAAAACCGCCCACCACACTGTGTGGATGGGCAGGAAGACGTCGAAAACCTTGCGCAGTTCGTTTATGGGAGGAGTCTCCTGGGCTTAGACCGGGTCATAGCCGCCTTTGCTGAAGGGATGGCAGCGGCTGATCCGCCGAATCCCCATCCAGGCGCCCTTGAGCCACCCGTACCGGTCGATGGCCTCATAAGTGTACTGGGAGCAGGTGGGCTTGAAGCGGCAAGTACTTCCCAGCAGCGGCGACAGCGCCGCCTGGTAGAAGATGATCAGGCGAAGGCTCACGTACTTCACGAGGAGCCTGTCGATCTGGGCGCGACCGGCGCCAAGCCGGGAACTGCACTGCTGCGGCCGGCTGCGTCCGCCAGCAGCCGGCGCCGCAGCCGAGCCACATCCTCTGTCAGCTGTGTGAACTGCAGCGTCTCCGCGCTGGGCCGGGCGATCAGGACCACGTCCAGAGCTATTCCCAAGCGCTGATCTGGTGAACCACCAGCCGATGGCTGGAGCAGCTCCAGCCGCACGGCCTCACGGAGCCGACGGCGGACCCGATTGCGCCTTACTGCGCTCTTCAGGTTTCGGCTCACCGCAATGCCTACCCGACCCTCGCTCGGACTGGGTTGGGCGAAAGCCAGGAAGGCTCGACACGTGAGCAAGCGCGGCCGGCTGAGAACGCGCTGGAACTCCCCCTGTCGAAGCAGCCGACGGCGCTTTTTCACGAGTGTCCTGGAACTGAGGTCCGCGGCATATTCCCGGAATCGGCGGCCGGAGCCAACCGGGGTCCCCACGAAGTCGACGACTTCGAGGGGTGGCAGGAAAGGGTGGTGCAAGGAGGAGCGCACTTCCAGCCGGGGGCCCCGCGCAGCGGGGCTGTGCGAGGCCGCGCCGGGCCCCTTGACGCCGGCTTCAGCGCCGCAGGCACCGGCCGCCTAGCCCGGGAAGATGCAAGGAACTTCGGTTCCAGGGCACTAGGGAGGGGTGGTCGAGGACGCTCACAGCCGCAGCCTGACGGCCAGCCTCAGGCTGAAGCGAGCTGAGCGCGGCCTTTGCGGCGGCGATTCATGACGATGCGGCGACCCGCCCGAGTGGCCATACGCGAGCGGAAGCCATGCGTGCGCAGCCGGTAGCGCTTCTTGGGTTGAAATGTTCGCTTGATCTCTCTCGGTCCTCTTTGAGGTGCGCTTGGTCGGGAGCGATCCCGACAGAACTCGTAAGTATAGGCCATCGCCAGCCCCCCGGCCGGCCCGGCACTGAAGTCCGGGACATGTGGGCAGCGGGGCTATCAGTAGTTCACCTTGCGGATGGTATTGCGCATCGCTGCCGGCTTTGTTAACCTGAGCCAACCAACGGAGAACGGCCCGTGAGGCCTTGATCCAGCAATTACCCAGCACCACTTCTCAGCACACTAGCAGCACTAAGGCAGCCTTTTCTCGGAAGGACCTGGGGCGATCTCGGACCTCCGGGTCGGCGCCGCCTCGCGAGAGTTTTCCACAATCTAGACACAGGAGAAGAGAACGTTTGGGCAGCACTCCCAAGGCTGATTCCCGAGCGGCCAACAAACCGCTCGGATCAGGAATCACCGCAGGGAGCGGAACCCAGCCAAAGTTCTCCACAGGATCTGCACCAGCCCGCTCGGGTTGTCCCCCAAACCGAAGGGGTTTTACCCAGAGCAGTCGCCCATTGAGTTCCGGCGCCCAGCTATCACAGGGAAGCGAGCTGCCGCGCGCCACCCGAGTTATCCACAACCGAACAGGCGCCAGAGCGCCTTCCCGCAAGGAGTCCCGCCCCCAGTGAACGAAGAGCAAATCTGGTCGGTGGTGCAGGACGACCTGCGCTTCCAGATCCCTAAGTCAACCTACGAGACCTGGGTCAGGAACACAGTGCTTCTCTCCTCGGTAGACAGCATCTTCCAGATAGGTGTGCCCAGTCGGCTGCACAAGAGCTGGCTGGAGGATAGGTTCGCCGGCATGATCCGCGAGACGCTGCAGGAAGTGGTCGGCTCTGAGGTGCAACTCGACTTCGTCGTCAGCAGGAACGGGCACGCCCTCCAAGCGGCGCCCGAACCAACTTACTTTCCGCCGCCGATCAGCCAGGCGCAGCCCGCCACGCCCACCACTGCTCTCAGCGCCAAGTTCAGGTTCGCCACCTTCGTGGTCGGCAACAACTCGCGCTTCGCCCACGCCGCTGCCCAGGCTGTGGCCGAAGCGCCAGGTCTCAGCTACAACCCTCTCTTCCTCTACGGCGGCGTGGGGCTGGGCAAGACCCATCTGATGCACGCGATAGGTCACCACGTTCAGGCCAGATGGCCACAGAAGCGGGTCGTCTACCTGACCTCAGAGCACTTCATGAACGAGATGATCACCTCCATCCAGGCGAACCTGATGGAAGAATTCCGCACCCGCTACAGGACAGTTGATGTGCTGCTCATCGACGACATTCAGTTCCTGGCCGGCAACAAGGCGACTACCAAAGAGGAGTTCTTCCACACCTTCAACGCTCTCCACGAGATCGGCAAGCAGGTGGTGATCTCCTCCGACCGAGCACCGAAGGACATTCCGACGCTGGAGGACCGGCTCCGCTCCCGCTTTGAGCAAGGCTTGATGGCCGACATCCAGCCGCCCGACTTCGAAACCCGGGTGGCAATCCTGAGAGCCAAGGTCGGTGACAACGACAAGCTGCTGTCAGAGGAGGTGCTGACCTTCATCGCCCACAAGGTGCAGAAGAACATCAGGGAGCTGGAGGGAGCGCTCACCCGTCTGCTCGCTTACTCGGCGATCCACCAGAAGCGGATTGGCGAGGCTGAGGCGGCCGAACTGCTGGCTGACATCATCCCGGCAGGGCTGCGCCGCCCCCTGAGCATCGACAGGATCCAGCACGTGGTGGCCGGCTACTACGAGCTCTCGGTGGAAGACATGAAAGGCAAGCGCCGAGACAAGCACATAGTGTTGCCCCGCCAGGTGGCCATGTACCTCGTTCGCGAGGAGACGCCCTCCTCGCTGCCTCAAATCGGCCAGGCTTTCGGCGGGCGTGACCACACCACGGCCCTGCACTCGATCGACAAGATAGCCAACGAGATCAAGGAAGACGCCCGCCTCAGGTACGACGTCCAGGCGATTCGGGATCGACTGGACGATCACCGATGAGAGAACTACGCTTTCACAGCCCGCTGTGCAATCGGTGGGGAGCAACCGGGGAAGCGCCTGGGAGACTCAACCTGTCCCCAATCGAGGCCCAGGCCGGGCAGGGTTGAGCCCCGCTTTCACTATGCTTTTCCCCCGTCTCCGCCGAATGCGAGCTGAACTGTGTGTGCACAGTCTGCACAGCTCCTACGGCTCTGTACGGCGAAGCTATTACCTAACAGAGACAGTTAAGTCATGGGGATAAGGAGCCTGCCTTGAGACTCACCTGCCAACCAGCCACCCTCAGTCAAGCGCTGCAAACAGTGTCGCGGGCCATCTCGACCCGGACCACCCTGCCCATCCTGAACAATGTGCTGCTGGAAACGACCTCTTCCGGCCTGGCGCTGACGGGGACCAATCTGGAGATCGGGATCAAAAAGCTGGTCGAGGCCGAGATCAGCGACGAGGGCAGCACAACCGTTCCGGCTCGGCTCCTGACCGATTTCGTCGGCACGCTGCCCCAGCAGCAGCTGGAGCTCTCGCTCGAGGTCGCCAGCCAGACGCTGTCTTTGCGCTGCGGCCGCTTCGATACCCACATCAAGTGCATCGAGGCCGACGAGTTCCCGCCGACACCCCGTTCAGACGAGGGCGACACCATCAGACTGCCCCTGGCTGAGCTGTTGGCAGGGATCGAGCAGACCCAGATGGCAGCCTCCACCGATGAGGCTCGCCCCGTGCTGACCGGCGAGCTGCTGCAGATCGAAGGCGGCCGGCTCACGATAGTGGCCACTGACGGCCATCGCTTGGCTGAGCGGAGGCTGCAGGTCACGAGCGGCGATGGTTTGGAAGCAAGGTTGATAGTCCCCGCCAGGGCCCTGGGCGAACTGCCGAGGGCTTTCCGCGGCGACTCCGGCGAGGCTCAGATCACTGTGTCTCAAGCCCGCAATCAGATCTTTTTCCGAACCGGCTCGGCGGGATCCTCTGAGGTCACCTCCCGGCTCATCGATGGCACCTATCCCAACTACGCGCAGGTGATACCGAACAAGAGCTCGACTGTGGTCAGGGTGGACACCGGCGAGCTGAATCAGACAGTGCGGGCGGTGTCTCTCTTCGCTCGCGACTCGGCCAACGTCCTCCGGATCAAGGCGCAGGCCGACGGCCTCGCGCTCTCGGCCACCACCAACGAGGTGGGTGACAGCCGCGCGGAACTCGCCGCTGAAGTCGAGGGCAACGAGATCCAGATCGCATTCAACGCTCGCTATGTTCTCGATGCGCTGGCCTCGGTAGCCGCTGAGCAGGTGGAGCTGCGCTTCGATGGCCCTTTGAGCCCGGGCCTGATCCGGATCCCCGATCATGACGACTACCTGTACGTGATCATGCCTGTCCGGGTGGCGATGTAAGGGCACAGGTTTCTTTTCCGGCCTGTGCTCCTGAAGCATCTGGAACTTCGCAACTACCGCAACTACGCGCGCGTGGAGTTGGACCCCAGTCCGGGCCTCAACCTCTTCCTGGGCGCCAACGGCCAGGGCAAGACCAATCTGCTGGAAGCCGTCGCTCTGCTCGCTCTCAGCGCGTCGCCTCGCGCCGGACGGGACGCTGAGCTGATCGGCGATCTGGCCAGCGAAGCCCGGGTTCAGGCCCAGGTTGAGAGCGGCGGCCGGCTGCTGGAGATCCGGATCGACTTCGTGGCGGACGGCAACCGGACCCGGCGTCGGATCGAAGTCGACGGCCAACCTCGCCGCGCCCTCGACCTACCTGGCGTCTTCCGGGTCACGCTCTTCTGGCCTGACGACCTGGATCTGATCAAGGCAGGCCCTGAGCATCGACGGCGACTGCTGAACCAGCTGCTGGTCCAGGTGCGGCCAGGCTACGCCCGCACCCTGGCCAGGTACGCCAGGACCTTGGAGCAGCGGAACCGGCTGCTGAAGCAGGTGGCGGTCGGCGAGCAGCCAGAGGATTCGCTCGACGTGTGGGACATCCAGCTGGTGGCGCTGGGCGAGGAGCTGCGCGCCGCTCGGGAGGAGACGGTGGCGAGCCTGGCGCCGCTGGCGTCCGCCGCTCACTCGGCCATCTCTGGCGGGGAACTACTGGAGATCAGCTATGTCGGAACTGAGCTGGAACTCGCCCAGGCTCTGGCGGTGGCGCGGCGCGACGACCTTCGGCGCGGGGTCAGCACCGTGGGACCACATCGCGACGACGTTCACTTCGTCTTGGAGGGGCGAGAGGCTCGGGCCTATGCCTCTCAGGGACAGCAGCGCAGCGCAGTGGTGAGTGTCAAGCTGGCCGAGGCTCAGGTGATAGCTGAGCTGACCGGCGAGACACCTGTGCTTCTCCTTGACGACGTGCTTTCCGAGCTCGACGCCGACCGCCGGCGCGAGCTGCTTCGTCGGCTGCTCGAGCCGGGCCAGGTGATTGTCACCTCGGTCGAGGCTGAGCCGTTTCCGCCGGCGTTGGTGGCCCTGGCCCGGGTGCTCTGCATCGACAGAGGCAAGCTGCTTCACTGTGCATAAGGTGGGGAACGTCCTTGCCGGACTTGTGGCCAGGCAGGGGAGTCAGAGCCCGCTGATAGAGGCGCGCCTGCGGCTGACTTTCAAACAGGTGGTGGGCGACGCCCTGGCGGATGCCTGCGATTCGATCGAGGTTGAGGGCGGCGTCGTCTCCGTCACCACAGCCAACCCGGCACTCGCCCATCAGCTGCGTCTCGACTCGATCGAGTTGATGCGAAGGTTGAACGCGGAATCGCGTCTGCCACAGCGGGTGCGGGAGATCAAGGTAAGGGTGGGCCGCAGGCCGCGATGATCGAGCTCAGCGCCAAGCAGCGGGCCGCCTGCCGACCGCTGCAAGGCCCTGTCAGGATCGTCGCCGGCGCCGGGACAGGGAAGACAGCTGTCATAGCTGAGCGCTACAGCCGAATTGTCGCCAGCGGCGGGGATCCGAGCCGGATCCTGGTGCTGACCTTCACCGACAAGGCGGCGAATGAGATGCGGGAGCGGGTCCTTTCGCGCTGTCCCCAGGCAGATCCGAGCGCCATCGGCACCTTCCACTCCCAGGCCCTCGGCTGGCTGCGCGAGGACGGCCGGGAGATCGGCCTCGGCGCCGGCTTCAGGCTGCTGATCGGCGCCGACCTCTGGCTGGCCCTCCGGGAGCTGATGTGGGAAGCGGCGGATCCTGTGCTGGTCGGCCAGGAGCGACCCGACGACCTGGTCTCGCCCCTGCTCCAGCTGGACGAGAAGTTGAAGCAGGAGCTGGTCCAGGTGCAGCGCCTGCAGGCCTGGGCGCGCGACGCCCAGGACGTCGAACGGGGGGCGCTGCTCGGCGGAGCTGCGCGGCTGCTGGAGGCGTTCGCGGCTCGGAAGCGGCGGGAGAACCAGCTTGACTTCAACGATCTGATAGTCGGAGCCGTGCAGCTGCTGGCCGCCAAGCCGGAAATCCGCGAGCGGTACAGGGAGCGCTGGCGCTGGATCCTGGTCGACGAGTACCAGGACACGAACTTGGCCCAGGAGCGGGTGGTCGAGTTGCTGGGCGCACCTGCTGGCAACGTCTGCGTAGTGGGCGACGACGATCAGAGCATCTATCGCTTCCGGGGGGCTTCGCGGGCCAGCCTGGAGCGCTTCCTGGCGGTTTTTCCTTCGGCCGCCACCCGGACGCTGGCTGAGAACCGGCGAAGCGCCCCCAGGGTTGTCGCGGCGGCGGCAGCGCTCATCGAGCACAATCTGGGCCGAAGCGAGAAGGAGCTCAGGGCCCACTCAACCAACGGCGAGACAGGCGCCGTGCAGGTCTGGCGCGTGGCGAGCCGCAAAGCCGAAGCCAGGCTGATAGCGGCTGAGATCCAGCGCCTGGCGGAACAGGGCGCCCCCCTGGAGCGGATCGCCGTGCTTGGCCGCACACACGCCAGCCTGCAGGCGGTGGCCGAAGAGCTGAGTCTGGCCGGCCTGCCCTACGAGCAAAGCGGCCAGGGTCTGTTCCGCCGGCCGGAGGTGCTGGACCTGATCGCCTACCTCCGGCTCATCCATGACTCGACCGACCTGCTCGCCCTGGTCAGGCTCCTGAGCCGGCCGCCCCTCAGCCTGGACCTGGTGACGGCTCTGGAGCGGATACGGGCGGGGGCGGAGACCGGTGAGCCGCCCCTGGTGGCGCTCTGCTGCTGGCAGCCAACCAGCGGCTGGGCGCTCGAGCTGCAGGGACTCGTTCAGCTGAAGTCCACTCTGGGCGTCGACGATCTGCTCTTCGAGGTGCTGGAGAGAACCCGTTATCTGCAGACTGCGCTGCCGCCTGACGGCGTTGAAGCGCAGCGCGTCAGCGGCAACGTGGGCCTCTTCATGGAGCGTGTGGAGGAGTACTGCGAGCGCCGCCGGGATCATTCGCTGAGCTTGTTCGTCGAGTACCTGGATCTGGTCCTGCTCTCGGGCGACGATGCGCCGGTGGCTGAGTTGACCGACGCCCCCCAAGGCGCCATCCAGCTGCTGACAATGCACAGGGCCAAGGGGCTCGAGTTCGACACTGTCTTCCTCCCCTCACTGGTGGAATCTCGCGTCCCGCATCGTCAGCGGCCTGACCTGATGGAGCTGCCCGGCGCGCTGGTCGAGCCGGCGGTCAGGGGTAAGGAGGACCAGGTGGCGGAGGAACGCAGGCTGTTCTATGTCGCCATGACGCGAGCCCGGCGCCGGCTGTTCCTGACCTACGCCGACCGCTATGAGGGTTCCCGGCTCTGGCGCCAATCCCGCTTTCTCCGCGAACTGGGTGAGGGCATCGAGAAGCGCGACCTGCGCGAGGCGGCCGAGCTGTCGCAGCCGGTCGGGGTTGAGAGCGAACCACCAGCCCTGCGGGAGGCTGACGTCCCGGTCCTGTCGTTCAGCTCGATCTCGGCCTTTCAGGAGTGTCCCCGGAGGCACTGGTTCCGCTACCAGCTGCGGCTGACCGCTCAGCCCAGTGTGGAAGCGCAGTTCGGCACAGTTCTCCATCAGGTCCTGAAGCGGGCGGGGAGCCACCGCCGGCAGGGGCGGGAGCTGAGCCTGGATCTGCTTCGCTCGATCCACGAGGACGCCTGGGATCGAATCGGGCTGAGCGAGCCGCGGCGGCGGCCGGTCCTGCAGGCTCTGGGCTGGCGCCTGCTCGAAACACTCCACCGCGCCGGCGGCCTGGACCGGCCGCCATTGCTCGTAGAGGAGCAGTTCAATCTTCGGCTGCCTGGGTGGCAGCTGCAGGGAGTTATCGATCGCGTCGAGCGAGGGCCTGAGGGCCTGCGCATAGTCGATTACAAGACCGGCCGGCCGGAGCGCGGCAGCGTGCTTCAGCTCGCGCTGTATGCGCTCGGGGCCGGGAGCATTCCCAGCTTGGCGGCCGAGCTCGACGGGGAGCCGCCGGAACTGGACATCGTCTACCTCCGCAAAGAGGCCCAGCGAGAGCCCTTCAAGGCGACCGCGGAGCTCCTGGCAGAGGCCAGCCGCACGGGCACGGAAGTGGCGGCAGCCATTCGCCTCGGCCGCTTCGAGCCCCGTCCCCAGCGCCGGCGCTGCGCCCTCTGCGCCTACCGGCTGGCCTGCGACGCGGCCATGTAAATGGCAGGTGGAGCAGGCCTCACCTTCCAAAACCCCTCCCAGAAATCGCCCTGCGGCAGGACCCAGCCAAAGTTGGATGCTCGCCTTGAAGCCGAAGTCGCGGATCGGTATGGGGTGCTGCCTGTTCCGGCCGGGATGAACCCGGCCTATCGACCTCACGATTTGGGTGTGACCGTTCCGCCTCAGTGCCAGGTAGGCGAAGTTGTCATGTAGGTCCGGGCGAGCCGCAGGCATTCGCCGGCTATGTCGAGCGCTGCGTGCGGGCGCGTTATCTCTCGCGCGCGCCGCGACATTTCCTGAAGTTGGGCCTGATCGCCGCTCAGCAGCCCCTGCACGGCCCTCAGCAGCTGCCCGGCGCGGGGCGCGTAGAGGCCCACCCCATGCTGCGTCACGTAATCCACGTTGGGCGTCTCCTGGCCGGGCAGGTAGCCGGTCAGGATGACCGGCAGGCCGGTGGCCAGAGACTCCGCGATGGCCCCTGGCCCGGCCTTGGTCACCACGAGATCAGTGGCCCGAAGCAGGTTCGGCATGGTGTCGACAAAGCCCAACACGAGCACTGGGGTGGCGAAGGAGCGAGCTGCCAGCCGGCGCCGCAGCCGCTCATTTCGGCCGCAGACAGCGATGACCTGCCAGGGACGGTCGCGTCGAGCCAGCGCCCCGATCTGCTCGGACATGCGCCCGGAGCCCTCGCCGCCGCCCATGACCACCACAGTCGGCCGTCCGGGATCCAAGCCCAGCTCTTGACGCATCGCCGACTGCTCGCCCGGCGCAGGCGGCCGGAAGCGCATGTCCACCGGGAAGCCCAGCAAGCGCACCTTGCGGCCGGCCACACGGGCCCGGGTCACATATCGCTGTGCTTCCTCGGTCGGCACTACCACGACGTCGGCGGGCGGAAACGCCCAGCCGCGGTGCAGCTGAACCAGATCTGTGACCACTGTCATCAGCCCCCGGGGCCGGTCGCTTCTCTGCATGGCGGCCCAGGCGACGTGGTTGAGCAGTGGGTGCACTGAAAGCACCACATCCGGGTCGGCTTCGGCGATCGTCCGCAGCAGCACGCCTCGCACCTGAGGTCCAAAGCTGGCCCGAAGCGCCGCGAAGCCGGGGCGGCTGTTGCTCCCGTGATAGATGGCGGCCCAGGCGGGCCGGGCTCGCTTGATGATCGTGGGGTAGAGGGAAGTGAGGCGGCGGACCAGCGGCCGGCCCTGGCCGATCAGCGGGTCGCACATACCCGTGCTGCATGGGTTGGACTGCGCCATCAGGGCGAATGTGAGCGCCCGAGCGGCCGCACGGTGGCCGCCGCCTGTGTCGGAATAGAGCACCAGGACCCGGGCCGGCCGAGCGAGCGCGGAAGCAGGAGCCTCGGTTGAGGGCGCCCGAGCCCTCTCAGCCGGGCTGGCCGTCAGCTAACCTCGACAGCCAGCCTGCGCTAGCCAGACCGCCGCTCAGCGGCGCGCCGGGCGATCCAGCGCATGTTGTAACGGGAGAGCAGCCAGGTCAGCAGCACCATGAGAAAGACGACAGTGGTGATCCAGAACACGTTGCTCTTGGCCAGCTCTGACGGCGAGAGCCCGGCAGCGCCCTTCTTGTTGGAGTCGATGATGAAGGCCGCGAGATCGGCGATGTCCTTGTCCTGCAGCTTGCCGCCATACGCCTGCATGGCGGTGCCCTTACGACCGTTCTTGATCGTCTCCATGATGAAAGCCGGCGACTTCGGATCCGACACTCCGGGAAGCTTAGTAATGGGGTTGAGCTTCGGTCCAATGCCCCCCTCCAGATTGGCGCCATGGCAGCCGGTGCAGCCCTGCGCGCTGTAGAGTTGCGCACCCTTTTGGACGTCCCCGACCGGGGCGGCACCCGGAGCGGGGGCACCGCCCGGTACCGCCCCGGGGCTGGGTGCTGCGCTGGCAGCTGCTCCGCTGGGCGACGGGGTCGGGGCGGCGGAAACCGCCGTCAGCGTCCAGCCCAGCAGCAGCGCGGGGATGAGGACGCCGATGGCAGCGGGCCACGACCAGCGGCGCGTTCCGAGTAGGCGCATCGGGCCAAACATAACAGAGCCGCTGGCGTTGTCACCAGTCGGTCACCAGGCTGAGTCACGGTTACCTGTAACAGCCCATCAGCCCCCTGAGCCCCGAGAGAAGGTCCATTGGCTGGGGACAGCGAACTAGTATTGCCGGTGCAATGGGCAGTCGGCGCCTGACAGCAGCGGCGTTTGTCTTGGCAGCCCTGCTTGGCGCGGCAAGTCGCGTGTGGGCGAGCAATCCCAACTCAGGGTTGTTGGTGCTGTTAGGAGCCGCCTGCGCCGGTGGGGGACTGCTTGCCGCCAGCCACGAGATCGGTCCCCGCCTGGGCCTACCCCAGCTCGGCGAAGGCCGCAGCCTGCTGGTAATCGCCGGCTCGCTGACGGCGCTGGCAGTCCCCTGGCAGACCCAGATCCCGCCTGCCCACCTAGACCGCCTCTTCGGCTGGCAGACGCCAGCTGCCTGGTTCTTCATCGCCGCCTTGATCGTCGGGACGCTGGTCGGCCGGCCACGGCTCCGGGGTGTCGCTCTGGCCGTGGCGGGAACAGCACTCGCCGCTTGGGTGGCCTGGCTGGGCCACCTACTTCTGACGCCCGAGGTCACTCGACTCCGCTTTCCCTTCCAGGTAGTCGACCTGCTTGCTGTCGGTTGGTACCTGGCCGCCATCACGTTCCTAGTGGCAGCCGAAGGTGAGGCGGCTCGACGCAGCGCGGACGACACCGCCCCGCCTCGACTTTCGGAACTGCTGGCCTGGGCCCTCCTGCCCGGCTTGGGACTGGTGCGCCTGGGCCGGCGGGCGACAGGCCTGGCCTGGTTGGGCGCAGGCGGCGTGGTTGGCTTTCTTCTCTGGCTGTCGGCCTATGGCCAGGACCAGTTCCTCTACTGGAGCACCTTCAGCTACACGGTTCTCCTGCCACCGGCGCGCTCGCGCGGCGACGTGACGGCGCTGCTCTGGCTGCTGGCGCTTTTG
>JAABUQ010004280.1_pt1 | contig 24564 bp, 27 predicted proteins | sample 5560001 | NCBI WGS metagenome assembly JAABUQ01 (sample SAMN10711888, study PRJNA513371) | rock metagenome | isolation source: Antarctica rocks | place: Antarctica: Victoria Land, Finger Mt nord | collected 2015-12-18
GAGGAACGAGCGGGAGGGGTTCCTACTCTGCGCCCAAAACTCCCGCCACTTCGCGGGCGATCTGCCGCTCCTCGTCCGTTGGGATGACCCACACCGAGACCGCGCTGCTCGCCGGGCTGACCCGCGCCGCAGACTTGCCATCGGCCTTCTCATTCGTTTCGGCGTCAATCTGCAGGCCGAAGAACTCCAGCCCCGCGCAGATGCGCCCGCGCATGGACGCCGAACGCTCGCCGATGCCGCCGGTGAACGCGACCGAGTCCAAGCCTCCGAGCGCCGCTGCATACGCGCCGATGTACTTGCGGACCCGGTAAGCAAACAGCGCCAGCGCAAGCTCTGCCTGCGCGTTGCCGTTCGCCGCCGCTTTCTCTAAATCCCGCATGTCCGCACTCAGACCCGAGACGCCTTTGAGGCCGCTCTGCTTGTTGAGCATGTCGTCAAGCTGCTCCGGCGTCATCGGCTGAGTACGCAGCAGATACAGCAGCAGGCCGGGGTCTACATCGCCGGCGCGGGTTCCCATGACGAGGCCCTCAAGCGGCGTCATGCCCATGCTCGTGTCCACGCTCTGCCCGTTTAACAGCGCACACACGCTCGCGCCGCTGCCCAGGTGACACGTCACCAGCCGCGTTCCTTCGGCCTCACGCTCCAAACACTCTAAGAGTCGCCCGGACACATACTGATGGGACAGCCCGTGAAATCCATACCGGCGCAAGCCCAGCTTTCCCGACAGCTCACGCGGCAGGGCATAGGTGTACGCGACCGGCGGCAGAGTCTTATGAAACGCCGTATCAAACACAGCCACATTCGGCACGTCCGGCAGCAGGCGCTGCGCGTCCTCAATTAGCCCCACTTCCGACGGGTTATGCAGCGGGTCCAGTTCCTTCAGCCCGCGCAGGCCGGCAAGCGCCTCCGGCGTGATGCGTGTCGGCTCCGTAAACTTGGCCCCACCCTGCACCAGCCGGTGCCCGACGGCATCAATGCCAAACGGCCTGCACTGCCCGATGGCCTGCTCCGCCGCAGCCGTCATCGCGCCGCCATCCACCCGCTCCGCAGTCCCTTCGGTCAGAACTTCTTCCGTGCCACCATTTACCCGAAACAGCCGAAACTTGAGGCTGGAACTGCCGGCATTCAGCGCTAAGATATTCATCGCGTTTCTCCTAATAACTTCTCCTGCTGCGTGTCAGTCCCACCAAAGATACAGCCGCCGCGTTTCCCGCAGATGTGCCGCCAGCTTCTCGGCAACCGCTCTTGCGCCAGCCTGTCGGCCTTCGTTTGTACCATCTCCGTAGTCTATGAAGTCATAGATTTGGTCGAGTTCACAGCACAGAAAGTTCACTTTTTCCGCAAAGGCTACGAGGTCGTTCGGCAGCGTTCCCATGATCAGCTTGACGTTGTGATAGTCAGCCCCAACGATGTTCAGGCAGCACTCTTTTTGCCATTCCGTCAGAACGCCAGTCAAGTCTTCACTGTTATATAACCTGTGCTGAACGTCCCAGCCATAGGTGTCGCGCACCCGAAGAATATCGTAGGGATCGGATGTCTTCAAGATGGTTAGATCAGAGCGGTAGCAGTCGTCTTCTGTCAGAAATGCCGAGTACCCAGCAGGAAGTATTTCGCGCAGGCTATGAAGCTCACCTAAATGCCAATCAGTAACCGCATAATTCTCATCAATTTTGACAGTCAAGCCTCTGCCGTTGGTCTCTTCATCAGCAGTTACGATGCCGTCCCAGCCATCAATATCGACGGTATACTTCGCATATGGCTCAATGTCCCTGCCGACTATACTTTTGACCATGCGAAGAACCTGCTCGTCAAATTGAATGCGGGAGGCCAGCGATTTTTCAGCAGGCGTCAGGGTCACGTTTATTGTGTTTCGTTTTATTGGGTCACCTCCTGTTCTCGCAGAAACCGTGCGGCAGAGGACCATGTTCTGAAGGACACGGCTATTGGGCGCAGACGCCAAGAACCCACCGCTTCGCGGGGCTAAGACCAAGCCAATCAAGATCAATCCGAGTGCGCCGAAGGCGTAGTTTTCGGCGTCTGCGCCCAATAGCCGTGCGTTTCAACGCATGGTTCCAATCCCGCCCTAATTTAGTTTTCAGCATACCCGCCAAAGCCGGCAAACTGTTCATGCCTGCCTCTGCGCTGTCAGGTATAATCGGAAGACGACGCGGCGGTAGACGCAGCCGGAGAGGATACGTCCAATGAACACTGAGTTAGAGGGCTACGGCGACTTTCTGGCAGACATCAAGAAGCGCACTCAAACAGCGCAGATGCAGGCGGCGCTGTCGCTCAGCCGTGAAGTCGTCTGGCTCTACTGGCAGATCGGCGCGGAGGTACGGGAGCGGCAGGTGCGGCATGGCTGGGGTGCAAAAATCGTGGATCGCCTCGCGGCGGACCTCAAAGCGGCCTTCCCAGGAGTCGCGGGATTTTCCCGAACAAACCTCCTTTATATGCGTGCATTTGCGGAGGCTTTTCCTGATCCGGCAATTATCCAACAACTGTTGGACAATTCGCCGCTGCCCTGGGGCCATCATATTCGGCTTCTGGACCGGGTAAAGGACGCAGGCCAGCGGCTCTGGTATCTGCGGGCCGCGCATGAATACGGCTGGAGCCGCGCCGTGCTGGAACTTCAGATTGGAAGCGGTCTGTACGGGCGTCAAGGCCAGGCGCTGACGAACTTCTCACGCACCCTGCCCCCGCCGCAGTCGGATTTGGCCCAGCAGATATTGAAAGACCCTTACAACTTCGATTTCTTGACACTGGGCGGGACGCGCATGAGCGTCAGCTCGAAAAAGGGCTGCTGGCGCATCTGCAAAGTTTCCTGTTGGAAATGGGAGCAGGCTTTTCCCTCGTAGGCAGTCAGTATCATCTGGAAATCGGCGGCAAGGACTATTACATTGATTTGCTGTTCTATCACCTGCGCCTGCGCTGCTTTGTGGTCGTAGACTTGAAGATGACGGAGTTTGTGCCGGAGTTCGCGGGTAAGATGAACTTTTACCTGGCAGCGGTGGACGATCTGCTGCGCCATCCTACAGACGCACCAAGTTTAGGGCTAATTTTGTGCAAAACGCGGGAGCAAGTCACAGTAGAATATGCGCTGCGAAGCACCGCCGCGCCGATTGGGGTTGCCGAATTCCACGTCACGAATACTCTCCCGAACGAGTTTTTAAACGCTCTGCCGACCGTTCAGCAGATTGAGGCGGAGTTGTCTTTATCGGCAGAGGATACGAGCAAGAAGTAGAATCGGCGGGAAAAGTTGACGCTTATTAAAATCTGCGGGATTACGAACTGGCGGGATGCGGAGGCGGCGGTGGAGGCTGGGGCGGACGCTTTAGGGTTCCACTGCGACGAAAACAGTCCGCGCGTCCTTGACCCGCTGGATTTCGCCGACATCGCGGCGCGGCTGCCGGCGCACATCGTCAAAGTGGGCGTGTTTGACCGGACGACGGATTTTCGGTGGCGGATTGAAGGGCGAAATTTGATCAAGCAGTTTAACCAAATCCAGTATTACCAGGACAGCGTGTGGACCGATATTATCCGCGAGAACTGGGCGATGGACCGCAAGATTAAAGCGTTTCATCTGGGCAGTGACCGGGACCTGCGGGCGATTGCGAACTTCAACGGCACGGTGCAGTCGTACCTGCTGAATGTCCACACATACGCGCCCAAGGGCTATTCGGATGCCGAGGCTTACGGCTGGGAGCTGGTGCGGGAAACGCGGCAGTACGGCAAGAAGATCTATCTCACGGGCGGGCTGACACCGGAGAATGTCGGCGCGGCGATTGCCCGTGCCCTGCCATATGCGGTAGACGTAACGGTTGGGGTTGAGGTGGAACCCGGACGCAAAGACCTGGCGAAAATGCGGTATTTTGTCCAGGCGGTGCGGGCGGCGGAGGGAAGATAAGACAAAAAAGCCGCCTTGCGGGGCGGCTTTTTTGCTGAATGGTAAATGCACCCGACTGGTCTCGAACCAGTGGCCTCAACTTCCGCAAAGTTGTGCTCTATCCGCTGAGCTACGGGTGCGTAGATTATCTAAAGCAGACTACCAAAGATAGTCGGCGGCCATCAAGCACTTTTTCGTCTGACCGTTCTTCGCAGGCGCAGTTCGGAGGGTCAGATTTCCCCGTCCATGAAAGATCTCAGGGCCGAGCCAGACCACCTTGTCAAGAGTTGGCAGGTGAACCAAAACAACATCAATTTCGTCCTGGCTATAAAACAGCTTAGATCGCTGTCCCCCGCGCGTCACTTTCCGCAGGTCCAGCAGAAAGCTGTCAGCGGCCCTAACCGACTTGGAGCCAGCCCATTTGACTTGCGCCCGGAAGAACCTGCCGCCGCAGTCTAAAACAATGTCATACCGCCGGTGGCTTGTGGTCGGTTTCCAAACCACAATTCCCAACTCGGCGGCCCTGATCTCGGCTTTCAGCAGAGCAATCTCGCCTTTGTCGTTTGTATCCATTTTCGACGCCTCTTGGCGAGACAACGAGGGATAGTATACCTGCCGGTGCCGGGCCTGTCAAGGGGCTGACACGAGAAAACTTTTGCAGGCTGCGGAATGAACCCGTTGACATCCGGTGCGTCTCATGCCATAATACGAATAGATAGTCTCCGACAAATTCAGTCGGAGATTGAAGTTACGTTTCTGGAAACCGTGTGTTAAAGACAGCAGAAGCATCTGTAATAAGACTTCAAGCAGGACTGCGGGCAGGGCTTCGGCTGGAAGCCGTGTCTGTGGCGTGGATTGTCGTGGAAGCCGCAGTGTCGCTTGGCGCCGGAATTGCCGCCGGCAGCCTGCTGTTGGTCGCATTCGGCGTGGACAGCGTTGTTGAGCTGGCGTCAGCGGTGCTTTTGCTGCGGCGCTTGCGTCAGCAGACCTCTGGAACTGTTACGGACGAAGCAGTGGAGCGAAAAACAGCACAGTTGGCAGGATATTTGCTGTATGCTCTCAGCGTGTATGTTGTCGTTCAAGCCGTGTATGGCCTGAGCCACCGGCATCACGCAGAAACAGCGTGGCTTGGTATTGTGGTTGCCGTTGTCGCGGCGTTTGGAATGCCGGTGCTGGCGAAAGCGAAGCTCCGAGTGGCGGACCAGATTGGCAGCCAGGCGCTGTGGGCGGACGCGATGGAAACATTTACCTGCGGGTATCTGTCGTGGGCGCTGCTGGCGGGGCTGGCGGCAAATGCTCTGCTGCACTGGTGGTGGATTGACAGCGCCGCCGCTCTTGCAATAGTGCCGCTGCTGATAAAAGAAGGCCGGGAAGCGGTTTCCGGGAAATGTGGCTGTCAAGACGATTAAGCGGCGAAGAAAACCATGAAACCAATTAACTGTGTGTCGGCGGCCTTCTGCCGGTGGCGTGACTGCCGAACGGAAAACCGCTGCGCCGCCCGTGAGGCGCAGATCGCGGAATATACGCCCGACGAGACCGGGCACCGGGAAATGCCGCTGAGCCGGATGTCGCCCGGCGAGTTCGGCCATGTGCTGGGACTTTGCCCGGACTGCGATGTCCGGGCGCACCTCTTGGAGCTGGGCTTTACGCCGGGAACGGAGATCACCGTGCTGCGTGTTGCTCCTTTAGGCGACCCGCTGACCGTGCGGATTCGCGGCTACCAGTTGTCCCTGCGCCGCCGCGAGGCGGACTCGATACTCATGCGCCGCTGTCCGCCGTAGTTTGATTTGGACGCTGATTTAGAGACAAGCGATTTAGAGTTAGAAACAAGCGATTTAGAGATAGGTATTGGGTCATGACCGCCGCATCGGCCTCTACGCCGCTTTCGCAGATGAACGCCATTCATACTCCCCTCTATGCCCTGGTCGGCAACCCGAACTGCGGCAAGACCACTGTTTTCAATGCCCTGACCGGCCTGCGCCAGAAGGTCGGCAACTACCCCGGCGTCACCGTTGAGAAAAAAGAAGGCCGCCTGCGCCTCCCGGACGGTTCGCTGGCATCGCTGATTGACCTGCCGGGCCTGTATTCTCTGACTCCACGCTCCCCTGACGAAGCTATTTCGCGAGACGTTCTGCTCGGGCACCGCACCGATGTCGCCCAGCCTGACGGCATCGTCCATGTCGTGGACGCCGCTAACTTAGAGCGCAATCTTTACCTGACCGCGCAGATTTTAGATCTCGGCCTGCCGACAGTCATCGTACTGACTATGACCGATGTTGCGGCCCGTACCGGGCAGACCATTGACATCAAGGCGTTAGAAAAGACGCTGGGCGTGCCGGTGCGTACCATATTGGTCTCAAAAAAGCAGGGGCTGGACACCGTGCTGGACGCAATTTCGTCGCTCTCCAAGACGCCCCTGCCGCCTCGCCGGGACTGGCTGCTGCCGACCGACGCCGAGATGGAAGTCACCGAGCTGTCGGAAATGCTGCGCTCCGAGGGCGCACGGGAGGCCCAAAGCACGGAAGAAGCCGTTGGCCTGCTGATGGCCGAAGGACCGCGCCCGGAAGAGCGAGGCCGCTGGTCGCCGGCGCTCTGGCAGCATATCCAGGCAGATAAAGCAAATCTGAAGACGCTCGGGATTGACTTCTCGGCGTCTGTGGTCGAGTCACGCTATGCCTGGGCGGGCCGGGTTGCCGGAAAGACCGTTCGGAAGCCGCGCCACCGGGCGGAAACAGTCACCGACAAGATTGACCGGGTAGTAATGCACCCGCTCTGGGGCTACGTCATCTTTTTCGGCGTGATGGCGTTCGTGTTCCAGACGATTTTCACCTGGGCGCAGCTTCCGATGAACTGGATCGGCACGGGCGTCAGCGCCCTGCAAAACTTCGTCACGGCGCATCTGCCCGCCGGCGACTTGCAGGACTTAATCGTCAACGGCATCATTGCAGGCGTCGGCACGACCCTCACATTCCTGCCTCAGATTTTGCTGCTGTTCTTTGCGATTGCTCTCTTAGAGGACACCGGCTACATGGCCCGCGCGGCCTTCTTAATGGACAAGATTATGTCCAAAGTCGGGCTGCACGGCAAGTCGTTTATCCCGCTGCTGTCGTCGTTTGCCTGCGCGATCCCCGGCATCATGGCGACGCGCACGATTGACGACCGCCGCTCGCGCCTCGTAACTATTCTGGTCGCGCCGCTGATGTCCTGCTCGGCGCGTATCCCGGTCTACACGCTGATGATCGCGGCGTTTATCCCGAACCGGCACGTTCTGGGTATCTTCACCCTGCCGGGCCTGACCATGATGGCGATGTACTTTTTAGGCACGTTCGCCGCGTTCGGCATGGCCTGGGTCTTCAAGAAGACACTGCTGAAAAGCGACGCGCCGGTCTTCTTTTTAGAAATGCCGCCGTACCATGCCCCGAACCCGCGCACGGTGCTGATGACCATGCTGGAACGGGCTTACTTGTTCGTCAAGAAAGCCGGCACGGTCATTTTATCGGTCAGCATTGTGCTCTGGTTTCTATCAACGTACCCGAAGTCGCCGGTCGGAACGCCGCCCGCGCAGCGCATGGCCGCGACGTATGCGGGGCACGCGGGGCGAGCGATTGAGCCGGTAATCAAGCCGCTGGGCTTTGACTGGAAGATCGGCATCAGCCTGGTGTCGTCGTTTGTTGCCCGCGAAGTCTTTGTCGCCTCGGAGGGCACCCTGCACGGCGTGGAGGAAGGCAACAAGGCCAGCCTGATCCAGAAGCTCCGGGCCGACACGGCGTTCTCGCCGCTGATCGCAGTCTGCGTGATGATTTACTATGTGCTGGCGATGCAGTGCATGTCCACGATTGCGGTCGTGAAGCGCGAGACCAACGGCTGGACTTGGCCGCTGTTTATGACCGGCTACATGACGGCTTTAGCCTGGCTCGGCACCTTCGCTGTGTACCATATCGGCCTAGCAATGGGCTGGGGCGTTCGTTAGGAGACAAACACAATGGCAGCAGTTTTAGAAGCGCCGGCTATCTTGCCGGAAGGGGCCGTACTTGTTCCGCGCAAGCTCTGGACAAACAAAGAATACTGCCAGCTCATTACAGATGGTTTTTTGCAGGATGGCAAAGTTGAGCTGGTCAATGGAGAGATTTGGGAAAAGATGGGACAAGGACGTTTGCATTCAATCGTTGTGACATGGCTTATTGCTGCGCTTGGGCCGATTTTCGGCTTTAAGCGGCTTCAGTGTCAATCTTCGCTGCCGGTGGCTGAGTTTGGCAATCCCGAACCCGACCTTGCTGTTTTAGCGCAGAATGCGGAGAACTATCGCGAAAGTGCCCCAGGTTCAGCAGACACGCTTCTGGTAGTAGAAGCGTCCAACACCACGCTTCAGGCTGACCTAACAGCCAAAGTGAGGCAGTATGGCAGCGCAGGTATCCCCGAATATTGGGTGGTGGACATTCCGAACCGGCTGCTACACGTTTTTCGCGAGCCGACCGAAAGCGGCTACGCTTCTGAGACCGTTCTGACGCCCGAAGACGAAGTTTCTCCCCTCGCCGCGCCGGACGCCTCCGTCCGCGTTTCTGACCTGCTTCCCTAACACTTCGCTTTTGCTTTTTGTTAGCAAAAATACAATCCATGGTATAATGATTGGCGCGGCAATTTTGCCGCGTTGCGATAATCGCATTTCGTCCGCAAGACACCCTCCTGCAATCAAGCAGTATCAGACCAAAGGAGATTTCGGATGCAGACTGAAGACCACTTTTGCCGACTGTCTGGCAAAAGTTGCTTTGGGACAACCCAGCACAGCCTTTTCGGCGCTCTGGCGCTTTCTCCCCTAATGTGCGCCGTACCGAGCCTGGCGCAGACGACCGCGACTGTCACTGTCAGCGCGAACACGCCGCTTGGCACCATTCCCAGCACCGCAGTCGGCGTGAATACGGCGGTCTGGGACGGCGATTTATTGGACGCGGCGGTTCCGGGGCTGCTGGGGCAGGCCGGCGTGACCACCCTGCGCTTCCCCGGCGGCTCGACGTCCGACGACTACCACTGGCAGACCGGCAGCACGTCCGACGGCGCGTATGTGAACCCAAGCAACACATTTGATGCGTTTATGGGAATGGCCCACCAAGCGGGAGCCGCGCCGATACTCACGGTCAACTACGGCTCAAACGCGGCGGGCAACGGCGGCGGAGACCCGAACGAAGCAGCAGCCTGGGTGGACTACGCCAACAACACCAAGCACTACGGCATCAAATACTGGGAAATCGGCAACGAAATCTACGGCAACGGCGAGTACGGCGCGTCCTGGGAATATGACCTGCACTCGGACCATTCACCGTCCGCCTACGGGGCAAATGTCGCGGCATTTGCGTCCGCGATGAAGGCCAAAGACCCGACCATCAAAGTTGGCGTCGTGCTGACCTCGCCGGGCGACTAGCCTGATGGGCAGTCGCCGGACTGGAACACCAGTGTTCTGGCGGCCTGCGGCACGAAGATTGACTTTGTGATCGTCCACTGGTACGCCCAGGATCCCGGCTCCGAAACCGACTCCGGCCTGCTTTCCGGCACCAGTGCATTGGCCGCGAAAGTCGCCAGAGTCAAAGCCCTCCTTAGCCAGTACTGCGGCGCGAACGCCGCTCATGTCCAGATTTTCGTCACCGAAACAAACTCGGTTCCGTATAATCCCGGCAAGCAGACGGTCAGCCTCGTCAACGGCCTGTTCGCCGCCGACGATTACATGGACTGGCTGGAAAACGGCGTCGCCAACGTGGACTAGTGGGACCTGCACAACGGCAGCCTGAGCGGCGACAACAACAGCGGCGACCTGTACGGGTCGGCAAACTACGGCGATTATGGCCTGCTGTCCAACGCCACCGCAGGCGAGCCGGCAGCCGATACGCCGTTTGCGCCCTACTACGGCATTCAGATGGTCTCAGAGCTTGGCAAGCCTGGCGACCAGATGGTTTCCGCGTCGTCGTCGCAGGGGCTGCTGGCGGTCCATGCCGTGAAGCAGGCCGGCGGCAAGCTGGCGCTGCTGCTGATTAACAAAGACCCAAACAATTCCGTTGCGGCGAGCATCAGCGTGTCCGGGTTCACCCCTGCTTCCGCCAGCACGGTTTTTTCTTTCGGCCAGAGCAGCAGCGCCATCACGTCGGCAGCGGGCAGCGCCGGGAGCAGCTTTACCCAGACCGTGCCGCCGTATTCGCTGACGACGGTTGTTCTCGCGCCAAGCGGCTCCGGGGGCGGAACGCCGCCTCCCCCACCACCTCCTGCGCCATCCGCACCGGTTTGGAGCGTGACTGCGACGGCCTCGCCTGCCACTGTCGCGCCCGGCGCGGCTTCTCAGATTTCAGCAGTCGTCAAGGACAGCGGCGGCGCATATGCGAACGCGATTGTTGATTTAGAGGTCTACAACAGCAGCGGCGCAAAAGTCGGCCAGCAGTATTTCTCGGGACAGAACTTCAGCGCAGGCGCGTCGCAAACTTACGCCTGGAGATGGACTGCGCCGCCCGCCACCGGTGCCTACCATGTCGCGGCGGGCGTCTTTAGCGCGAATTGGAGCAGCAATCTGTACTGGAATCCGAGCGCTGCGCCTATTACCGTCGCCGCGCCGGTCCAGGCAGACGCCGCGCCGTACAACTTCGAGAGCGGGACGCAGGGGTGGGCGTCTTCGGGCGGCATGATTTCGGGCGTTTCCAGCGCGACGACTCAAGCGTTCGCTGGAACGCACTCGCTGGCAGTCCAGTTCAGCGGCTCTCATGCCGACGCGCAGCAGGTGTTTGTGGGTGCGCCGGCGACGCCTGCCGGCAAGACCGTCACGTTCCATGTCTGGATCCCGGCGGGCAGCGGCATCACTGCCGTTCAGCCGTTTGTCCAGCAGGGCAGCGGCGGCGGCTGGTACTGGACCGGCAACTACCAGGCCGCGTCCAGCCTGAAAGTAGGCGCGTGGAACACGCTGACGGTCGCCGTTCCGTCCAATGCTGTCACGCCGCTGTATCAGCTCGGGGTGCAGTTCTTCACCGGCGGTGCCTGGTCCGGCACCTGCTATGTGGACTCGGTAAGCTGGCAGTAGTATGGCAAGGAACGGATGAGACAGAGAAACGCCAGAGAGCGGCATCGCTTCCCGGCATTTTTTGTGGGTGCCGGGGTTGTAAGAAACCCCGGCAGGAAATGTCCTTCGGACAAAGAAAAAGCCATACGCCTGACATCTTCATCCGAAGGATGTTTCTTTGCCGGGGTTTTCTACAACCCCGGCATACTATAGCAGCGGCGGCACTTCGGACGTTGTCGGCACGACCAGCACGGTGACTTTGCCGGACGCCAGGGCGTCTTTGGCGGCAGAAGTCACTTCTTCCGGGTTCTCCACGCGCTTCGCCTCGCAGCCGAAGCCTCTGGCGAGAGAGACGAAGTCCAGGCCCGGCAGGTCCAAGCCCGGCACGCCCGGCGTCTTCCCGAACTCGGCAAACGCCTTCAGAATGGCATACTCCGTGTTCTGCGGAATGACCACCAGCAGCGGCAGGTTATGCTGCACGGCGGTCCAAAGCGACTGGATGGAGTACAAAAACGAGCCGTCGCCGATGACCGCCATCACCGGACGGTTGCGGCCGGACTCGCGCTCCGCCAAGGCGATCCCCACCGACGCCGGCAGGCCGAAGCCGAGGCCGCCGGAGGCCATCGAGAAGTAGGACGCCGGGTGCATCGTCGGCATCCGCAGGTGCAGCGGCTTCATGTTGGACGGCGACTCCTGCACCAAAACCGCGTTGTCCGGCCTTGCCTGGGACAATGCATAGAACAGGTAGTCCGGCGTGATCGGCGTTTTTGCTTCCGGCGCAGGCTGCTTTTCCGTCGGCGGCGGCATGGAGCGGTCAGAGGCGCTGACCATGCCGGCAAGTGACGCGAGAGCGAGGCCAGGGTCGCCTAAAATCGCGTCGCCGACCGGAGCGCGGGCCGCTTCGCCGGGATCGTCGGTGATGTGCAGCAGGCGCGTCCCGTCCGGCAGGTACTCGCCCGGCACATAGGGGTAGTAGCGGAACACCGGTGCACCGACCACCAGCACCACGTCATGCCCGGCAAGCTTCTCGCCCAACGGCTTGATGGCAAACGGCAGCGGCCCCATGAACTGCGGATGGTTTTCTGGGAAGCCGGAGCGCTCGGCGGCGGGCGGGCCGTAGACCGGCGCTCGCAGCTTTTCGGCAAGCGCGACGGCGGCGTCCCAGCCCCGGCTCCGGTCTACGCCCGGCCCGAAGACAAGCGCCGGGTTCTTGGCGTCTGACAGCATCCTTGCTGCTTCCGCCAGCCGGTCCGGGTCGGGCGCGACACGCGAGCTGACCTGACGCACGGGCGTTTCGCGCTCGGCCTGCTTTTCCCAGTCATCCATCGGGATAGATAAAAAGACCGGGCCGCCCGGCGGCTGAAGCGCGGCGGCGTAGGCCCGCATGATCGCTGCGGGTGCGTCTTCGGCCCGCGCGGTCTCGCAGCTCCACTTTACATACGGCTTCGGCAGCTCAGTGGCGTCTAAGTTCGTCAGCCAGGGTTCTAAAAGCATCATTTCGCGCGTCTGCTGGCCTGCCGTGGTAATCAGCGGCGTCCGGTTGTGCCATGCACCCAGCAGGCTGCCCATCGCATGGCCGACGCCCGGCGCGGTGTGCAGGTTGACAAACGCCGGCCGGCCCATCGCCTGCGCGTAGCCGTCGGCCATCGCCACAACGCTGGCTTCCTGGAGTCCAAGCACATAAGTGAAGTCGCCTGGAAAGTGCTCCAAAAAAGTTTCTTCCGTCGAGCCGGGATTACCGAAAACCGTTGTCAGCTTCAGTTCTCGCATCAGCCGAAAAGTTTCTTCACGAATTGTTGCCATAAGTCATGCTCCTTGTACGGCCTTGTAGTACGGTTCTTGTACCCAGAACCTATTCCCATGACCACGGGGCGCGTGGGCCGGGTATACTAGGGCCATGCAAACCGACGACCCTCTCGGCCTGATTTCCCTCGACCCGTGGCTGGCTCCCTATGCCGACGTGCTGCGGCGGCGTCAGGCGCATTATGCGCGTCTGCGGGCGGCGATTGACGAGACCGGCGGCCTGCTCGGGCCAATCAGCCAAGGGCATCAGTTTTTCGGCTTTAACCGGGGCGAGCGGGGCGGCGAGTCGGGCGTCTGGTATCGGGAATGGGCACCTGGAGCACTGGGCCTGTCGCTGTTCGGCGACTTCAACGGCTGGAACCGGGACAGCCATCCGCTGACCCGCGACAATTTCGGCATTTGGAGCGCGTTTTTCCCCGATGGCGAGTATCAAGTGACGCTGACCCACAGCAGCTTAATCAAAGTCCATGTCCGCTCGGCGTCAGGCGGACAAGACCGGATCCCGGCGTATATCCGGCGCGTGGTGCAGGACGCAGAAACAAACGATTTCACGGCGCAAGTCTGGCTGCCGTCCACGCCGTTTGAGTGGGCGCATTCGTCCCCGGAAGCTGCCGGCGGGCTGCGGATCTACGAGGCGCATGTCGGCATGGCGACGGAAGAAGGCCGGGTGGGGGCGTTTCAGGAGTTCACCCAGAATGTCCTGCCCCGCATTGCGTCTTTGGGATACAATGCCGTTCAGCTCATGGCCGTGATGGAGCACCCCTACTACGGCTCGTTCGGCTACCATGTGTCGTCGTTCTTCGCCGTGTCGTCACGCTTCGGCACGCCGGAGGACTTAAAAGCGCTTATAGACGCGGCGCACGGCCTCGGCCTGCGCGTTTTGCTGGACATTGTCCACTCGCACGCGGTCAAGAACACGGCGGAGGGGCTGAACGGCTTCGACGGCACCGATTTTCAGTATTTCCATGCCGGGCCGCGCGGCTTCCACCCGGCGTGGGACTCGATGGTCTTTGACTACGCCAAATACGAAGTCCAGCGGTTTCTCTTAAGCAATGTCCGGTTCTGGCTGGAAGAGTTCCGGTTTGACGGCCTGCGCTTTGACGGCGTTACCAGTATGCTCTACTTGGATCACGGCCTGAACCGCGTCTTTTCCAGCTACGAAGATTATTTTGGGGGCGCTGTGGACGGCGACGCGCTGGCCTATCTGCAGACGGCAAACGATCTGGCCCGTGCCGTTCGCCCGGCCGCCGTCTCAATCGCCGAAGATGTTTCCGGAATGCCGGGCCTCGCCCGGCCTGTGTCCGAAGGCGGCGTCGGCTTTGATTACCGGCTCGCGATGGGCGTTCCCGATTACTGGTCCAAGCTCGTCAAAGAAGTCCCCGATGAAAACTGGCCTCTGAGCGCCATCTATCACGAGCTGCTGAACCGCCGGCCCGGCGAAAAGCGCGTCGGCTATGTGGAAAGCCACGACCAGTCGCTGGTCGGCGACCAGACACTGGCGTTTCAGCTTATGGGCGCGGAGATGTACTGGCACATGGGGCAGGGCGACGGCAATGTTGTTGTGGAGCGCGGCATTGCGCTTCTCAAAATCATCCGTTTGCTTACGTTCAGCCTGGCCGGAGAAGCCTGGCTGAGTTTTATCGGCAACGAGTTCGGCCACCCGGAATGGGTGGATTTTCCGCGTGAGGGCAACGGTTTTTCCTACCACTACGCCCGCCGCTTGTGGTCTTTGGCCGACAACCCGGACCTGCGCTACGCCGGCCTCAACACCTTTGACCAGGCCATGCTGAGCTTAGACACCCGGCACAATCTCCTCACGGACCCGCTGATTGAGCAGCTCGCGCTGCACGAGGACACCAAGCAGCTTGCCTACCGGCGCGGCCCGCTCGTGTTTGCGTTCAACTTCCACCCCACCCGCTCTTACCAAGACCTGCGCTTTCCGATGCCCGACGCCGCCGATTATCAGGTCATCTTGAACACCGACGACGCCCGGTTCGGCGGGATGGGCCGAGGCACGCCGGACTTCGTCTATCCTCGCCAGCCCGTTCCGATGTACGGGCGCGAGCAAAGCATCCAGATTTACCTGCCCAGCCGCAGCGCCCAGGTGCTGGCCCCAATTTTTCGGGAGAGGGACTAGGGACCTAGCACGAGCGGCACATCTACACTTGTAACCAGACGACATGTTCCGTTCGCTTGCCGCGCCGGACGCCGTTGTCGCCGTCGCCCTTCTGCCCTGGTGTTTAATGCAGCGCTTCGGCCGCTGCAGCTAGTTTCCGCGCTGGGGTTTGAGACCGACCGCCGTCACCAAAGCCGCAAAAAGCAAAAACACGAAGCTGACGATGAAGGCACCCTTTGCACCCTCATAGCCGAAGATGCCCCCGCCGACGGCCGCCCCTGCTGTGATTGCGAGTTGAATCGCAGCGGATAGAAGACCTCCGCCGCTTTCTGCCTCATCGGGAACGGTGCGTGTCAGCCATGTCGACCAACCGACAGGAAGAACCGCGAAGGAAAATCCCCAAAGAGTGACGAATACCGCCGCAAAAATCTGAGAGTTTCCCGCTGCAACAAGCCCGGCGGCGAGCAGGCTCATCATAAGCGGCATTGCGGTGAGCGTCACGCGGAGGTTACGCTTCAGCATCAAACCAGAAAGCGAGGTTCCTGCGAAACTTGCGGCACCAAACGCGAGTAAAATCCCGGAAAGGCCGCTGATACTGACGTGAGACACGGTTTCAAGGAAGGGGCGCAGATAGGTGAAGAACGCGAAGTGACCCGCGAAGCTCAGCACGACCCCAGCCATGCCGACGCCGACCTGTGGGCGCTTCAAGAGGTTGAATAGAGTGCTGAGGCGAGGTTGACCGCTTGGTGCCATGGAAGGGAGAACCACGGCTTGCCACACCAGGGCGAGCAGGCCGACAGCCGCCGCCGCCAGAAACACTCCCCGCCACCCAATTACTGCACCGAAGTAGCTACCAAGCGGGGCAGCCGCGACTGAGGCAATGGAGATGCCGCCAAAGATAATCGATAGGGCGCGTGGAACGAGAGATTCAGGCACCAAACGCATCGCAACGGCTGCCGACATGGCCCAAAACCCGCCAAGACTGATGCCTAGAAGTACGCGGCCAAGCAAAAATACTGAAAAATTGGCGGCAGAAGCGGCCAAAAGATTCGATCCGACGAGGGCGGCGGCAAATAACAGTAGCACATGACGCCGGTTGAAGCGCCATGTCAGAGCAGGAATGAGCAGGCTTGAAATGAAAGCTACAAGCGCGGTTACCGTCACTGCCTGCCCAGCCCCGCCCTGAGTGACGCCCAAGTCTTTGGCGATGGGCGTCAACAGGCTGACGGGAAGCGTCTCGGAAGCGATCAGCCCGACCACCCCCAGTGCGAGCGCGAAGACGGCCCCCCAAGCTGGCTTGGGGTCCGCCGCCGGCGTTATCGCAGCACTTGCGCCTTCAAGAACCTGAGTTCGTTCGACGGCAGCGGGAGCCGGCCCTTGTTCGTGTTGAGTTGCTTTGTGAATCATAACCATTTAGTGTTCAAGAGCAGCCTTCACCGCATTCGGCAGAGTTACTGACGGTCTCCCGGTAAGTGTGCGGAGGTCGCTGGAAGAGCTATTCAACTCGCCCTTCGCCGCGCCGAGGTCCGCATCTACTAGAATTGCCGCGAAATCGGCAGGCAGACCGAAACTCAGCAGCGCGTTCTGGTAATCCTGAGCGGAATTGTGATACGACACCGGCTTTCCAGCCTGGTCCGAAACGACCGCAGCCAGCTCAGATAAAGTGAAGGAAGAGTCGCCGGCCAGCTCGTAAATTTTATTTTCGTGGCCTGGACTTGTCAGAACGGCGGCCGCAGCCGCCGCGTAATCGGAACGCGCCGCCGAAGCAAAACGCCCTTCGCCGGCGGCACCGAGGATAGCTCCGTGCTGCACGGCGGGGCCAAGCTGTTCCGTGTGGTTCTCAAAGTACCATCCGTTGCGAAGAAACACAAAAGGCAGGCCGGACGCCTGGATGTTCTCTTCTGTGGCCTTATGTTCTGACGCGAGTGCAAGGGGTGAGGATTCGGCACGGAGAATGCTTGTGTAGACCAGCAGTTTCGCTCCGGCGCTTTTGGCGGCATCAATGATGGCCTGATGCTGAGGGACGCGCTGACCCACTTCGCTGGAAGAAATCAGCAATACTTTTTCTGCCCCGGCGAGGGCCGAATGCACTGTTTCCGGCTTCGAGTAATCGGCTTGCCGCACTTGAATGCCGAGAGCGGCGAGGTCATTTGCTTTTTCGGGGTTTCGCACGGCAGCGATTATTTCTGCCGCCGGAACTGTCTCAAGTAACTTCTCAATTACCTGACGGCCAAGCCTACCCGAAGCACCGGTAATAACGATCATTGTATTGCCTCCATCGTAAGAATATGTTCTTTTTGAGAAGTTGCTAACTTTTCATAACTTATGGTACACTTTTAACGAAAACGCCGTCAAGACGGCACTTTTTTGTTGTAAAGTTACTTGGAAGTAACTCTTGGGAAATCGTAGAGTAATGATAAACACAGAACAAAAAACAGTTCCTTCGCGAGTAGCACTGGCAGTCAATCCAACGCCAAATATGCTGCATGAGAACGATGATACTTGTCCTCTGCGGGATGTTCTGAATCGAGTCGGGGATAAATGGAGTGTCCTGGTCGTCACCGAACTCAAGGGCGGCAGGCTGCGTTTCAGCGACTTACGCCGCTCCATCGAGGGCATTTCGCAACGGATGCTGACCCATACATTGCGGCAGCTAGAGCGCGATGGATTGATCGAGCGAACAGTTTATCCCTCAGTTCCCGTGCGCGTCGAGTACGAGCTGACCGCGCTGGGTTTAACACTCAATGAACCATTGGCGGCACTCGCTCAGTGGGCGGAAAGTTGCCGGGGCGCAATTCAAGTCGCCCGCGTCGCCTACGACAATGCTCATCGCTTTTAGAAGCTTTTAAACTCAGAAAATATCCGCCCATGAACCCGCTCGTACCAGGACTTGCGCTTTCCGACGCCGGACGCCGCCGATTATCAGGTCATCTTGAACACCGACGATGCCCGGTTCGGCGGCCTGGGCCGGGGGACGCCGGACTTCGTCTACCCCCGCCAGCCCGTTCCGATGTACGGGCGCGACCAGAGCATCCAGATTTACCTGCCCAGCCGCAGCGCCCAAGTCCTGGCCCCGATTTAGAGGGAGAGTAGCTAAAATGATAACAAGCGCCGAGCCGGTGGAAGCTGAGCGCAAGCGATGGACCCGCGATGAGTGCCGTCAGCTCCTAGAAATGGGCATCCTGGAAGAAGCAAGGTTTGAGCTAATCGGCGGAGACATTGTCCCTAAGATGACACAACATGAGCGGCACATCTATACCTGCAAGCAGGTCCAGAAAGCACTGGAAGCCATTTTCGGCACGGATTATGTTCGCCTTGCTGCGCCCATCGCCATTGGCGAATACGAAGAGCCGGAGCCAGACGCAGCGGTTATGCAGCGTCCGCTCATAGACTACCTGCGCTTGGGAACGCCTTTGCCAGCGGAAGTGCGCCTGGCTGTGGAAGTCTCCGACCGGACGCTGCGCCAGGATTTGAACGCGAAGAAAATCCAGTATGGCCGGGCCGGCATTTCCGAATACTGGGTTATCAACATTGATGCCCGCATTCTGCACGTCTTCCGTGAGCCGACTGAAAACGGCTACGCGCAGGAGACAATTCTGTCGCCCGACGATGCAGTCACTCCGCTTGCCGTGCTCAGCGCCGCTGTTGCCGTCACCGACCTGCTGCCCTGATAAAGCCACTGTTCACGAAAGACTAGAACACCAATGAACTGGGAGTATCTTGGGAAAGACGCCCTGCCGCCCGGCGCAGTGTTCCCGAAAACCGTAGAAACCTGGCGGGCCAAAGTTCCCGGCGGATGGCTGGTGCTGACGACAATGGCAACCAATGAAGCGTTCGTGCAAAGCACGACGTTCTGCCCTGACCCGGCGCACGAATGGGATGGTCAAACGCTGCCGTAACACACCGACTCAAGCAGGAAAACACGCCTGCGCCCGCGAACACGTCTTTATGAACCCGATCTTTCCCGGCTGGTATGCTGACCCCGAGTTGCACCTGTTCGCGGGCCGCTACTACCTGTATCCAACCTATTCCGCCCCCTACGACGAGCAGACGTTCTTTGAAGCCTGGTCTTCGGGCGATTTAGTAGAATGGCGCAATGAAGGCCGCATTTTGGACTTTGCCGACGTGCCGTGGAGCACGAACCGCTGCGCCTGGGCACCGTCGGTCACCCAGCGCGGCGGCAAGTATTTCTTTTACTTCTCAGCAGGCGACGGGGCGGGTCTTGGCGTCGCCGCCGCCAGCCACCCCGCCGGGCCGTTTGCGGATGCGCTTGGGAAACCTTTGGTAGCCACCTATCCGCACGGCGCACAGCCGATTGACGCCCATGCGTTTTTAGATGACGATGGGCAGGCGTATCTCTACTTCGGCGGCTGGAGCCATGCGGTTGTCGTGAAGCTTAAAGACGACATGGTGACGCTGGACGGCGACTTCTTGGAAATCACGCCGGAGCATTACGTCGAAGGCCCGTTCATGCTGAAGCGGCTGGGCGTGTACTACTTCATGTGGTCTGAAGGCGGCTGGACCGACTCGTCCTACGGCGTCGCCTACGCCAAAGCAGCGTCGCCACTTGGCCCGTTCGTTCGCACCGGGGGCATCATGCAAAGCGACCCATTAATCGGGAGCGGCGCGGGCCACCACTCAGTCCTGAACATTCCCGGCACCGATGACTGGTACATCGCTTACCATCGCCGTCCGCTGACGGAAACGGACTCGCATCACCGCGTCGTCTGCATTGATCGCCTGTATTTTGACGACAACAGCGACATCCTGCCGGTCATGCTGACAAGTGACGGCGTTCCCGCCCGGCCTTTAGCAGAGTAGTTGGGATGCCGGGGTTGTGGAAAACCCCGGCAAAGAAGCGTCCTTCGGACGAAGATTGGAACTGGAGAATTAGACTTTTCCGTGTCCGCAGGACATTTCCTGCCGGGGTTTTCCACACCCCCGGCATCTTGTGATCTGCCCATGAACAAACTCTTCTGGCCGCTGCTGCCGGCTCTCTTACTCACTGCCTCGGCAGCTTTTGCCGGTGACTTCGTCATTGTTCCCGGCCAGCGCATCGGCACGGTCACGCTTGGCATGGGCCGCGCCTCAGTTCACACCCTGCTGCACACGCCCAGCACGACGCATCAAACGCACGGGTTAGTTTTAGATACCTGGCTGAGTCATGCTCCGCTTCCAGCATCAGCCGCCGAGAGTGGCAACTACTTGAAGCACGATTACTTGACAGTCTTTTTCCGGCGGGGCCATGCCGTGCAGATTGAAGTCAGCGCGGCGAAGTTCAAGACGGCCCAGGGGTTGTCCACGGGCGGTTTGGGCGAGGACTTCGGGGGCCGCTATCCAGACTACCGGATACCGCATTTTTCCGCTGACCCAAGCATCCATTTTCTTGGCAAGGAGTATGCTGTCACTGGAGACCCGGCTTGTTCTTCACCCGCCGACAAGCACTTTGTCACCTATGGGGACGCAGTGCGTGAAGGCATTGCGTGGAAGGCTGGGGCATGGGGCGATTTGGCCCCCGAACCGGACCCAGAAAGCACACTGGAAGCCGTGATTGTGCATCTGCCGGGGCAAACTGTCCTGCTGAACCCGAACGACGGACTGCCGTATTCGGGAACGGGACCGGCACGGAAATAACAAGAACCCCTCCCGCTCGTTCCTCGCTCCCTCCCCTGTTAGGGGAGGGCCAGAAATTACGGACCGACACCGTGAGCGCTGTCGTGTTTTGCCCCGCTCCTAATTGCCCTTCCCTGACAGGGGAGGGAGCGAGGAACGAGCGGGAGGGGTTCCGAAACTACAAGAAAGACTATCAAGATATGCAAGACTTGGACACGATTGACCCGCAGGACTGGAACACGGCTGCGCCGCATTTCGCGGCGTTAACCGCAGAGGAAGTCACGGCGGACACCGCCGGCGACTGGCTGACACGCTGGAGCGAGATGGAAAAAGTGCTGGGAGAAGCGGGAGCCGCCGCCGGACGCGCGAAGTCGGAAGACACGACCAATTCCGACGCCGAAGCAAAGTACCTGAGCTTTGTCCAGAAGATCATGCCGCAGTGGACAATCGCCGCGCAGGCGCTCAAGACAAAGCTGCTGGCCGTGCCGGACTTTACGCCGCCTGCGGATCAAGAACAATTCCTGCGCCGCCTCCGAAACGACGCCGACTTGTTCCGCGCAGAGAATGTCCCGATCCAGGCCCAGCTTCAGACGCTTGCCAATGAGTACAGCAAGCTGACCGGGGCAATGACGGTGACGCTCAGCGGCGAAGAGCTGACCCTGCCGCAGGCCGAGCAGCGGGGACTGGACGCAGACCGGGGTGTGCGCGAGGAAGCCTGGCGGGTTGTGCAGGACCGCTGGCTGGAGTCCCGCGAACCGCTCGATGCGCTGTATCTTCAGATGCTGCCGCTGCGGCGTCAGTTGGCAAAGAATGCCGATCTGCCCGACTACAGGGCGTATATGTGGCGGTCGCTGCGCCGGTTTGACTACACGCCCGAAGACAGCCTGGCATTCGGCGCGGCGATTGAAGCTGAAGTCGTGCCGCTGGCCGGGAAGATTTTGGAGAAGCGGCGGCAGACGCTGGGCGTGGACACGCTCCGCCCCTGGGACCTGAATGTTGACCCGGAAGGCCGGACCCCACTGCGCCCATTTGCCGATGTCGCCGCACTGGAAGCGGGGACGGCGCAGATTTTCACGCAGGTAGACCCTGAGCTGGGCCAGGACTTCGAGCGTATCCGGCACGGGTTTTTAGACCTCGGCTCTCGTAAAGGTAAAGCGCCCGGCGGCTACTGTTCGTTCTTCCCGAAGACCGGCCTGCCGTACATCTTTATGAACGCCGTCGGCACCGACAGCGACATTCGGGTTCTGCTCCACGAAGGCGGCCATGCGTTCCACGGGCTGGCGTCGAGCGCCGCCCAGCCGCTCTTGTGGAACCGGGGTGCCCCGATGGAGTTTAACGAAGTGGCCTCTATGGCAATGGAGCTGCTGGCCCTGCCCTATTTAGAAAAAGACAAAGGCGGGTTTTACTCGCCGGAAGACGCCGTCCGCGCCAAGCAGGAGCAGATGGAAAAAATCGTGCTGTTCCTGCCGTACATGGCCGTGGTGGACGGCTTTCAGCACTGGGTCTATGCCGACGCCCCGGACGCGGTCACGGCGGCGGAGTTAGACGCCAAATGGGGGGAGCTATGGACCCGCTTCATGGGCGGCATGGACTGGTCGGGCCTGGAAGATGAGCGCGTCTCCGGCTGGCACCGCAAGCTGCACATCTTCACCGTGCCGTTCTACTATGTCGAGTACGGCCTGGCCCAGCTTGGCGCACTGCAAGTCTGGCGCAACGCGCTGGCCGATCAGGCGGGCGCGGTGAAGCGCTACCGTTCCGCGCTGGCGCTGGGCAACACGCGCCCGCTACCGGAGCTGTACGCCGCCGCCGGCGCACGGCTGGCCTTTGACCGCGAAACTGTCGGCGAGCTGGCTCAGCTTGTCGCCTCGCATCTGTAACCGCACTGCGTAGGGACGCACCCCCGTGTCTGCCTTTCTTCTTGGTGCCTTAACCGGGTATAATAAAAACAAGAAATTGTGAACAACTCTGGGAAAAGACAATGCATATAGATTGGCAGCAAATCACGGCGATGGCGATTGTCGCGGCGGCGATGTTTGCCGTCGGGCGGCGGATCTGGAGCCAGATCGCGGCGTTTCGGGCAAAGCCCGGCAAGGCCTCGGGCGGTGGCTGCGATAACTGCCCGAGCAGCGGGACCGCAAAAATCGCTCCGTCCGCGCCTGCGCCGCTGATGCAAATCCAGACCCGGCCGCCGGTGCATCTGCGGCGGCCCTCAGTCAAATGAAGCATAGGGCCGCGCTGTGCCTCGCGCTGGCCTGCGCGGGCTGCGCTCATCCTGCCGCCTCTCCCCCGCCGTCCAACGCGCAGTGGCACATGACGCTTACGCTCCTTCCGGCTGCCCCACGCCAGCTTGACCCAACCCAACTCAATGTGCAGATTGCAGACAATCGCGGCGGGCCGGTTTCAGGCGCGGCTGTCACAATGAATCTCACAATGCCGACAATGGACATGGGACAAAATCAGGTGCCGGCTAAGGCCCGCGCGGCGGGCGTTTACACGGCCACCGGGCGGTTCACGATGCCGGGTCACTGGCAGGCCACGGTGCAGGCGGACAAAGGCGCACTGCATCAAACGCAGTCTTTTCCGGTGACGGTGCAGTAAGCGGTTATGTCTGTCCAATCGGATTATCTTCTGGCGCTGGGTCTGGGCCTGGCGAGCGGGTTTTCGCACTGCATTGGGATGTGCGGCATCTTTGTGGTGTCTTATGCCGGGGTGCCGGGGCGCGGGGCGGGGCGGCACTGGCTGTTTCATGGCGGGCGGCTGGCAGCGCTGGCGCTGCTGGGTCTTGCCGGCGGCGCGATTGGGGCGCTCGGGCATCGGTGGGCGTCGGCGCAGGGCGCTGTCAGCCTCGCGGTCGGTGTTGTGATGCTGGCGCTGGCGCTGGGGCTGTCGGGAGTTTCTCCCAATCTGCGGCTGCCGGAGCCGGACGTTTTAGGCGCGGGCGGCGGGCGAGGGCGGCGAGTCTATCTCAAAGTCCTGCAATCCAAAAGCGCCTGGAAGCCGCTGGCGGTCGGCGTGTGTGTCGGCGTTCTGCCCTGTGGCCTGACGTATAACGCACTGCTGGCGACGTTTACCCTGCGTCCGCTTTCGGGCGCAGTGCTGATGCTCTGCTTCGGCCTCGGCACGGTGCCTGGCCTGCTGGCGCTGGCGCTGTTCGGCAATGCCCTTTTCGGCGGCCTGCTGACCAAGCTTCCGTTTCGGATTGCCATGACCCGCGTTTCCGCCGTCTTCATGGCGGCATTGGGCCTGGCGTTCCTGTGGCGCGGGTGGACAAGCTTTTGAGGGCAAGCCGGGTATACTCTTGGAAAGAGCAGCAGTTACAGAGGAATACATTTGACAGAGGAAAATACTTGAAGGAAAGTACACTGACATCGGAAGAGCGGCGGGACTCAATCATCACGGCGGCGGAAGACAAAAAGGCTAACTATATTACGGCTTTGGACCTGCGCGGCAAGACGCTCATCGCCGACTTCTTTATTATCTGCTCGGGAACGTCCAACATCCATATCCGGTCCATTGCCGATGGCGTCATGGAGTCGATGGAAAAGCAGGGCATCCGGCAGCGGCGCATTGAAGGCTACAGCGAGGCGACTTGGGTGCTGCTGGACTACGGCGACGCGATTGTCCATGTCATGTCCGAAGAGCAGCGCTCGTTCTATGGACTGGAAAAACTCTGGACCGGACAAGCCCCGCCCGCCCGTGAGCCGGACCGGCTGGAAGGCATGGGCGTCGGCGAGTTTGAGGAAGACGAGCTGGACGACGACGATTACGACGAGCTGGACGAAGAAGAAGACTCCGAAGACGAAGAGTTGGAAGACGCCGCCGTAGACGAACCACTGGGCAAGCCAATCACGGCGGAGCCGGAGAAGATTCATGGATACGTCGCCTGATCCTCAGTCTTCTCCCCAATCTCCTCCAAAGCCGCGTCCTATTCCCCCGGTGCGTCCCGCCCCCGTGCGCCCGAAGCGTGACTATGCGGCGGAAGAAGAAGCCGGGCGGCGGCTGACGGCGGCCAGTATCGAGCTTCGGCGCGGGCGTGTCGCCGAGGCGGAAGCGGCGGTGAGGGCGATCTTAGCCGACCGGCCCACTGACTCCGGGGCATGGGAGCTGCTGGGAGACATT
>JAABUQ010004281.1_pt1 | contig 24554 bp, 20 predicted proteins | sample 5560001 | NCBI WGS metagenome assembly JAABUQ01 (sample SAMN10711888, study PRJNA513371) | rock metagenome | isolation source: Antarctica rocks | place: Antarctica: Victoria Land, Finger Mt nord | collected 2015-12-18
CGCAAAGGCGGCCATCAGGGAATCGACGGCGGGTTGAGTCATGGGAGTCCATCCCGGTGGTGGTCGAATCAAGTCCCTCCCCTGTCAAGGAATAAACAGCCGAAACGGACTTTGCAATCGTCCTGAGCATCGCCGGGGATCGCTGGACAGGCCGGACCGGACACGCGTATACTACCACGCCGCCCGCCCGATCGCCGGAGACCACGCCGAGGGTCGACGCCGGGGGGGCGAACCGAGCGAGGGACGACCCAGGGATGGCCACGACGGACATTCGGATCCGGGGGGCGCGCGAGCACAACCTGCGCGACGTCTCGCTCGACCTCCCGCGCGGGGCCCTGATCTGCTTCACCGGCGTCAGCGGCTCGGGCAAGAGCTCGCTCGCCTTCGACACCCTCTACGCCGAGGGGCAGCGGCGGTACGTCGAGAGCCTCTCCAGCTACGCCCGCCAGTTCCTCGGCCAGATGCCCAAGCCCGAGGTCGACAAGATCGAGGGGCTGAGCCCGTCGATCTCGATCCAGCAGAAGACCGGCGGGCGGAACCCACGCAGCACCGTCGGCACGATCACCGAGATCAACGACTATCTCCGGGTCCTGTACGCCCGGGTCGGCCAGGGGCACTGCCCGAGGTGCGACCGCCCGGTCGCCGCCCAGACCCGCGAGCAGATCGTCGCGCGGATCGCCGCGATCCCCGAGGGGACCGCATACCTGATCCTCGCCCCGGTGATCCGGGGGCAGAAGGGGGAGTACAAGGACCTCTTCGACGAGCTGTCCCGCGCGGGGTACGTCCGGGCGCGGGTCAACGGCCAGGTCGTCGCGCTGTCCGAGCGGCTCAGCCTGGACCGGCAGACGAAGCACCACATCGAGGTCGTGATCGACCGGCTCAAGTCGTCGCCGACGATCCGCCCGAGGCTGGCCGAGGCGGTCGAGGCGGCGCTCCGGCTGGGCGAGGGGACGGCGATCGTGGCGGTCGAGGGCGAGCCCGACCTCCTGCTCTCGTCGGACTACGCCTGCGCGTCGTGCGGGATCAGCTTCGAGCCGCCGAGCCCGCAGCTCTTCAGCTTCAACAGCCCGCAGGGGATGTGCCCGGCCTGCGACGGCCTGGGGGTCCGCCACGCCTTCGACCCCGACCTGCTCGTGCCCGACCCGAAGCTCTCGGTCTGGGCCGGGGCGATCGCGCCGCTCGGCCCGGTCAAGGGGATGGGCAAGTGGCGACGGCACCTCTTCGAGGGCGTCGCCCGCAACGTCGAGGCCGAGAAGGGTGGCCCCCCCAAGGGGAAGATGCTCAAGGGCCCCTGGCGCGACCTCGACCCGACCTGGCGGGACGTCTGGCTGAACGGATGGGGCGACCGACCGATCGTCGCCCACTTCCAAGGGCGGGGCAAGACCTGGGCGCACGCGGAGACGTGGGCCGGGGTCGCCACCGACCTGATGGCGAAGTACAAGGCCTCGTCGGGCGGCCCGGCCCGGATGGCGCTCGAGCCGTACCTCAAGAGCATGACCTGCCCCGACTGCGGCGGGGCCCGGCTCAACCCGAGGGCGCGGGCCGTCCGGGTCGGGGGCAGGACCCTCGTCGAGGTCGGCTCGATGCCGATCGGCGAGGCCGCGCGGCACTTCGACGCCCTGGCCGACGGCTCGACCCCCGCCCCGCTCGACCCGCTCTCCCGGACGATCGCCGAGGAGCTGCTCAAGGAGATCCGCGGCCGGCTCGGGTTCCTCACCAACGTCGGCCTCCACTACCTGGCGCTCGACCGGTCGGCCCCGACCCTCTCGGGGGGCGAGGCCCAGCGGATCCGCCTGGCCAGCCAGGTCGGCGCGGGGCTCGTCGGCGTGCTCTACATCCTCGACGAGCCGTCGATCGGCCTGCACCCGCGCGACAACGACCGCCTGATCCACACGCTCCAGCGGCTCCGGGACGTCGGGAATACCGTCATCGTCGTCGAGCACGACGAGGACACGATGCGGGCCGCCGACCACCTCGTCGACTTCGGCCCCGGGCCGGGCGTGAAGGGGGGCGAGGTCGTCGCCGAGGGCACGATCGCCGACCTGTCGAAGGCCCCCGCCAGCCTGACCGGCCGCTACCTCTCGGGCAAGGCCGCGATCGAGGTCCCCGCCGAGCGGAGGTCCCCCGGCGACCGGGCGGTCCGAGTCGTCGGAGCCCGGCAGAACAACCTCAAGGGGATCGACGTCTCGATCCCGCTCGGGCTCTTCGTCTGCGTGACCGGGGTGAGCGGCTCGGGCAAGAGCTCGCTGGTCAACGACATCCTCCGCGACGCCCTCGCCCGCGACCTCAACGGCGCCGCCTCCGAGCCCGGCCCGCACGACCGGATCGAGGGGGCCGACCTCCTCGACAAGGTGATCGACATCGACCAGTCGCCGATCGGCCGGACCCCCCGGTCGAACCCGGCGACCTACATCAAGCTGTTCGACCTGATCCGCGACCTCTACACGAAGCTGCCCGAGTCCAAGGCCCGCGGCTACCAGCCGGGCCGGTTCAGCTTCAACGTCGCCGGCGGCCGGTGCGAGGCCTGCCAGGGGAACGGGTCGAACCGGCTGGAGATGGACTTCCTCGCCGACGTCTGGGTGACCTGCCCGGTCTGCGAGGGGAAGCGGTTCAACCGCGAGACCCAGCACGCCCGGTTCAAGGGCAAGAGCATCGCCGACGTGCTCGAGATGGACGTCCAGGAGGCGCTCGAGCACTTCGCCAACGTCCCGAAGATCGCCGGGATGCTCCAGACCCTGCACGACGTCGGGCTCGACTACCTGAAGCTCGGGCAGGCGTCGCCGACGCTCTCCGGCGGCGAGGCGCAGCGGATCAAGCTCGCCCGCGAGCTGGTCAAGCGCGGGACCGGCCGGACGCTCTACATCCTCGACGAGCCGACGACCGGGCTGCACTTCGACGACGTCCGCAAGCTCCTGAAGGTCCTCCACGGGTTCACGGCCCTGGGCAACACCGTGGTCGTGATCGAGCACAACCTCGACGTGGTGAAGACGGCCGACTGGGTGATCGAGCTGGGCCCCGAGGGGGGCGCGGCCGGGGGCGAGATCGTCGCCGTGGGGACTCCCGAAGCGATCGCCGCGCGGCCGGGGAGCCCGACCGGCCAGGCGCTCCGCCGCGTCCTCGGCCCGAGGCCCGCGGCCGTCGCCAGGCCGAAGGGAGCGAAGAAGGTCGCGAGGCGGGCGTCGTCCGAGTCGGGGCTGGCGGCGATCACCGTCCGGGGGGCGCGGCAGCACAACCTCAAGGGGGTCGACCTCGACATCCCCCGCCACAAGATGACCGTCTGCTCCGGGCCGAGCGGGTCGGGCAAGAGCTCGCTGGCGATCGACACCCTGTATGCCGAGGGGCAGCGGCGGTACGTCGAGAGCCTCTCCAGCTACGCCCGGCAGTTCCTCGCCCCGCTCCAGAAGCCGAAGGTCGACCAGATCGGCGGGCTCTCCCCGGCCGTCTGCATCGAGCAGAAGACCACGAGCAAGAGCCCCCGGTCGACCGTCGGCACCGTCACCGAGATCCACGACTACTGGCGGATCCTCTTCGCCCGGCTCGGCCAGCCGCACTGCCCGAAGTGCGGGACCGCGATCGGCACCCAGACGGCCGACGAGATCGTCGAGAAGATCCTCCACCTGCCCGAGGGGACGAAGGTCTACGTGATGGCCCCGGTCGACCGCCGGGAGAACGAGGACTACGCCGCGCTCTGGGACGAGCTGAGGGCCTCGGGCTTCAACCGGGTCCGGGTCGACGGCGCCTCGACGAGTCTGGACGAGCCGCCGAAGCTGAGCCGGAGGCGGAAGCACCGGGTCGAGGTCGTGATCGACCGGGCGATCGTCCGGCGATCGACCCGGTCGCGCCTGGCCGACTCGGTCGAGGCGGCGCTGGACCTGGGCCGGGGGGTGGTCCACGTCGCGCGGGCGGGGGCCGAGGCCGACGAGGCGAAGTGGCCGGTCGACCGCTACAGCCAGCATCGGTCGTGCGAGACCTGCGGCCGGAGCTTCGAAGAGCTCTCGCCGCACCACTTCTCGTTCAACAGCCCGCTCGGCTGGTGCCCGAGCTGTGAGGGGCTCGGCACCCAGCAGGGGGCGAACCCGGCCGCCCTGATCCCCGACGGGCGGAAGTCGCTCCGGGGCGGGGCGGTGGTCGCCTGGCCCGCCTTCGCCGCCGCGCCCGCCTTCGCCCGCGCCGTCGGGGCGATGGCCGAGGCGCTGGGGATCGACCTCGACGCCCCGTTCGACGACCTCGACGCCCGGCACCGCCGCGCCATCCTCCACGGGGCGGGGGACGCCCGGTTCCGCGTCCCCGCCTCGAAGGGGCAGGCCGCGTACTCGTTCCAGTACAAGGGCCTCTTCCCCGCGATCGAGGAGGCGGCGCGGGTCTCGTTCCTCTACCGGTTCAAGCTCCAGGGGATGGTCGACGACGTCCCGTGCGCGACCTGCATGGGGGCCCGCCTGCGGGACGACGCGGCGGCGGTCGAGTTCCGCGGCCTGACGCTCGACCAGGTCGGCGGCTGGCCCCTGGGCCGGACCCTCCGGTTCGTCCGGGATCTCGACCTCTCCGACGACGAGCGGCACATCGCCGGCGACCTCGTCCGCGAGATCCGCGAGCGGCTCCAGTTCCTCGTCGACGTCGGGCTGGATTACCTGAGCCTGGCCCGGGGGACCCCCACGCTCTCCGGCGGCGAGAGCCAGCGGATCCGCCTGGCCAGCCAGATCGGCAGCGGCCTGACCGGGGTCCTCTACGTCCTGGACGAGCCGACGATCGGCCTCCACCCGCGCGACAACGCCCGCCTCCTCGGGGCGCTGAAGCGGCTCCGCGACCTGGGCAACACCCTGGTCCTGGTCGAGCACGACCGCGAGGTGATCGAGGCCGCCGACCACCTGGTCGACTTCGGCCCCGGCTCGGGCGACCTCGGCGGCGAGATCACCGGCTCGGGCCCGCCATCGGCGGTCCGGAAGGTCGAGGGGTCGCTCACCGGCCGATACCTCGCCGGCCTGGCCTCGATCCCGGTGCCGACGAACCGGCGGAAGCCCGACGGGCCGGCCCTGGTCGTCCGTAACGCGCGGCAGCACAACCTCAAGAATATCGACGTGTCGTTCCCGACCGGTTTGGTCACGGTGGTGACCGGGGTGAGCGGGTCGGGCAAGAGCTCGCTGGTCGAGGACATCCTCTGGCGGGCGGCGGCGAAGCGGCTGCACCGGGCCCAGGCGACCCCGGGGGCACACGACGAGGTCGAGGGGCTCGAGCGGATCGACAAGGTGATCAGCGTCGACCAGACGCCCCTGGGGGGGACGCCCACCTCGACCCCGGCGACGTACTCCGGGGCGTTCGACCTGATCCGCGAGCTCTTCGCCCGGATGCCCGAGGCGAAGGTCCGGGGCTACTCCCCCCGCCGGTTCAGCTTCAACCAGAAGGGGGGCCGGTGCGAGGCGTGCGAGGGGGCCGGGCAGAAGCGGATCGAGATGCACTTCCTGCCCGACGTCTGGGTGACCTGCGACGCCTGCCACGGGCGCCGGTTCACGGCCGAGACCCTCGCCGTCACGTTCCGGGGCCGGACGATCGCCGACGTCCTGGACATGAAGGTCGAGGCCGCGCTCGACCTCTTCGCCAGCGTCTTGAAGGTCCGCAAGGTGTTGCAGACCCTGCACGACGTCGGGCTCGGCTACCTCCCGCTCGGCCAGGCCGCGCCGACGCTCTCCGGCGGCGAGGCGCAGCGGGTCAAGCTCGCGGCCGAGCTGGCCCGGCCCGACACCGGCCGGACCCTCTACGTCCTGGACGAGCCGACGACGGGCCTGCACCTCGACGACACGAAGAAGCTCCTGGCGGTCGTCCACCGACTGGCCGACCTGGGCAACACGGTCGTGATCATCGAGCACAACCTCGAGGTCATCAAGACGGCGGACTGGCTGATCGACCTCGGCCCCGAGGCCGGCGCGGGGGGCGGCGAGGTCGTCGCGGCCGGCCCGCCCGAGGCGGTCGCGGGGGTCGCGGCGAGCCTCACCGGCCGGATCCTCAAGGGGGTGCTCGCCGCCGGCCCGCACGAGGAGCGCCCCCGGTTCGACCCCAAGAAGGCCGCCGCCAAGCTCCTCGACGCGGCGAAGGCCCGCGCCGCCGAGGCCGAGGCCGGGGCCGCCCCGGCCGCCCGGGCGCCCTGGGAGGTCGACGGCCGGGCCTGGCACACCCGTGACCACCTCGCCCGGTCGGGACGCCCGTCGCGATGGGACGGCGAGGCCCTCGCCCGGGTCGTCGACCGCATCCTCGCGCTCGGCGAGTTCGCCGAGCCCGACTGGTCGCAGCAGTTCGTCGTCAAGGTGGCCCGCGAGGGGTCGAAGGACCGCCCGTTCCTCCGCGCCACGACCGGTCACGAGTGGGTCCTGATCCTCAAGTTCGCCGTCCGTCGCAACGCCTTCAAGGCCGCGGCGCTCGGCCGGTCGCTCGCCCTCAGGCCGTTCCACGAGCTGCCGACGCCCGTCCTGAGCGACGCCCCGAGGGTGACCGTCGATGGAGGCGAAGTCGGGCCGACCCAGGAGGTCACCGTCACCATCCACTCCTTAGCCGACGTCGAGACCAAGGGGTTCGACGACTTCCTCCGACGCGCCGTCGACTCGCACCTCGGCCGGTCGTCGAAGGGGACCCTGATGGCCGCCAGCGACCTGTCCTGAACCGGTCCTCTCCGGGACTCTTTGAGTTTGAGCCGGCGAGCCTCGCGGCGGCCTCCGCCATCCGTCCTAACTCATCGGCTCGAATTCGCGGCCTTCGGTCTTGCGGCTTGCCCCATCTCGGCCAGGAGGGCGTCCACGGCCTCGTCCAGCGCCTTCCCCGGGAGGGACTCGGACTTGAAGCGGATGACACCTCGCGCGTCGATGACATAGAGAGTGGGGTATGACCGGATGTTCCAGGCGGTCTGGATCGGGCCGTCCCAATCCCGGTCCCACCAGCATCGCCATGTGTTCCCCTCCTCCTTCATCGCCGCCCTCAGTGCGTTACGATCGCGGTCAGCATTGATGCCGAGCAGGACCAACGGCTTGCCTTCCAGACGCTTCACGAGCGACCGCTCGTGCGGGTACATCTCCCGGCAGAGCCCTCAGTAGAAGTGACTCCCGAAGTCAAGCACGACGACCTTGCCTCGATAGTCACTCAGCCTGAACCGGACGCCCTCCAAATCCTCCCCCTCGATCTCCGGGGCGGGGCGGCCGACGGCCAGTTGGCGGTACTCGTGGAGGTAGGCACGCGCCGCCGCACCGAGGGTCTTATGAAGGCCGGCCTTCTCCTCGATCGGGACCTCCCCGTAGACCTTGGCCACGCGCGCGAAGAGCTGCTCCGCCTCCCCGTCGAGCGCTTCGGGGTCAAGGCGACGGAGTCGTTCCAGGTAGTCCGCCCCCCAGCCCTCCTCGACGACGGAAGGCGCCGAGGCCGGGCGGTCCGGGTTGCGTCGCGCATCGCGGGACCAGTTGGCCTGCTCCTTGAGGAAACGGGCGAGCCAGTAGCCGGCCAGTCCCCGGACCTCGCGGTGCGGACTTCTGGCCAGCGCCTGGCGGAGGAGCTGCTCGGTGGCGACGGAACCGGGCGACAGCCACTGAACTCCGAAGACCCGAACGAGCTTGACGCTAGGGATGTGGTCCCGGGTGAGGAGCCGCTTGGCCTCTTCCGTCTCAGGTCCGTAGAGGACATGAGAAGCGACCCAGACGAGCGAGTCCTCGGCTGCCTCCGTACCCGGGTGGTCCCTGGCCAGTCTCATGAACCCGCCCGCGAAGCCTCGCGGATTGCGGCCGGCGTGGGTGTCGACGGCGTCCTGGTCTGCCTTCGTCTTGGCCTCACGATTCGCCTTCCTGAAGGCCTGGTAGGACTTCTCATATCGACTGGCTAAGGCTTGATACTCCCGATCGGGGGAGGGCGTCTCCCCGCCATCGTGGGGAGCGGCCTGGGCGACGAAACCAGCCAGCAGCAAGAGCGCGTGCAACACCTGCCTGCCCTCCTCCCTCGCCATCCCCTCTCCGTCCGACAAGCGTCGCGGAGACCGAAGCGGCCCGACCGGGACGATGGCGGTTGTCATACGATCAGTCTCCCGAGCGGAGCCCGCCCCCGATGACATCCTCGCATCCGCTCATCCCCCCGTGCCAGTGGTACCTCCGGCTCGCCTCCGCCCTCGACCACCGGTCCGCACCCGCTTGCCCTCGTGTTTCTCGGGGCCGTGCTTGCGGTGCCCCCAGGCCGTCGCCACCTGGAGACGCTGTGGCGGCCGGGCTGAGCGACCGGCTCCGCCCCGACTGCATCGCCATCGCGGCCACGTCTTCGTGGTCCTCGAGTTGCTCGCCTGTCATCAGGAATTCCGTGAACCGGCGGCAGCCCTCGGGATCACGGTCGTCAGCCCGCTCCGCGAGGATGCGGGCCTCCGGCCTCGCAAGGGGGCGCCCTGCCCTTCCCGGGGGGGTCGTGCCTTGCGTATGATTCCGGGGTGAGGAAGCGCGAGGACGGAGGGGGCCATCGGGCCGGCTCCGGTCGACGGACGGGCGGCGGACAGACGGAACCCACAGACCATGCCGGTCCTCCAGCAGAACGAAGACGGGTCGGGCTACACCCTCCGGGCCGCCGACGCCGAGGACGACGATCGCGAGACGGTCTACGACCTCCGGCCCGAGGGGTCGCAGATCCTCCTGAACGTCTACGGGGTCCGAGTCGGGGGCCAGGTCGACCGCGACACGCTGGAGCGGCTCGTCGGCCTCCGGCTGGCGACCCTCCGCCCGGCACCGCCCCCCGAGCCCGAGCGTGAGCCCGCGCCGCCCCCCCCTCCGCCCGCGCCCGCGCCCGCGCCCGCGCCGCCCGTCACGCGATCGGCCGCCGAGGATCGGCCGCTCCGCCCGCGTGACCGCGACCGCGACCGCGAGCGGCCACCCAGGCCGGAGCCGGGCCCGGGCCCGGCCGCGGCGGGGCCGGTCCATCGCTCGACGGCCGCCCACGACCGGCCGTCGGACGGGCCGAGGCCGGCCGTGCCGAGGATGTCGACCGCCGCGTCGCCCGAGCCGAGGTCGACGAGCCTCCGGCACCTCCGGCGGACCAGGGCCCGCGAGGTCGCGCTCCAGGTCCTCTACCAGGTCGAGCAGAACCCCGGGTTCCCCCAGTCCGAGGTCGACCTGTTCCTCCGGCGACGCCTCCAGGATTCGAAGCTCGTCGAGTTCGCCCGCGGGCTCGTCGGGGGCGTCAAGGCGAACGGCGAGGCCATCGACGGCCTGATCACCGAGGTCGCCGAGAACTGGCGGCTCGACCGGATGGCCGCGATCGACCGGAACATCCTCCGCCTGGGCGCGTTCGAGATGCTCTTCGACGCGGGCGTGCCCGCCAAGGTCGCGATCAACGAGGCGCTGGAGCTGGCCAAGCGCTACAGCACCGCGCAGTCGAGCCGGTTCGTCAACGGGATCCTCGACCGCCTCCTGACCCACGACGCCGCCCGCAAGGCCGCGACAGCCGGGCCCGGGGCGGCCCCCGGATCGGCGGACGAGGCGTCATCCCGGGCCGACGAGCCGACGGCCCCCGAGCCCGAGGCCCCGCCGAACGCCGAGCCTCCCCGACCGTCGGACATGGCCTGAGCGCCCCCCGATTCGATCCCCCGCGGACCTCCCCCATGATTTGCGGCGGGAGGAAGGCACCGAGGCCCCTCTTGATCCGCCCGCGGCCCCCCTCACCGCTCGCCCGCTCGGCCGACCTGCACGTCCACACGACCCACTCGGACGGCTCGTGCACCCCGGGCGACGTCGTCCGGTCGGCCGCGAGCGTGGGCCTCGGCGCGCTGGCGATCACCGACCACGACACGCTCTCGGCCCTGGCCCTCGCCCGGCCCGAGGCCGATCGGCTCGGCGTCGAGCTGATCGGCGGGATCGAGCTGACGGCCGAACGCGAGGGCCGGGAGGTCCACCTGCTCGGCCACTACGTCCGCGACGACGACCCGGCCCTGCTCGCCGCCGTCGCCGACCTCCGCGCCCGCCGCGCGGCGCGGATCGAGGCGATGGCCGACCGCCTGTCGAGGCTCGGCCTGGTCGTCGACCTCGCCGCGATCCGCCGCCGGTTCCCCCGGGCGACCGTCGGCCGCAAGCACCTGGCCGACTGGCTCGCCCGATCCGGCCAGGTCGCCGACACCCGCGCCGCGTTCGCGAGCCTCCTCGGCGACGGCGGCCCGGCCGACGTCCCCAAGCCGCGCGTCCCGTGGGACCGGGCGATCGCCCTGATCCGGGGCGCGGGGGGAGTCGCCGGCCTGGCCCACCCCCCGTACGATCTGCGACAATGCACGCTGGCCGCGCTGGCCGAAGGCGGCCTCGGCGCGATCGAGGTCGCCGGCCCCGGGGTCGACCGCCGGTGCGGCCTCCGCTGGCGAGGCTGGGCCGACGCCCTCGGGCTCGCCCCGATCGCCGGCACCGACTTCCACGCCCCCGACCGGCCGGGGAGGTGGGTCGGCGCCATCGCCACCCCGGCCGAGGACCTGGAGCGGCTCCGCGGGCGGCGACCGGTCGGCGGATGATCGAGGGGCGAGCCGGAGAATCCGGAAGGCAAACGCATGACGGAAAATCAATGGATGGCGATCGAGAGGTCGCTCGACGGCCTGTCGGACACCGACGTCCTGGAAGTGATCGGGCGGCTGTCGAGATCGATCCGGGACAGGGCCGCCGGGAGGCCGGACCGCGTCGCCTGGCAGCGCGAGAACCTCCATCGTCTGCTCGGGGAGCTGCTCTGGCTGCCCGGAGATGAGGCCGAGGATGGCCTGTCGAACCGGGACCACGACAAGATCCTCTACGGGGAGCGGGCTTGATCTTCGTCGACACGGGAGCCTGGTACGCCGCGTTCGTCCGCTCGGACCGGGATCATGAGGCGGCGATCTCCTGGCTCGCGTCCAACGTCGAGCCGCTGGTGACGACGGACTACGTCGTCGACGAACTCCTGACCCTCATGAAGTCCGCGGGCAATACCGCCGTGCCCGCCTCCTCGGCCCGCGGCTGATCGGCCGGGACCTGTGCGAATTGGAGTGGATCGCCCCCGCCGACGTGGGCCGGGCCTGGGAGATCTTCGCGACGTATCAAGACAAAGGGTGGAGCTTCACCGACTGCGTGAGCCGTGCGGTCATCGATCGTCTCGGGCTCGCGACGGCCTTCGCCTTCGACGAACACTTCCGGCAGTTCGGGACGGTATCCGTCGTGCCGCGGCCTGAGGGCTGAGATCGCGCGTCTTGCACCCCATCGATTCCCCGGGACCGGACGAACCCATCGCCATGGCCTTCAAGAGCCTCCTGGATCGATTCAAGAAGGGCCTGAGCCGGACGGCCCAGCTGTTCAACGTCCGGGCCTGGTTCGGCCGCAAGGTCGACCAGGGGTTCCTCGACGACCTCGAGGCGCGGCTGATCCAGGCCGACGTCGGCGTCCGGGCGACCGGGCAGGTCGTCGAGCGGGTCCGCGGGGCGTTCGCCGACAAGACGGCGGGGGACGACCTCGTCGCGTTCGTCAAGGAGGAGTTCAAGGCCCTGCTGGCCGACCCGAGGCCCGGGGCCCTGGTCGTCTCGGCGACGAGGCCGACGGTCTACCTGATCGCCGGGGTCAACGGCGCGGGCAAGACGACGTCGATCGCCAAGCTCGCCCAGCGGCTGAAGGGGGAGGGCCGGTCGATCCTCCTGGCCGCCTGCGACACCTTCCGCGCCGCCGCCGCCGATCAGCTGACGGTCTGGGCCGAGCGGTCGGGCTCGGACATCGTCAAGGGGGCCCCCGGGGCCGACCCCGCGAGCGTCGCGCATGATGCCTGCGACCGGGCGCTGGCCCGGGGCGTCGACGTCCTGATCGTCGACACCGCCGGCCGGCTGCACACCCAGGGCCACCTGATGCGCGAGCTGGAGAAGGTGCGCGGGGTCGTCGCCCGCAAGATCCCGGGCGCCCCGCACGAGTCGCTCCTGGTCCTGGACGCCACCAACGGCCAGAACGCGATCCGCCAGGCCGAGGCGTTCACCAGGTCGATCGGCTGCACCGGCGTGATCCTCACCAAGCTCGACGGGACGGCCAAGGGGGGCGTCGTCGTCGCGATCCGCCAGGTGCTCGACCTCCCGGTGAAGTTCGTTGGGATTGGCGAGGGGATCGACGACCTCCAGCCGTTCGACGCCGAGTTGTTCGTCGAGTCGCTGTTCTCCTGACCCGGCCCCGGCCCTCGTCGTCCTCGCCCGGGTCGGGAATCGGCCGACGGGCGGCTCCGGTCGTTGCCGGCCCGGGCCGTCCGCCGCTATAATCGAGGATCTCGCCGATGCAACCGTTGTTCAACGCGGTCGGACGACCCGGGTAGGAGGGCCTCGCGTGCTGAAGAAAGTGGGGGAATCCCTCCGGTCCGACCCGTTCCAGGGGCTGGCCGCGCTGGCGGCCCTGGTCCTGCTGGCGACGGTGCCGATCGCGCTGGCGAAGCTCGGGCCGATGATCGACTCGGACCCGATCAAGGGGTTCGGCCTGGCGGCGGCCCTGTTCGCGGTGGCGACCACGCCCGTGGCCTTCGCCGTGCTCGGCCGGATGGACTGGTTCCAGGCCCGCCGCGGGCGGGTCTACCAGCGGCCGGAGTTCTGGTCGATCTGCGCCGGGATGGCGATGGTGATGGGCATCCCCGCCATCTTCGCGGCCATGGTCTACAAGAGCGGCGACTTCGACAAGAACCGCTACGAGTTCGACCCGAACAAGACGTGGTCGGTGCTCGAGCAGGGCCGGGGGTACAAGTCGATCGTCGAGGCCGACAAGGCGGTCGAGGCCGAGATGGCCCGGCTGAACCTCGAGCGGAAGAATCTGGTCGACGGCATGAAGGGGCTGGACGCGGCGATGCTCGCGTTGCGGGCGGCCTCGGGGGGGTCTCCGGGGGTGTCGCAGGCGATGCCGGAGGTGCTCCAGCGGCTCGCCCATATCCGGCGGGCGGTCGGGCTCGACGGGCCGCAGCAGCTGATGGACTTCACCGCGCCTCCGGCCGACATCCGGGGGACGGCCCTCGCGGCGAACGCGGTGCCCAGCACGGCGGCCCCGGTCGCCGCCTCGGCCGCCCCGGCGAACGTCCCGACCGCGAGCTTCACGTCCCCGGCGAGCATCCCCGCCGCCTCGGCCGGGGCGATGACGAAGGCGGCGGCCGACGCCGAGATCGCCTCCGTCCCCGACCCGCAGAAGCCGATCGCCGCGATGCTCCCCCTGGTCGACGTCCCGGCCGGCTGGGCGGTGGGCAAGTCGGGCCCGAAGCACCTGGAGACGTTCAACGCCGAGAACCTCTTCGAGAAGATCGACGGCCGCGCCGAGAGCTTCATCCAGTACGACGTGAAGGGGATGGCGTACGCGTACTATCACCCCGTCGGCGACGAGTCGAACGAGGTCCAGCTCTACATCTTCCAGCTCTCGAGCCCGCTGAACGCGCTGGGGAAGTTCGGCTCGGAGAAGCCGGAGGGGGCGAAGGCGGTGGACATCGGGACGGAGGGATACTCGGCGGCCGGCTCGACCCTCTTCCACGCCGGGCCGTACTACACCCAGATCGTCTCGACGCGGGACGACGCCAAGTTCTCGGGCTTCGCCCTGGAGCTGGCGCGGAAGGTCGCGGCGAAGCAGAAGCCCGAGGCGTCGGTGGCGGGGAGCAAGGCGGTCTCGACGCCCGACGCCCTGTTCGCGCTGCTGCCGTCGTCCGGGAAGGCGGCCCCGAAGTACATCAAGGAAGACGCCTTCGGATATAGCTTCCTGACCCGGGTCTTCATGGCCGATTACAAGGAGGGGGACGCGGCCTGGCAGGGCTTCGTCCGGCCCTACCCGACGCCCGAGGCGGCCAAGGACGTCTTCGACAAGTACCTCGCGACGATCAAGCAAGACGGGGGCCAGGTCAAGACCCCGGCGGTCGAGGGGGCCGACCAGTTCGCCGTGAGCGACAACGTCGGCCTGTTCGACTCGGTCTTCCGCCGGGGCAACGTGATCGGCGGGGCCAACGGCGGGACCGACGCGGCCCGGTCGGAGGCGTTCGCCAGGTCCCTCCTCAAGGCCCTGCCCGCGAACCTGCCGCCGATGGAGTCCGACGACGACAAGAAGGCCCCCGACGGCGACGCCCCCGCCCATTGATCCGCCGTCCATCCCCCGACCTGCCCCGACGGGGGCGGTCCCGCCCCCGCCGACGCCTCCTCCCTGTGACCCACCCGCTCCGCACCCACCGGCGACCTCGGCCCGTCACCCGACGGCCGGGGCCTCCCGCACCCGACCCGCGAGGTCCGCGATGAGCGAGAAACTGACCCGGACGCAGCAGAAGAACCTCGAACGGCTCGGCGGGGTGAACCCGGCGGACGAGCCCTTCTCTCGCCGCCAGTTCGTCGGCCAGGTCGGCGGCCTCGCCGCGGCGGCGGGCGGGGCCGTGGGCGCGGGGCTCCTGCTCCGCGACCGGTGGGGGATGGAGGGGGTCAAGCCGCCGCCCCCGGTCCGGCTCAAGGACTACTCGGTCGAGCCCGACACGGGCCGGCCCAACGTCGTGGTCGTCCGGTCGGCCCCGATCGACGAGGCGCAGTTCGCCTCGCGCGACGAGTCGCTCAAGGCCCGCGAGGACCAGGCGTTCCGGATGGTCAAGGCCGCGCTCGACGAGATGGGGGGGGACAAGGGGGTCGGCCGGTTCATCAAGCGGGGCGACGTCGTCGTCATCAAGCCGAACGTCGCCTTCGACAAGAACCCCGACCTCGCCGCGACGACCCAGCCCGACACCCTGGCCGCCGTCGTCAAGCTCTGCCTGGTCGCCGGCGCCCGGAAGGTGATCGTGGCCGACAACCCGATCAACAACCCCGAGAGCTGCTTCTTCAAGACCAAGGTCGGCGACGCCGCGCTCCGGGCCGGCGCCGAGCTGATGATGCCGCAGGACAGCTACTTCGAGCAGCTCTACGTCGGCGGCGAGACGATCACCTCGACCTGGCGGATGTTCTACCGCCCCTTCCGCGAGGCGACCAAGGTCATCGGGATCTCGCCGGTGAAGGACCACAACCTCTGCAAGGCCACCGTGACGATGAAGAACTGGTACGGCCTGCTGGGCAACCCCCGCAACCAGTTCCACCAGAACATCCACGGGATCATCTCCGACTTCGCCCTGATGATGAAGCCGACCCTGGTCATCGCCGACGGCCGGAAGCTCCTGATGCGCAACGGCCCGACCGGCGGGAGTCTCAACGACGTGAAGAAGTCCGACACGATCGTGGTCGGGACCGAGGGGGTGGCGGTCGACTCGTGGTGCGTGACGCGGCTCCTGGAGAAGCAGCGGCACGAGATCCTCTACCTCGACAAGATCATCGCCCGCGGCCTCGGCAAGGACTGGCGCCCCCAGTGGACCCGAGAGATCGCGGTCTGAGCCGGGCCGATCGCGCGTCGAGGGCCCGGCCGGATATCCTCGCCCGCGAGGGGGGGCCCTCCGGGTCGCGATCCCCGACGACCACCGCCGCATCCCGACAGCCGTTCGCCGGGGAGCGGACGGCGAACCCAACGCGACCCGCGTCCGGCACCAGCAACGCCCCGGGTGCTCGGAGATCCCTCGACCGGGCAATCGACGGGCCTCGACGGCGGAGGGTGAGCGAAGTCATGACGTCGGTCAGCACCGAGCACATCGAGATCACCCCGGGCGTCTGCGGCGGCAAGCCGAGGATCGCCGGGCACCGGATCACCGTCCAGAACATCGTCATCTGGCACGAGCGGATGGGGATGAACCCCGAGGAGATCGCGGCGACCTACCCGAGCATCGGCCTGGCCGATGTCTATGCCGCCCTGGCGTATTATCACGACCACGAGCAGGAGATCCGAGACCAGATCCGGGCCGACGAGGAGCTCGTCCGTGCCGTCCGCGGGGATCAGCCTTCAGCCCTCGATAAGATCAGGCGGCGTCATGCCCCGGACCATCCGGTTTCACCTGGATGAGAATTGCGACCCGGCCATCGCGCATGGCCTCCGCCGTCGGGGGATCGACGCGACCACGGCCGCCGACGTCGGGCTGCTCTCCGCCGATGATGCAGCCGCCATAGGGAGCGGACACGGAGTACCGCGACTCGGACCTCACCGCCCGCGCCCGATCGGGGACGGTTTCTGTCTCAGATCGGTCGCAATTCGCCCCAATCCGCCCCGGCTTCGTCGAGTTGACGCCCCCATTCCGAGCAGGCCGACGGTGCCATCCCCGCGGCGGGAAGGAGGGTCCGGTTGATGAGCCAGGAGATCGCCGGCCGGGCACGACGACGGGTCGGCCCGCGCTCCGCCGGCCTGCTGATGACGCCCGAGGAGTTCGACGCCCTGCCCGGGTCTCGTCTGGTCGGGGGGTATCGCTATGAGCTGATCCGGGGGATCCTGATCGTGACACCGGCCCCCGGAAACGCGGAGATCGACCCCAACCAGTACCTCGGCTACCTCCTGTTGATGCATCAGGAGGGCCACCCGGACGGGTCGATCATCGACAAGACCCTGCCCGAGCAGACCCTGGCCACGGCTGCGAACCGTCGCCGCTGCGACCGCGCGATCTGGGTCGGGCTCGGCCGCGTGCCCGACCCGGGGCGCGATGTCCCCGCGATCGTCGTCGAGTTCGTCTCGGCCTCGAGACGCGACCGTCGCCGCGATTACGAGGAGAAGCGCGACGAATATCTCGCGGCCGGGGTGCTCGAATATTGGATCGTCGACCGGTTTCAGCGTAACATGACAGTCTACCGGCCCGGGCCCGACGGCCCGGTCGCGACGGCCGTCCCGGCATCGGGAACTTATACGACCGGACTCCTGCCCGGCTTCTCCCTCCCGCTCAACCGGTTGTTGGCCAAGGCCGACGACTGGCCCTCCAGACGCCGTCGCAAACCCCCGACGGGAGCCGATCGATAATGGTCAAGATCCGCCGCGCCTACGAGGTCCTCTTCCTCGGGCTCTTCCTGTTCTTCCTGGTGATCACCGACCTCCGCTACCTCAAGGGGTGGCCGGTGTCGATCTTCCTCGAGGCCACGCCCCTGGTGGCGCTGGCCACCGCGCTGACGACCCACACGATCTACCGGAACCTCGTCTGGGGCCTGGCGATCATCGCCGTGACGATGATGCTCGGGCGGGTCTGGTGCAACTGGATGTGCCCGTTCGGCATCCTCCATCACTTCTTCGGCTGGATCGGCAACCGCCGGAACACCAAGCAGATGATCGAGGTCAACCGATACAAGTCGATCTACGCGATCAAGTATTACATCCTCGCCGCCATGCTCGCGATGGCCGGGCTCTGGATCATCCCGACGATCGGGGACTCCCCGTCGCGGATCTCGCGGGTGTACGAGAAGCTGCCGGGCACCTCGGCCACGGGTCTCCGCGCGCTCCAGGCGTTCCTCGTCGCCCCGCTGCTGATCCCGGTCGTGCTCTTCCGGAGGAAGCTGTTCGCGCTGGCGACGGGCTCGCGCGAGAAAGTGGCCGCGCGGATCACGCTCGGGGGGATGGGCGTGACGGTCGGCGTCCTGTTCGCCCTGGCCCTGGTCGTGGCCGGGCCGTCGCGGACGCTCGACGCGATCGGCCGGGGCGTCGCCGACGCGGCCGAGGAGCACAAGGCCCGCAAGAGCACGCTCCAGATCGGCCTGCTCGACCCGATCGCGCTGACGGTCCGGTCGATGACGACGAGCGTCCTGCCGACGGTCCACATGGCCTCCGAGAGCATCTACACCGAGCCCCGCGAGTACTGGCAGGCGTGGATCGTCGGCCTGATCTTCGTCGGGTTCCTCGTGGCCAACTGGTGGATCCCCCGGTTCTTCTGCCGGGCGATCTGCCCGCTCGGGGCGCTGCTGGGCGTCTTCAGCCGGTTCGCGATCTGGCGGATCGACCGCGACCCGGTGCGCTGCACCGACTGCGACCTCTGCCTGAAGAGCTGCGAGGGGGCGTCCGACCCGCACAAGGACCTCCGCAAGAGCGAGTGCTTCGTCTGCCTGAACTGCATCGAGGAGTGCCCGCACGACGCCCTGACCTTCCGCTTCCTGCCGAGGAAGGCCAGCGAGATCACGTACCCGCAGGTCGGCCGCCGCCAGCTCATGCTCGCCGGGGTCTTCGGCCTGCTCTTCTTCCCGATGGCGCGGCTCTCGGGCGGGGTCCGGAAGAACTTCAACCGGGCGGTGATCCGGCCGCCGGGGTCGGTGGCCGAGGACGAGTTCCTCCGCCGCTGCATCAAGTGCGACCAGTGCATCCGGGTCTGCCCGACGAACGTCCTCCAGCCGAGCCTCTTCGAGGCGGGGGTCGAGGGCCTCTGGACCCCGATCATGATCTCGAAGATGGGCTGGTGCGAGCTGAACTGCACGCTCTGCTCGCAGGTCTGCCCGACCGGCGCGATCCGCGAGATCTCGATCGCCGAGAAGCTGGGCGTCGGCCCGTTCGAGGCCAAGGGCCCGATCAAGACCGGCACCGCCTTCTACAACCAGGGGCGCTGCCTGCCCTGGGCGATGGATACCTCGTGCGTCGTCTGCGAGGAGGTCTGCCCGGTCAGCCCGAAGGCGATCTTCACCCGGAACGTCGAGGTCACCGACCGCTGGGGCGCGACGCTCCAGCTCAAGCGGCCGTTCATCGACCCGGTCAAGTGCATCGGCTGCGGGATCTGCGAGCACGAGTGCCCGGTGAAGGACGACCCGGCCGTCTACGTCACGGCCATCGGCGAGACCCGCGACAAGACCCGGTCGCTCCTGCTCTCGCTCGTCGAGGAGGACGCGCAGGACCTCGTCTCGGTCTGACCGACCCGCCACCCCCGCCCGGCCCGGCCCGGCCCGACGACCGGGCCGGTGCCTCTTCTTTCGTCCTCGCCCCCGGAGGCCCGTCGATGGCGACCGTCGAGACCGCGGCGGAGACGATCGACACCCTGGCCGACCTGATCGAGCGGCTCGGCGACGTCCCGCTCGACCGGGTCCGGTTCCGCCCTCCGATCGGCCTGGCCACCGAGGCCGACGTGATCGCGGCCGCCCTCCAGCCCCGGAAGCGGCTCTGCGAGCTCATCGACGGCGTCCTGGTGGAGAAGGCGATGGGCATTCGCGAGTCGTTGCTGGCGATGGTCCTCGGCGGCCTCATCAACAATTTCGTCAGGCCGAGGAATTTGGGGTTCGTCACCGGTGCCGACGGGGCGATGCGTTTCTTCCCCGGCCTGGTCCTGATCCCCGACGTCGCCTTCACCGCGTGGGACCGCCTGCCGGATCGCCGGGTGCCGACCGATCCGCTGCCCGACCTCGTGCCCGACCTCGCCGTCGAGGTCCTGAGCCAGGGCAACACGCCGAAGGAGATGGCCCGGAAGCGCGAGCTTTATCTCCGGGCCGGCGTCCGGCTCATCTGGATCATCGACCCGGCGACGCGGACGGCCCGGGTCGACAGCACGCCCGACCGCTCCGAGACGCTCGACGCATCCGGGACGCTCGACGGCGGCGACGTCCTGCCCGGCTTCACGCTGACCCTGGGCGAGCTGTTCGGCGACCTCGACCGTCGCGGCGACGCCTGACGGGCGGCATCCATCGGCTTGCAACCGTGCGCCCCAGGCCTTAGGGTTGGGCGACGCGCACCATCGAGGGCGGTGGGGCGGCCGGTCGAACTCCCCCCTGGCGAGCCTTCCCCGTGAACAAGTCGTCCGCCGTCGTGCTCTGCGGCCTCGTCGCGTCCGGCTCGGCCTGGGCCTACCAGAGGGGGGCGGTGCGATCCCACTACGCCGACGAGTCCGTCGGCTACTCCCTCGACACGCCGAAATTCCCCGCCCCGGGCGAGCGGCAGGTGGTCCTGGCGGTGTTCTCCGGGCAGCCCGAGGCGGGGTTCGGGAGCAACATGACCGTCATCAACCAGGCCGTGTCGACGACCCGCAAGGCCTACCGCGACGTGACGCTCGCCTCGTTCCAGAAGTTGGGATTGAAGGTCAACGAGGACCGGGACGTCACGGTCTCGGGGCGCGACGCCATCCGACTCGACTACGAGGGGAAGACGAACGCGAGGGATCTCCGCTTCCTCAGCCTCGCCGTGATCGAGAAGGACCGGGTCCTCCTGTTCACCTGCACGGCCACCGTCGACGCCTTTCCGAAGATCGCCGCCGAGTTCCGCTCCTCCCTGGACAGCGTCCGACTCCGCGAAGGGCCGCGCCCCTGAGCGTCCCGCCCGAAACGTCCGAAGCCGGCTCCGCCTGACCCCTCTCCGATGATCGCCAAGCCCGGGAGCCCCTCGATGTCCGCGACCACCTCGACCCGTCCTCGACCGACGTTCGCGGCCCTCGCGGCGTGGCTGATCCTCGGGCCCGGGCCCGCGACGGCCGCCGAGGAGGCCTCCGCGCGCGTCGAGGTGATCCGGGCGCCCGAGGGCGGCATCCAGCCCCAGGCCGTCGCCGACCGTCGCGGGACGATCCACCTGATCTCGTTCCGGGGCGACCCGTCGCACGGCGACCTCTCCTACGCGAGGCGGGACCCCGGCCGGCCCGAGTTCACCCGGGCGATCCGGGTCGATCCCGAGCCCGGCAGCGCCGTGGCGACGGGGACGATCCGGGGCGGGCAGGTCGCGCTCGGCCGCGGCGGGCGGGTCCACGTCGCCTGGAACGGGTCGCGCCCCGGGATGCACTCCGAGGCGCCGATGTTCTACGCCCGGATGAAGGCCGGCGGGGACGGCTTCGAGCCCCGGAGGAACCTGATGAGGCTCACCGCGGGCCTCGACGGCGGCGGGACCGTCGCGGCCGACGACGCCGGCCGGGTCTACGTCGCCTGGCACGCCCGGGGCGCGGGCGACCCCGAGGGGGAGGCGCACCGGAAGCTCTGGGTGGCCCGGTCCGACGACGACGGCGCGACCTTCGCCGTCGAGCGCCCGGCCATCGCCACGGCCACCGGCGCCTGCGCCTGCTGCGGGACCCGCGCCCTGGTCGGCTCGGACGGGGCCCTCAGCGTGCTCTACCGGGCCGCGACCGGCGGCGAGGGCCGCGACCTCTGGAGGCTCACCTCGCGCGACGGCGGCGCGCATTACGAGGGCCGGCCCCTCCACCCCTGGCGGATCAACGCCTGCCCGATGAGCAGCGCCTCGATGGCCGACGGGCCTGACGGCCCGGTCGCCGCCTGGGAGACCGCCGGCCAGGTCTACTACGCCCGGGCCTCGGCCTCGGCCCCAGCCCCGACTTCGCCCCCCGGCGAACCGGGAGGCCGGAAGCATCCGAGCGTCGCGGTCGCCCCCGACGGGTCGACCCTCCTCGCCTGGACCGAGGGGACCGGCTGGCAGAAGGGCGGGGCCCTCGCCTGGAGGCTCTTCGACGCCTCGGGGAGGCCGACCGAGACGTCAGGCCGGGTCGAGGCAGGCATCCCGACCTGGAGCCTCCCCACCGTCGTCGCGCGACCGGACGGCGGGTTCACCATCATCCATTGATCGGTCGGATCGGGGCACGCCGGCCCCTGGGACTTCCCCATGAAGAAGCTGATCAACCGGCCCGAGGCGGTCGTCGAGGAGATGATCGAGGGCCTGGTCGCCGTGCATCCGGGCCTCCGCCGGCTCGAGGGGCGGTCGGTGATCGTCCGGGCGGGGTCGGGGGAGTCGGGCGGGCGTCGGGTCGCCCTGATCTCGGGGGGCGGCAGCGGCCACGAGCCGGCGCATGCCGGGTACGTCGGCCCGGGGATGCTCGACGCGGCGGTCCTGGGCGACGTCTTCACCTCGCCGAGCACCGACGCCGTGCTCGCCGCGATCCGGGCCGTGGCGGGACCGGCCGGCGTCCTCCTGATCGTGAAGAACTACACCGGCGACCGGCTCAACTTCGGCCTCGCCGCCGAGATCGCCCGCGGCGAGGGGATCGCCGTCGAGGTCGCGGTCGTGGCCGACGACGCCGCGCTGGCGGCCTCGACGGGGCTGGCCGGGGCCCGGGGCCTGGCCGGGACGGCCCTCGTTCACAAGGTCGCCGGCGCGGCGGCCGAGGCGGGTGCGTCCCTCGCCGGGGTCGCCGCCGAGGCCCGCGCGGCCGCCTCGGCCGTCGCCACGATGGGCGTCGCCCTCTCCCCCTGCACGGTCCCCGCCGCCGGTACCCCCGGCTTCGCGCTCGGCGAGTCCGAGGTCGAGCTGGGCCTGGGGATTCACGGCGAGCCCGGAGTCCGCCGGGTCCCGATCGGCCCCGCCGACTCGTTCGTCGACATCCTGCTCGCGACGATCCTCGACCGGCTCGGGCCGGAGGCCGGCGACCGCGTCGCCCTGCTGGTCAACGGCCTCGGCGGGACGCCCGCGATGGAGCTGGCCGTCGTCGCCCGCCGGGCCGTCTCGGGCCTGGAGTCGCGGGGCCTGGCCGTCGTCCGGGCCTACGCCGGCACGTTCCTCTCGGCGATCGAGATGGCGGGGGTCTCGCTCTCGGTCCTGCTCGTCGACGACGCCCGGCTCGCCCGCCTCGACGCCCCGACCGGGGCCCCCGCCTGGCCCAACGCCTCCTCAACGCCGAGGAACCGGGGGACGACCGCCGTGCCGGACCCGGCCCCCGGCCCCCCGCCGCCGGCCGCCCCCGGTCCGACGACGACCGCGACCGGCCGGGCCCTCGGGGCCGCCCTCCGCGCCTCGGCGACGGCCCTGATCGACGCGACCGCGCACCTGACGACCCTCGACCAGGCCGTCGGCGACGGCGACCTCGGCCTCAGCCTGGCCCGAGGCTCCCGCGCCGCCGTCGAGGCGCTCCCGTCCTACCCCCTGGACGACCCGCCCGCCGCGCTCCGGGCGCTGGGCCAGACCCTGCGGGAGGCCCTGGGCGGGACCTCGGGGCCGCTCTATGCGACGCTCGCCCTGGCCGTCGCCGGCCGGCTGGAGTCGGCCCCCTCGACCGGCGACCCGGCCGCATGGGCCGACGCCTTCGCCGCGGGGTGCGGCCGGGTCGGCGAGGTCGGGGGTGCGTCGCCGGGCGACCGGACGATGCTCGACGCGCTGGTGCCCGCATCCGAGGCACTGACCGCCGCCCTGACGTCCGGCCAGCCCCCGGCCGCCGCGCTCGCCGCCGCCGCGGAGGCCGCCGAGGCCGGCGCCGAGGCCACGGCGAGCCTCCCGCCCCGGCGGGGGCGGTCGAGCTACCTCGGCGATCGGGCGATCGGCCACCCCGACCCCGGGGCCGTCGCCGTCGCGCTCTGGCTCCGCGCGATCGCCCGGTCCCTCCCGGGCTGACCGACGCCCCGAGCCCCCCCGGCCCGCCGATCCGACCAATCCAGGACGCCCCTCGCGGCCCCGACCAGGAGGACGAGGCGGAGCCCGTGATCCTCGCGGACGAACGCGGTCGCGAAGACGTGGATGACGACCGCCGCCAGGCCCACCACGAGCACGACCCGGACGAACGCATCGTAGGCGATGCCGGCCAGGGTCCCTCGCGAGAACGGCCGGCCCGCACGCACGCGACGGCCGACGTCCATCACCGCGCGATCGGTCCCGCCGATCAGGACGAGAACCGCGAAGCCGATGAAGGTCTCGCCGTCCCGCGTCGCCGCGAGCACGACCGCCGCGGCGGCGATCGCGATCATCCCGTTCCGGAGGATCGGCCGCGAGAGGTCGCGGGTGCCGACGCCCCCTGTCCCGGGGCGAGGCGTCTCCCCCCAATCGGCCCGGGGCCGGGGCCCCGCCGGGGACGGGCCGATCGCGTTCACGCGAGGGGGCTCCTCGGGACCAGGCGATCGGCCCAGGCCCGATCGTCGAGGCCGAGCGGCGGGTCGGGCTGTCCGCCGTAGATGTAATCCTCATATCCGGCCGCGTCGTAGAGCCGATGGAGGATCTCCTGGAGGTCGACCCGGGCCTCGGCGTCGGGGGCCCGGAGCGGGACCGGGACGGTCGGCAGGCGGTCGCGGAGCCCGATCGGCCAGAGGTCGGCGCCCGGCCGGTGCTCCGAGCGGCTGACCATCACCGCGTAGGCGCTCTCGGGACGGTCGGCGAGCGGCAGGGGCCTGCCGCCGCGCAACAGGTCGATCTCGACGAGGTGGACCGGGCTCGCAAGCAGGGCGGCCCGCTTGGCCAGGTACTGCTCGCGGTCGGCCCCGGGCCGCTTGTGGGACGGGCTGAGCAGCTCGACCAGCGTGACCAGCTCGCGGCTCCGGCGGTCGCGGACCTCGACATACGCCACGCGCTCGGTATCCATGGCCGGCAGCAGCACCCGGACCGGAGCCTCGACGAGTCCGACCCCGGCCCCCGGGCGAGGCTCCCCCGCCGCGTCCGACCGCCCGACCGCCAGGTCGGCCCGTCCGAGGAACCGCCTCGGCTCGTCCGGCATCTCGTGGATGTATACGTGTTCGTCGATTTTGACGATGTAATTCGGCCGGACCTGCTCGACGAGACGGTCGGCGACCATGGGCAGGAACCGCTCGTGGAAGTCGTGCCAGGCGTCGTCCTGTTCGAGATACGGGTTCATGCCGGGGAAGGGCGAAGGCATGCGCGGGCCTCTCGCTGGGGATTGACGCGGCCAGGTCGGGGAGACCTCCCATGATACGGGAGGACGCCGGGGCCGCGGGATAATCCCGGAAAAGTCGTGCGGGTCGCCGCGGGGCATGCAGTACTAGTGGGTCATGTGGCTTGCCCATTGCCATAAACGCCTCGGGTTTGGTACTGTCATCCGCCTCTGATCCTACGGAGGCCGTCATGTCCCGACTC
>JAABUQ010004283.1_pt1 | contig 24549 bp, 29 predicted proteins | sample 5560001 | NCBI WGS metagenome assembly JAABUQ01 (sample SAMN10711888, study PRJNA513371) | rock metagenome | isolation source: Antarctica rocks | place: Antarctica: Victoria Land, Finger Mt nord | collected 2015-12-18
GCTTGCATCTATTTCTTTTCGGATAAAAGGAATATGCAATTTAAGTGAAAGCACGTGCATGTTTAGGTAATTGCACACACCGGTAAAATGATCAACGCCGCGGATATTACCATATTTGCCGGAAGAAATCCCAACCAACGCCGCTTTTTTATCAAAAAAACTTTGGGGGAAATCACAGGCATCCACAAAAACTTTCAAAGCCCCGGGAAAGGTGCCATTGTATTCCGGGATGATAAAAATAAACTTTTCAGAAGCGTCCACCATTTCCTGCAAAGGCTTAAAAGCATTGCTTCTTTTGCCATAAAGATCAGTTTTTAACACATTGTCCGGCAGGTTTTCCAGGGATAACACTTGGGCTTCAGCATCTTTTCCGATCAGTTTTTTTTGATAGTATCCGGCTAATTTTAAAGTGCTGCTGCCGGCCCGGTTTGTACCGGCAATGATGGTAAGCATGATAAATAATTGTTTAAATAAATCGGATTAAAAACAAATGGTACAGTTAAAAGTATAGATTAGGACAAGGATTTTTTCAAATCAAACACAAAAAAGTATAAAAAAGCCCGAACCGGTTTGGACAGTTCAGGCTTTCCTTAATGATTTTTTACAGATCAGCCCGCATCAGAATCATCCGAAACATTCTCCGGGGAATACGTTTTGATTTCGCCGGTATTCAGTTTTACCTCGATATGGTCTTCTTTCTTTTGCTGACTTTTATGTACAACACCTTCACCATCTTTGGTGATCACTCTTTCGCCTGATTCGTAAACGCCGTTTGTCATAATCTTTAATTTTAATATAGTTTTGAGGCTAACGTTTTCAAAACGATTTTGATTTAAAATTAAGGCACAGAATTAAGGCCGGCAAAGATGATACCTGCAAAAAACCCGTTATCATGGATTCAAACCAATTCAACATCAAACAAAATTACTTTTGCTGCTGCTGTTTTGTGTGGATATTATGATGAAGATGTGGAAATCTGCTTGAATGCTTATTGTAAAAATGTAGGTATCTTGCACCTTTAAACGAAGCAAAAAAATGTATGGTAAAAGAAGCATGGCACAAATAACAAATGCTTCTTTTAGGACATAAAAATTTGCTTGCCAAAAAATATACAGAGGATTGATAATGAGTAAGATAATCGCGTTGGCTAACCAGAAAGGTGGCGTGGGCAAAACCACTTCCTCCATCAATTTGGCAGCAAGTTTAGCGGTGCTGGAATACAAAACCCTGCTGGTGGACGCTGATCCGCAGGCAAATGCAACATCGGGCATTGGTTTTGATCCGAGAACAATCAAAAACAGCATTTACGAATGTATCATCAACGAGGTCGAACCGGCAGATGCGATCCAAAAAACGGAAACGCCTAACTTGGATTTGCTGCCCGCACATATTGATTTGGTTGGTGCGGAGATCGAAATGATCAACCTGACCAACCGGGAATACAAGATGAAAGCCGTGCTGGAAAAAATCAAAGACCAGTACGATTTTGTTATTGTGGATTGCTCGCCGTCGTTGGGTTTGATCACGATCAATGCTTTAACGGCTGCCAATTCGGTCATTATCCCGGTTCAATGCGAATATTTTGCGTTGGAAGGGTTAGGCAAACTCCTTAATACGATCAAAATTGTGCAAAACCGGTTGAACCCGGCTTTGGATATTGAAGGTATTTTGCTGACGATGTACGATGTGCGGCTGCGCTTATCTAATCAAGTGGTAGAAGAAGTGCGCACACATTTTGAAAGCCTAGTTTTCAACACAATCATCCAGCGAAATACGCGTTTGAGTGAGGCACCAAGTTTTGGCATGTCTGTGATTATGCACGATGCAACTTGCAAAGGTGCCATCAATTACCTGAACCTTGCCCGCGAAATTTTGCGTAACAACGGCCTGGTGAAAGACGAAGAAACCAACCCGAAAAAAGTAGGCATAAACAGATGAGTGCAGATAAGAGAAATGCTTTAGGCAGAGGTTTGGGCGCTTTGTTGGATGATTCCGTGCATGTGAATGCGGCTGCGGTAAAAAAAACAGCAGCCGGAAACACTGGTCACCAGGAAACAGAAGGGTTAAAAGCCGTAAATGAAGTTAAGATCAGCGAAATTGAGGTAAACCCTTTTCAGCCGAGAACCGAATTTGACGGGCAGGCTTTGCAGGAACTGGCAGATTCTATTTTAGTGCAAGGTTTGATCCAGCCGGTTACAGTAAGAAAAACCGGTAAAAATAGCTACCAGTTAATTTCCGGCGAGCGGCGTTTGCGTGCTTCCAAACTGGCAGGTTTAACCGAGATTCCGGCTTATATACGCACGGCCAACGATCAGCAGATGCTGGAAATGGCTTTGATCGAAAACATCCAGCGGGAAAACCTGAACGCGATAGAAATGGCTTTGAGCTTTCAGCGGATGATCGATGAATGCCACCTGAAGCAGGAAGAACTGGGCGACCGCGTAAGCAAAAACCGGTCAACCGTAACCAATTATCTACGCCTGTTAAAGTTGCCGCCGGTGGTGCAATCTTCCATCCGCGACGGGAAAATCACTATGGGACACGCCCGTGCTTTGGTGAACGTGGAAGATGCGGCCAAGCTGTTGTACATCCATCATCAGGTGATCGAGAAAGGTTTGTCGGTACGGAAAGTGGAAGATATGGTGCGCGAACTGCAAAAAACACCTGCTAAAAACAGTACGGCCGCCAAACCGGGTCCTGCTTCTTTCCAGATGCAGAAGATCCAGACTGACCTGGCTTCCAAATTCAATTCGCAGGTAAAAGTTAAAGTTGGCCAGAATGGAAAAGGCAGTATCGAAATCCCGTTTTTATCAGAAGATGATTTGGGGCGGATCCTGGAAATGCTCGACTGGTAACATGCGCAGTTCAGCCATACTTCTTTTACTGCTGTTTTTTGGTGTTGCTTCCGTTTCGGCACAAAAAAAACCATTTAACAAACACCGCGACACGATCAATACAAGAGGCGATACGACTTCTGTTTTGGTTCCATTCAGGCCAAAATCCGAGCAGCCCAAAGAAAAAGTTTATCATCCCGATAGCACACACAGTCCTCACAAAGCAGTATTAAAATCTTTAATAGTACCCGGATTAGGACAAATCTACAACCATCAATATTGGAAACTGCCTATCGTTTATGGTGGTTTTGTAGGTTTGGGTTATTCCTATTATGTGGCGCAGACTAATTATAAAGAGTTCTTGCATATTGCTCAACTTCAGAATACCGGTCGATATACAGAAATAGATAAAAAATATGAGAATGTTGGGTCTGCTACAATACTTGTTTACAAAGATTTTTACCATCGTAACCGGGATTTAACCATTATCGGTACAGTAGCTTTTTGGGGAATCCAGGCGATTGATGCTTATATTGCTGCCAAGTTTCAGCATTCCTACACAATGGACAATAATTTAGCTTTTAAAGTCATGCCAACGATGATCAGTCAGCCTACTTTTGCTTATGGTGGTTTTGTCCCCGGGTTGAAAGTAACGATGCGGATGAGGTGAGGAGAAGCTGAGAGCAATCAGCAATCAGCTTTTAGCCACTTGGGAACCGAAAATATGAAAATAGAAAACCAAGCTGAAGGCTGATAGCCGACAGCTAAAAGCTCAACTCATGAAAATAGCTTTATTAGGATACGGAAAAATGGGCAAAATGATCGAACAGATTGCTTTGGAAAGAAAGCATGAGATCGTTTTGAAAATAAATCAAAGCAATCTGCACGAACTGACTATTGAAAACCTGCAAAAAGCAGATGTTGCTATCGAATTCAGTACGCCGCATACGGTTTTAGGCAACATTGCCCTTTGTTTTGATGCCGGTATTCCTATAGTGGTTGGTGCGACCGGATGGTATGAGCAGTTACAAACCATTAAAAATAATTGTCTATCTCAAAATGCTTCCCTTATTTATGCTTCCAATTTTAGTGTTGGGGTGAATATTTTCTTTCATGTCAATAAAATGCTGGCCAAAGTGATGAACAGGTTTTCGGATTACGAGGTGCAGGTAGAAGAAATCCACCACACCCAAAAACTGGATACGCCCAGTGGAACCGCCATCACCATCGCTCAAGGCATTATCGAAAATATACCGGTAAAAGAAGCATGGGTAAACGAGGTTTCGGGCATTTTGAACGATGACAGCATCAAAACGATTGCACCAAACCAACTGCTGATCGAATCGCACCGGATAGAAAACGTACCTGGCACACATACCGTTATTTATGATTCGGAAGTGGATTCCATCGAATTTAAACATACTGCCCACAACCGTTCGGGTTTTGCTTTGGGCGCCGTGCTTGCCGCCGAGTGGATCAAAGACCGTAAAGGTTTCTTTACAGCCGCTGATCTATTTAATTTTACTGCTTAAAAACACTACTTTCGCCCTTCAAAACCAAAACAATGAGTTGGAGATTCTGGAACAAACCTGCTGCCGATACCAAAAAGAAAAAAAAAAGTGCCACACGTGAATGGTTTGATGCTATTATATTTGCCGTTGTTGCAGCAACGCTGATCCGTGGTTTATTTATCGAAGCATTTACCATCCCAACTCCTTCCATGGAACGTTCGCTGCTGGTTGGCGATTTCCTGTTTGTGAGCAAGGTAAATTATGGCGCGCGTACACCGATGACGCCTGTTTCTTTCCCTTTTGCGCATCATACCATGCCTATTTTCGATGTAAAATCTTATTGGGACGGTATTAAACTGCCTTATTACCGGCTGCCGGGATTAAGCCATGTTAAAAAAGGCGATGTCGTGGTTTTTAATTATCCGATGGATGCCGATTCGCCTTTGTACAGACCAGTCGATAAACGCGAAAACTATATTAAACGTTGCCAGGGAACGCCGGGAGATACGCTGAAACTGATCAATACGCAGGTTTACATCAATAATAAAGCTGCGGTAACACCGGAAAATAGTCAGACTTCCTACTTGATTCGTACTAACGGGCAGGAACTGAACCCGGAGGTTTTGTATGATCTGCACATTGATCCTTCGCATGGACAAGTAAACGCTACGGATTTAGAATGGATTATGCCGCGCGAAAGTGTGCCCACATTAAAAAGTTATTCCAACATCACTTACATTGCGCCTTATATTCAGCCGCCGGGACAAGCAGATTTGCAGGTTTTTCCGCATGATACTAAACTGAAATGGAATGTAGATAATTACGGTCCGATCATCATCCCCAAAAAAGGCTGGACCGTTAAACTGGATTCTACCAACTTTATAATTTACGAACGCGCCATCAAGCTGTACGAAAACAACAAGCTGGAGAAACGCGGAAATGATATTTACATCAACGGCACCAAAACCAATCAATACACCTTTAAAATGGATTATTACTGGATGATGGGCGATAACCGCCACAATTCTCTCGATAGCCGTTTCTGGGGTTTTGTACCCGAAGACCATATTGTGGGCAAAGCTTTATTTGTTTGGATGAGCTGGGACGAGCAAGCTTCTTTTATGCACAAAATTCGTTGGAGCAGGTTGTTTATGGGGATTAGGTAAAAGGGAAGTTTTAGAAATACTGAGGCTGGTTTCTATAAAGAGGCTGGCTTTTTATTTGCTTATGCTTTCATTTAGGTAGTAATATTCGATAGAAATCTGATGCTAAATTAATTTTACTTATTAAGCTTTTCATATCTGTCAATAAATTCTTTATGGTAATTTAATGCGTCGGTTAGTAACTGGTTGAAAGTTTTTACATATACTTTATCTGCCGTCTGCATGGTCTCAATCTCATCTTTAGTTCTTCTATCCTCAAAATCAATTTTACCGCCAACTACATAGGCAATAACTTTATTAGGAGAATTAATATTGCTTTCAAGATGGTTTTCTATGAAACTGCGATAATCTTTCGCCTGCTCTATATCCTTTAAAGTAATGTGATGTTTTGGTCTTTTAATTTCTAAAATGAATCGATGATTAGAAACAGATGTACATAAAAAATCAATTCTTCTGTTTTTTTCATCTAAAGTAGTTTCGGGGTAATTTTCCTTTAAAATTTTTGCGTATTGCACCTCATGTCTGAACATGTTAATTCTTGGATCAAGTATCCACGGAAATTTTTCAAAAAAAGGATGTATTTGTTCAACTTCTTTTGCATTTTCAGTAATTAGTTTTTCAAATGTTTTTATGGTTTGGATTCTACCTAACGACAATTTGTACATTTCCCGAGCTTCGATAATCTCCCATTCTTTAAATAGAGTTAATATTCTTTCTGTTGAAAGATTTTCTACATCGTGAATTTCTTGTGCTATATCTTTAAAAGATTGAAATTGGAATGAATCTTGAACAAATTTTACTAGTTCACTTGCTTTTTGAGTTTCTATGCCTTCACTTCCTATTATTGAATTCACAATTTTAGTGGCTAATTTTTTTTCGTGCGTTGGCAATTTATTTATCCATTCTTCAATAGAAATCCCTGTTTCCTCTAAAAACTTACTTACTTTATTTTCTTCTTTTCGTTTTTTAGCCTCATTAAAAATCCCTTGTATTGCTTTAGTTAAATAAGCTCTCAAATCTCTAGTTTCTGTGGTTTCCCAATTTAAAGACCGTCTGTTTGTAGAAATAACATCTTCTTCAAATAAGTCTATGAAATCAACATTTAACCATCCAGTTATATATGAGTATCCATGACTTGTAGCTTTTATATCATAAAATTCATATTCATTTACAAGCTTATTTCGAGAGAATAATGCTACACCACGCATTTTAGAAGGAACAGTTTCTTCTGTAAGTACAATATTTCCTTGAATAACATCTTCACAATAGTATTCCTTTGGATTACGGTCTAAATGTAAAGGAAAATCCCATGTACAAATAGCTTTTAAGTTTTTATATCTTAATTCGTTTTTGACTTCTATTAAATTTTCATTTGAATTGTGATAAATTAGAACTTTAAAATCATTTTCATTAAATACTTGAAAGTTTTTTGCTAATGAATAAGCAATATCATCCGGGCTAAAAGAAGTTTTTCTATTTATGTTATAAAGTGTAAGTATTGTGCCATCTTCATCAGTTGTACTTTCATTTAATGTTATAATTTCAGGTTTATAATTTTCGTCGAAATCTTCTATATTCTTTAAGACAGACCAATCTAAAATAAAAATATTTTTAATTCCTGAACTTGTTGTTTCAATTTGTATCTTATTTGAAATACCAAAAAAAGATAATTTACCAATACCTTTTTTACCTATAACTAATCTTTTTTTATTTTTGCTCCATTCGGAATGAGTATCCTTTCTTCGGTTTCTACCTATTCTTAAAAATTGATTATTTATTTCTTCAAATAACATTCCATGCCCGTCATCTTTTATTTTTATTGATTTATTTTCAGCATGATCAAAAAGCCATATTTCAACATTCTTTGCTTCTGCATCATATGAATTTGAAACTATCTCTGCTATTACGGGAGGTAATGTTGAATACATTTTAACACCTAAGTGCTCAATTGTATTTGGGTCAAATCTCATTACTAATTCATCAGAATTAGATTTTTTTTCTTCAATCATTGGATTTTTTTCGGAATTCCATAAACACTTCTGCTATTTTTTTCGATAAAGATGGCGGAACAGCATTTCCTATCATTTTGGCAATATTAACTTGTGAAGAAGCATGAAAATTATATGTTATTGGAAAGGATTGTAACGTCGCCCCTTCTCTTAAAGATATTGCCCTGTCCTGTTCCGGGTGGCCGTAACGACCATTCGATAGACTATTAAACCGGGTTGTAATAGTAGGTGCAACTCCACTCCAAGACATTCTACCATAAACATCAGTATGTCCCAGATGATTTTTATGGCAACTTAATTGAAGTTCTTCGTTCCAGTCTTTTCTTGAGCCACCGTTTTTACTTGTACTTTTTATTCTTTTAAGATTAACTTCTGTTAATCTGGCTGAGGTATGGATAAATTCCGTAGTATCTTTGTGTCCGGCAGTTATTTCATTAAAAACGGTATAATCACCAATTGCATCTTTTACAGTTTTATCAATAATCTTATTTTCCTTCGGAAAACTTATTTCTTTATTTACCCTACTTGCAATCATTACATACCTTCTTCTGTTTTGTGGAACTCCGAAATATTTAGCATTAACTACTTTATCCTGGTAAGTATAATTGTTGTCTTTTAAAAAAGCCTTAAAATTGCTTAATGGGCTTCCTTGTTTTGTTTCCAAACCCGGGACATTCTCAATCATAATATAACCGGGTTTATAATAATTAATAAACAACTGAAAATCTTCTAAAAGAAGGCGTGTGGTTGTAGATTTGGTTTTATCTGTGTTGATATTACTATAATACTGGCAAGGGCTACATCCAACAAAAATTAAGTTATCATCATTAATACTGATGTTAAGTTTATCAGAAAGATAATCTAAAGGTAGGTTTGAAACATCGGCACACAAAAATTCAGAGCCAGGATTATTTTCTTCGTAGGTTTTTTTACAGGTCGAATCAATATCAACTCCTGCTAAAACACTAATTCCTGCCTGCCTGAAACCACAGGTTACTCCTCCTGCGCCGCAGAAGAAATCTACTGCTTTTAATGATTCTTCATTATGTGATTCGTTTTCAGGCACGTTTTTAGTGTTATTTAACGGTTTTTAGGAATTGTAAAAATATAAAAAGCAAAACGGAATTACAGATATTAAGAAATAATGTTTATTAACAGTTCATCCAATGTTTGTTCAAGTATTTTGCTTTTGAGTTCACATTCCCAAATTTTAATAACTCGCCATCCTAAATCTAAAAGCGTTATTTCAACATTTTGATCATTAGCAGCATTTTTTTGAATTTTATCTGTCCACCATTCTGTTCTGGTTTTAGGTAAAGATGCCTTCTTACATCCTTCGTGTCCATGCCAGAAACAGCCATGAATAAAAATAACAGTTTTATACTTAGGTAATACAATATCAGGTTTTCCCGAAAGGTCTTTTACATGTAATCGATAGCGAAATCCATTTTTATGAAGAAACTTACGAACCAGAATTTCAGGTTTGGTATCCTTACTTCTGACACGCGACATGTTATAACTTCTGGTTTCTTTAGAATGTATATCCGTCATCTATTCATCCTAATAAAAAATTTTATGATGCTGTTTTTACTGGCATAAAAACAGCATCAACTTAACCCTTCCACACCCAACTTCTCTGCCAGTTCATTCAAATCCTTAACCACAGCGTCCACCAAAGGAATCCCATTTACTTTACGATCCAATTCTGCTTCCAGTTCAGGTTCGCCGGGAATAATTACTTTTTGATCGGGTGATACTGTTTTTGCCGACTTAAATCTTTCAATCCAATTATCCAAATGGTGTTTAAATTCATCAACCGGACGGAAACCATCTACCCGCATCGCACCTAAAAAATGGCCAATCCCGGTTCCAACAGGATTAGGTGCCGGATCTAAATAAGCCACAAAAGGCGGGACCCAAGGCCCGTAATTAGCACCCGAAAGCACAGCAGAAAGTATATCAACCGTAGCACTTAAACCAAAACCTTTATGGCTGCCATGTTTACGGTCGCTGCCCAGCGGCAACAAAGAACCGCCGGATTTTAAAGCGTGCGGATCGGTTGTAAAATTGCCGTTTTCATCCTGAATCCAGCCTTCCGGAATAGGTTTTCCAGCACGTTGTGCAATTTCCAGCTTGCCGTTTGCTGCAGCGGAAGTTGCCATATCTACAATCAGCGGCGGATATTTCCCTGCGGGAAAAGCATAACACATCGGGTTGGTTCCAAGCATTCTTTCGTTGGAAAAAGTTGGGGCAACCAGCGGACTGGCATTTGTCATGGCAAAACCGATCATGTCTTTTTCAACCGCCATTAAAGCATGATAGCCGGCAATGCCAAAGTGGTTGGAATTTCGTACCGAAACCCAACCCGAACCATATTTTTCTGCCTTTGCTATCGCAATTTGCATGGCAAAAGGCGCAACCACCAAACCTAAACCGGCATCGCCATCAACAGTTGCGGTGGTTGGTGTTTCGTGTACAATTTGAATATTTGGTGTTGGGTTGATGCGGTTTTTCTCCCACAAACGCACATAGCCGCTTAGCCTGGCTACGCCATGCGAATCAATGCCGCGTAAATCAGATTTTAATAAAACATTGGCAGCAAGTTCTGCATGTTGTTGACTGCAACCTATTTTTAGAAAAATATTTTTGGTAAAGGTTCGTAGGTTAACTTCGGAAATGACCATGCTCTAAAATTAAGCAGGATTTCCAATAATGGTCGACCCTGTTTGTAAAAAAGGCTGATCCAGTAGTTTTTTAATTTCTTTAGAAAACTTGGTCAACTCGTTATAGCTGTTAATCCGCGTAGCGAAAACAATAACTGCAATTGGATATTTGGAAAAGTTTTGTTGGTACTGTAGGTTTTTATCAAAAGTTAACAGTACTTGAAATTGATTTTTTAGCATCAATTGCAAAAGTTGTCCGTTTTTAATCCCGCTCCAACCTTGTTCCCTTACCGTGTAAATTTCATGCTCTTCGTTGAAATCGAGCTTCATTTTTTAGGCAGGTTTTCGTCAAGCAACAGCTTCATATAGCTGCGCGAAGTTTTTAGAAGTCATTAAACGGTTTGCGATTTCCAAAATAGAAATAGCCTGAACTTTAGTAACAGAAGGAAAGTCATCCAAAAAGTCATCCAGAGAAATACCTTCTTCCAAATGATCAAACAAAGATTCTACAGGAACACGTGTTCCTGCAAAAACAGTCTGGCCTCCCAAAATATCAGGATCAGTAACAATCAAATCTTCTAATTTCATCTTTAAAATTACAAATTGATTTTTGTTTAAGGCTTTTATTCCGTTAAAATCGTAAACTTAAAATCTAACGGTTTGAAATGTTCAACCAATCCATCTATCAGTTCCGGCCCTTGTTTTACATAAAACAAACCGAAATTTTCGTTGCGTTCCTGCAAACTTCCGCCGGGAAACAGTTCGGTTTTGATCTGATCAATCTGGTTCAAACGCATTTCGAAATTGCGTTTTTCGGCTTTAACCAACTTTTTTTCCAAGTTAAAAATAGCATGTTCCAATCTTTTTTGGATAGCTTCTGTCGAAGGCCCTAAAGTTGGATCAATTTTGCTGTTCTGCAATTTCATTTTATCAAAAACATTGCTTAATTCTTGCCATTCCTGTTTTAACTGAAGTTGGTTCCGGCTGTTTGCTTTGGTCCAATTTGTTTTTAAAATTGTTGTGTCTTGAAAAAAATCTGGCAAAACCAAACCTGTTTTTTCAGCTTTGTCTGCTGCCCTTTTGCTTACGATTAATCCTGAATTCCTCAAAATGAGAATCGGAAAATCTATTCCATAAAAATCGAAATTTGCTTTCAGTTCCAGCCAGTAAACCACTTCTGCGCCGCCGCCAACATACGCGATATTTGGTAAAATGACTTCCTGATAAAGCGGCCGCATCACTACGTTTGGACTAAATCTTTCCGGGTGCGTTTCAATCTCAGCTTTCAGTTCTTCTTCCGAAAAAGCAATTTCCGTATTTAAAACTTTGTATTGATTGTTTTCAAAAACGATACGCTCGCGTACTTTTTTTAGCAGGTAAAAAAAGTTGATCTCTCTTGGATTCACTTGGATATGTACACCCAATTCCTGTAGCTTTTCATTGGTTGCAGTGATATTTTTAAAACTGTTTTTGCCGATAATATCTTCCTGGATGATCGTTGCAAACTCTTGCTTTAATCGTGCGTCATCTGCATCAATAATTACCAGGCCATGTTTGTTGAACAAGCTGTTGACCAAATAACGTGTCGCATCGGTTAGGTTTTCAAATTTGATATAAGCTGTTTCTACTAATTGCGCCAATTCTTCCGCATGATTGTCAATTCCCAAAACGCCTTTATAAGCATTTAAAGCTTCACGTATTCCTTTGGTAGCAATCCTGCCGGTTGCCCCGGAAACTTCCTCGTCCCATTGCACTTTTTTGCCGCCAATTTGAGTATGATTGATCTCCGCAAAATCATGGTCTTCGGAAGCCATCCAATAAACAGGCACAAAGTTTTTGTCCTGAAATTCAGCTTTTAAATCTTTTGCCAGATTAATGGCGGTAACAATCTTAAAAATAAAGTAAAGCGGACCGGTAAAAATATTGAGCTGATGGCCGGTAGTAACTGTAAACGTATTTTCTTGGTTCAGCAAATCAAGATTAATCCGCGTTAGTTCAGATACTTCGTTTACCGGTAGTTTTTTGTATTGATCTTGAAGCGTTTCTGTCAGAATGCTTCTTTTACAGGTGTTTTTTTTGTGTTGAAGCAATTGCCGGAAGCCATCCAAGTCCGGCCGGAAACCATAAAAAGGTTTTAATGCAGCATCGTTTTCTAAATAGTTGGTGATGGTTGGGGAAAAACTGCCGGTAGCTTGATAATCAATATAAGTGGCATCCATTATTACAGATAATTTTGTTTGGCAAACGTTGCAACCATTTCCTGCTGAACGATTTTTCCATATAAATCAAAATCTTCTGCCGAATCAATTTTTACGTTTACAAAACTTCCGGGAACGGCATATTGTTCACGCGCATCAATCAACACCTCGTTATCTACTTCAGGCGAATCAAATTCTGTCCGTCCAACTAAAAAATCACCTTCAATTTTATCTACCAAAACTTTAAATATTTGTCCGATTTTTTGGTGATTCTTTTCGTGCGAAATTAATTGCTGCACTTCCATAATCGCTTCAGAACGTTCCTGTTTTATTTCTTCGGGAACATCGTCAACCAAATGGTGCGCGTGTGTTTTTTCTTCGTGCGAATAAGTAAAACAACCTAAACGGTCAAACTTGGTATCCATCACCCATTGCTGCATTTCCTCAAAATCCTGATGGGTTTCGCCTGGGTAACCGGTAATTAAAGTGGTACGCAAAGCAATTCCAGGAACTTTATCGCGGATTTGGTTTACTGTATCAATTGTTTTTTGTTTGGTGATGCCGCGGCGCATAGAACGAAGCATGTTATCCGAAATATGTTGCAATGGCATATCCAAATATTTACAAATATTGCTCCGCTCGTTCATCACATCCAAGATTTCCATTGGAAAGCCGGAAGGATAAGCATATTGCAAACGAATCCACTCAATGCCTTCCACGTCAGAAATTCTTCTTAAAAGTTCGTCCAAGTTACGCTTTCCGTACAAATCCAATCCGTAATAAGTCAGGTCCTGCGCAATCATGATCAGTTCTTTCGTTCCTTTTGCAGCTATTTTTTTTGCCTGTAAAACAAGCTCGTCCATCGGTGTAGAAACATGTTTGCCGCGCATCAGCGGAATGGCACAAAAGGAGCAGGGGCGGTTGCAGCCTTCGGCAATTTTAAAATAGGCAAAGTGCGAAGGTGTAGTCAAAAAACGTTCGCCAAGCAATTCGTATTTGTAATCCGCACCGATGTTTTGCAAAATTTCCTGCAAATTATTGGTGCCAAAAAAAGCATTTACATTTGGTATTTCTGCTTCCAGTTCAGGTTTGTAGCGTTCGGAAAGGCAACCAGTCACAATTACTTTTCCGACTTTCCCCTGCGCTTTTAAATCACTGTATTGCAAGATCGTATCAATGGATTCCTGCTTGGCATTATCAATAAAACCGCAGGTATTGATCACCACAATATCGTTACGACCTACTTTTTCGCTTTCGTGTACCACATCAAAATGGTTGCCTTTAAGCTGTCCCATTAATATTTCAGAATCGTATATATTTTTAGAACAACCTAAAGTAACTACGTTTATGCGTGGTTTAACTGATTTTATAGATTTTATTTGTTTGGATTTCACTGATTCTAATATGATTTCACAGATTTGTGATGAATATTTTTTGTTTTCAAAAATTCTGGAATTAAGGGAACAAATTGTAAATGTCTTTTCTATGCAGTACCCGTTCAAATGTTAATAATTGGTTTTCAAACTTTAAACCAATCCTGTAATCCCCAACCTTGATACGATAGTACAATTGGTAACCCTGAAGTTTTTTTAAATTATGTATTTCTGATAAAAGTTTAAAAGCAGGAATTTCCTCAAAAACCAATTTTTCTACTTTAATCCTTTGTCGGGATGATAGTGAAGCTAAATCTTTCAGAAACTTTTTGTTATAAATTACCTGCACCTATTTTGCCTTATCCAACGTTTGATAGTAAGCTAAAGCATCTTCAAGATTCAGGTTTTCTGCCGGATCGTTTTCATGGATTGCTTTCATCATCGCTATATCCTCTTTAGCTGATTGAGACAGAACTTGCGTTTCAAGTCCCATTTTTTGTGCAAGGTATTGTAATAGGTCCAGGTCTTTTTTATTACTGGAATGAATGATGATGCTTTCCATAAACCTAAAATTACAATTAATTACAATGGAATTTAAAGCTGAAGCTTCAATTTTAAAATTGAATGACTAAGAGCCTGTTTAAATTTATATCAGAAAAATTTATAATGCTTCTTTTATGCCTATAAATTTTGTGTTTGCATTTTATACCGATAAAAGAAGCATGGATTTTCTTGTTTTTTAGGTGGTAAAAGAAGCATAGAAAATAAATTGAACAAAATTTGAACAGGCTCTAACTATTCTTAAATAAACTATCTACAAACGCTTTCCGGTCAAATAACTGCAATTGATCTTTAGCTTCGCCTACGCCAATATATTTTACCGGAATTTTAAACTGATCTGAAATGCCAATTACCACGCCGCCTTTTGCTGTTCCGTCCAATTTGGTTAAAGCCAAAGCATTTACATCTGTTGCCTGGGTAAACTGTTTGCATTGTTCAATAGCATTTTGTCCGGTAGAAGCATCCAGCACCAACAAAATTTCATGTGGTGCATTGGGGATTACCTTTTGCATTACATTTTTGATCTTGGTAAGCTCGTTCATCAAACCAACTTTGTTATGTAAACGGCCAGCTGTATCAATAATCACTACATCATCATCATTGGAAACAGCAGATTTCACGGTATCGTAAGCTACAGAAGCCGGATCAGAACCCATCGCCTGCGCAACTACCCGAACACCAACGCGCTCTCCCCAAAGCTGGATTTGCGAAACAGCTGCCGCACGAAAAGTATCCGCAGCGCCAATAACTACTTTACTGCCAGCTTGTTTTAACTTATGCGCCAGCTTGCCTATAGTTGTTGTTTTACCAACGCCGTTTACGCCAACTACCATAATAACATACGGCTTATGGTTGCCGTATTCAAAATTGCGGAAGTCGTTGCTGTTGTTTTCGGCTAATAACTCTTGGATTTCTTCCTTCAAAATCCCGTTTAGTTCTGTTGTGTTTAGGTATTTATCACGGGCAACACGTTCTTCAATCTTTTTAATGATTTTTAGTGTTGTTGCCACGCCAACATCAGAAGTAACAAGGATTTCTTCCAGATTATCCAACACTTCTTCGTCAACGGTAGATTTTCCGGCTACGGCTTTGGTAAGTCTGGAAATCAAATTGTCTTTGGTTTTCTCCAGGCCTTTCTCCAGGTCCTGCTGCTCTGTAACCGTGTTTTCTTTCTTCTTAAAAAAATCAAATAATCCCATCAGCTTATTCTAAAGTAAAGCAGTAAAAACAAAATGCTTCTTTTACGGCATAAATTTATATAACAAAAAAAGCCCTTCCGGTAAAATCGGAACGGCTTTCTTATTTTTTAAAGAATTGTTTATTGGTTGGCAGCAGCCTTCGCCACAGCAATTGCATCTTTAATGTGGTCGTTGTGTGCCATAGTTTCTTTAAAAGAATAAGCACCGGTTTTAGGCGATTTTATCATTGTGATCACCTTGGAATATTCTTTGCCTTTTCCGGTTTTCAGGGTTGCAACTACTTTCTTTGCCATTGTGTTTTTAAGTTGTCAGTTGTCAGTTTCCAGTTGTCAGTTGTAGCCCGAAACAGGCAACCAACAACTTTTAACTCGCAACAGAATTATTTAATTTCTTTGTGTACAGTTACTTTTCTCAAAACCGGGTTAAATTTCTTTAGTTCCAGTCTTTCTGTTGTATTTCTTTTGTTCTTGGTGGTGATGTAACGAGACATGCCCGGCATTCCGCTGGTTTTATGCTCTGTACATTCTAATATCACCTGAACCCTGTTGCCTTTTTTTGCCATGTTATTTTAAATTAATCGTTGATGGTTGATAGTTAATAGTTGCAACTGCAATACACAGACAACCCGTAACAGGCAACCAACAACTATTTTAAATATGCCCTTTTTTAACAAATTTACTGATACAAGCGGAAATTCCGTTCTTGTTGATCGTTTTGATTGCCGAAGTGGAAACTTTTAAAGTGATCCATTTATCTTCTTCGGGGATGAAGAACTTTTTCAGTTTCAGGTTTGGGTGAAACTTACGTTTGGTCTTGGCGTTCGAGTTGGAAACGCTGAATCCGTTCATAGAAGTTTTACCGGTTAAATCGCAAATTCTGGACATGATTAATATTTTGTTATACCTTCTCCTAAAAAAGAGTTTGCAAATATCAGCATTTAGTATAAAAAATCCAATAGGAGATTCAATTTAGTTTTGATAATATTTTACCTGCTAAAAGAAGCATCAGTGTTTTAGTTTAAACAAGTCTTTTGTCTGGCGGATAATTTAAAAAATGATCACATAGCTTTAGAGCCAGTTCAAATTTTATTCAGTTTATTTTCTATGCTTCTTTTATCACCTAAAAACTATCAAGTTTTCATGCTTTTTGTATCCGTATAGAATGCAAACACAAAATTTATATGCCTAAAAGAAGCAAATGGATTTTTCTGATATAAATTTAAACAGGCTCTTAGGATATTAATTGAAATCCTTAAATTAACCAACTCAATTATAACCTAATTAACCAAAATATCAACTTAAACAATTTATTGTAATGAAAGAAATCAACGAGTTCGTAATGAAAGATTCTTCTGCCAATCCTGGCCCGCTTGGCTTATTTGGCTTCGGCATGACTACCGTTTTACTAAACCTGCACAATGCCGGTTTTTTTGAAATCAACTCCATGATCCTGGCTATGGGAATTTTTTATGGCGGAACAGCACAGGTTATTGCCGGAATTTTAGAGTCTAAAAAGAACAATACCTTCGGGATGACGGCTTTTATTTCCTACGGTTTTTTCTGGCTAACGCTGGTAGGGTTGATCGTGATGCCAAAATTGGGTTGGATTGCACCAGCTTCAGAAACAGCAATGGCCTGCTATTTAACAATGTGGGGAATTTTTACCGGATTGTTGTTTATCGGGACATTACGGCTGAACCGCGCTTTGCAAGTTGTTTTTGCAACCCTTACCATTCTTTTCTTTTTATTGGCTGCCGGTGATGCCACAGGCAATAAATCCATTACTCATTTTGCAGGATATGAAGGTTTGATCTGCGGTTTTGCTGCAATTTATACCGGAGCTGCAACCTTATTAAATGAAGTTTACGGGCGAAATTTCTGGCCGCTTGGAACGGTAACAAAATAATTATCGAAGGAATATTCTTCTCAACAACAAATTTTTAGTTTTACTGCATAGAAGACAAAATAATTGTACCCATGAACCTGCAAATAAAATCTTTTGACGAATACCAGGACGTTTATCAATATAGCGTGAACGAGCCTGAAAAATTTTGGGCTGAAATTGCAGACAATTTTTTATGGCGAAAAAAATGGGACACCGTTCTCGATTGGAATTTTAAAGAACCTAAGATTAAATGGTTCTCAGGCGCTAAACTGAATATCACCGAAAATTGTATTGACCGTCATCTGGATACTTTAGGTGATCAGCCGGCCATTATTTGGGAACCCAATGATCCGGAAGAACATCATCGTATCATCACATATAAACAATTGCACCAAAAGGTTTGCCAGTTTTCGCACGTGTTGCAAAATAATGGCCTTAAAAAAGGCGACCGGATTTGTATTTACATGCCGATGGTGCCCGAACTGGCCATTGCCGTTTTGGCTTGCGCACGCATCGGCGCGATCCATTCGGTTGTTTTTGGCGGGTTTTCGGCCCAATCAATTGCCGACAGGATCAATGATGCTGAATGTTCGCTGGTTATTACTTCGGACGGTGGTTTCCGCGGAAACAAAGAAACGCCGATGAAATCTGTTATTGATGATGCACTGGTTCAATGCAAATCCATTAAAAAGGTGATTGTGTTAACCAGAAGCCGCACACCAGTTTCGATGTTAAAAGGCCGTGATGTTTGGTGGGAAGATGAAGTGCGCAAGGTAGAAACCAACGGTCTTACGGACTTCCCGTCCGTGGAAATGGATGCAGAAGATATGCTTTTCATTCTTTATACCTCCGGCTCTACCGGCAAACCAAAAGGCGTGGTGCATACCTGTGGAGGTTATATGGTTTATACCGGTTATACTTTTGCCAACGTTTTTCAGTACCAAACCGGCGAAGTGCATTTTTGCACGGCAGATATCGGCTGGATCACCGGGCACTCGTACATCGTTTACGGTCCGCTTTCTCAAGGTGCAACAGCTTTGATGTTTGAAGGCATCCCAACATGGCCGGATGCTGGACATTTGTGGGGTATTGTTGAAAAATTTAAAGTCAATATTTTATATACTGCGCCAACAGCAATTCGCTCATTAATGAGTTATGGTGAAGAGCCGCTGAAAGGCAAAGATTTAAGTTCATTAACTAAATTAGGTTCTGTAGGCGAGCCGATCAACGAAGAAGCCTGGCATTGGTTTGATGATAAAGTTGGCCACAACAAATGTCCGATTGTTGATACCTGGTGGCAAACAGAAACCGGCGGGTTGATGATTTCTCCCATTGCAGGCGTTACGCCTACCAAACCAGGTTATGCAACCTTGCCGCTTCCGGGTATTCAGCCGGTTTTGGTGGATGAAAGCGGAAAAGAAATTGAAGGAAACGGTGTCAGCGGAAATTTGTGCATTAAGTTTCCGTGGCCGGGCATGTTGCGCACAACTTATGGCGATCATGAACGCTGCCGTACCACTTATTTTGCCACTTATGAGAACCTTTATTTTACCGGCGATGGCTGCTTGCGCGATGAAGACGGTTATTACAAAATTACAGGTCGTGTTGATGATGTGTTGAATGTTTCCGGCCATCGCATTGGTACTGCCGAAGTAGAAAACGCCATCAATATGCACTCCGATGTGGTAGAATCTGCCGTGGTTGGTTATCCGCATGAAATTAAAGGGCAGGGGGTTTATGCTTTTGTGGTTTGCCCAAATATGCACGGCGATGAAAACCTCACCCGGAAAGATATTACGATGACGGTTTCCAGGATCATCGGCCCGATTGCAAAACCGGATAAAATCCAGTTTGTAAGTGGTTTGCCTAAAACGCGTTCAGGTAAGATCATGCGGCGCATTTTAAGGAAAATTGCGGAAGGTGATACGGGGAATCTTGGTGATACTTCTACTTTGCTTGATCCTGCTGTTGTGGAAGAAATTAAGGCAGGTGCATTAAGTAAGTAGAAAGTATCAAGTAGAAGATAACAAGTAGAACTGTTCAAATACTGTTTTTATCACCTGTTTTTAATTTAAAACCAAAACCTATTTTTCTTGTTACATCTAAATTATCACAAAATAAAAACATTAAAACTATGGGACTCGATTTAAAAGGCGACTGGAACCAGTTAAAAGGCAAAGTAAAACAAGCTTACGGCGATTTAACCGATGATGATTTGAAACACGAAGAAGGTAAAGACGACGAATTGCTGGGCAAGTTGCAAACCAAAACCGGCAAAACCCGCGATGAAGTGGTAAACTGGCTGGAAAGTTTGTAAATACTGTTTTTACTATATAAAAATTAGGAAGCCTGGTTTTCGGGCTTCCTTTTTTATTGTTCAAAAAGTTTTTTAAAAGGAACAGAAAAGCCGGCAATTGTTTCTAAAGTTAAATTATCCTCCATATCAATCGTTTCTGCAAGAATAAAAACCTCATCTGTTAATCTGTGAATTTCCGCATTCGCTTCCAACGGATCAATAACAACATATTCCTTCACGCCATAACGCTCGTACATCCTTTTTTTGTGCTTCAAATCGTAATAAGCGGTAGAAGGTGATAAAATTTCAACTGCTAAATCCGGCGCACCTTCAATCCGCTCTTTTACAATATCTTCTTTTCTCTCTTCCGAAATAAAAATAAGATCAGGCTGGAAAATATTTCCGTCATCTAATTTAACATCCATAGGTGCAAATAGCAGTAAACCTTTATTATTGGTTTTTTCCAAGTATTCTGCAATTTTAAAAGCTAATTTTTGCAGTATTATTTGATGCAGGATGATGGGTGAAGGCGACATAACTAAATCGTAATTGATCAACTGAAAAGGCGCACCTTCTTCCAAAAGCATGTAATCCTTTACCGTGTATTTGTTTTTTGTTTCGGTCAGCATAAAAAGATAAATAATTAAAACGTGGTTTATGCTTCTTTTAGGGCATAAAATTCAGGGTTTAAACTTTGCTAAAAAGTTCTTTTAAATCAACAGAAAAACCTTTTAAAACAGTTGAATGAAAACTTCCTATATTTTGCGTTTTCTGATCCAACGCATATTTTTCGTCTTTCAAAACATAAACTTCTGCACTTTGCTGCATCGGATCGATGATGATATATTCAGCAACGCCGTATTTCTCATAAATATCCTTCTTCTGACGGAGATCATAATAACCGTTAGAAGGAGAAAGTATCTCTATTACCAAATCTGGTGCACCTTCAATCCGGTCTTTTATAATTTCAGGTACTCTGCTTGCTGAAATAAAGATAAAATCCGGTTGAAAAACATTACCGTCATCTAATTTAACATCCATAGGCGCAGCTACTGCAAAGCCTTTATTATTTGTGGCTTTTAAAAAATTACCCATTAAAATTGTCAATTCAAATGAAATTCTTTGGTGAAATGGATTAGGTGAAGGAGACATAACTAAATCATAATTAATCAACTGAAAAGGCGCACCTTCTTCCAAAAGCATGTAATCCTTAACTGTGTATTTGTTTTTAGTTTCGGTATTCTGCATCTATCAAATATAAAAAATCTTATTTATAATTTCGCGGCATGGCAAAAGCAACAAAACCAACTATTTTAGTGGTAAACGATGATGGCATTACGGCACCCGGCATCAAAGCGTTGATTAAAGTGATGCAGGAAATCGGCCATGTAGTGGTCGTTGCGCCGGATAGTCCGCAATCCGGAATGGGGCACGCCATTACCATCGGCAAACCGCTGCGTTTGGATAAAGTGGATTTGTATAAAGGTGTGGAAATGTACAAATGTTCCGGTACGCCGGTGGATTGCGTGAAGCTGGCCGTAAACGTGATTTTTAAAGGTAAAAAACCTGATTTATGCGTTTCCGGGATCAATCATGGCTTAAATAATTCCATCAACGTGTTGTATTCCGGTACGATGTCGGCAGCGGTAGAAGGCGCGATTGAAAGCATTCCGTCGATTGGTTTTTCTTTGGATGATTTTACTTTGGAAGCTGATTTTTCTCCTGCCGTAAAATATATTAAACAAATTGCCGAACAAGTTTTAAATAATGGTTTACCGCAATCAACTTTGTTAAACGTCAATTTCCCCAATACAAAAGAAATAAAAGGCGTCAAAATTTGTCGGCAGGCAAACGCTAAATGGGCAGAAGAATTTGATGAGCGTTTAGATCCGCACAAACGTAAATATTACTGGCTGACAGGCGTTTTCCAAGTGAACGATCATGGTGAAGATACAGACGTTTGGGCTTTGGAACATCAATACGTTTCTGTTGTTCCGGTTCAATTTGACATGACGGCGCATCATGCTATTTCGATATTGAACAACTGGGAATTTTGATCATTTTAGCTCTTGAAAACTGTTCAGTTTAAAACTGTTCCAATTCATCAATATTTCTTTCATTCTTGTAATTTTGGGCGATGCCGGTCAAAAATAATATGGTTACAGGTGCGCTGTTTGGGTCGATACTTCCTTTACTGGCATACTTTTTTTCTGAAATCCTGTTCAAAAATCTGATGATCGCTGGCAAACCCGGCGTGTTGTATTTAATTGCGGTCGGTATCAACCTCGTGCTTTTGAGGTTCATTTACAAAGCCAACGCTGATAAAACGGGACTTGGTTTGTTTGTCGTTACTTTTGTTGCTTTGCTGCTCACTTTTATCTTCAAAATCAAGCTTCGTTAGCATGAAATATTATTTGATAGCCGGAGAAGCTTCGGGCGATTTGCATGGTGCCAACCTAATGGCCGCTTTAAAAGCGCGCGACCCGGAAGCAGAATTTCGTTTTTTTGGTGGCGATTTGATGCAGGCCGAAGGCGGAACGCTGGTGAAACATTATGCCGAAATGGCTTTTATGGGTTTTGTGGAAGTGGTTTTGAACCTGCGCGAGATCCTGAAGAATATAAAAAGCTGCAAAAAAGATATTGCGGCTTGGAATCCTGACGTAGTTATCCCGATTGACTTTCCTGGTTTCAACCTAAAAATTGCCGCTTATTGTAAAGAAAAAGGTTTCCCTGTTTTTTATTATATCTCGCCAAAAGTTTGGGCCTGGAACCAGAAGCGGGTGCTCAACATTAAAAAAGTGGTGGACAAGATGTTCTGCATCCTGCCTTTTGAAGTTGATTTTTACAAGTCCTGGGACATGAAAGTGGATTACATCGGCAACCCTTTGTTAGATGCTGTTTTTATCCACCAAAAAAATGAGTTGTTCCTCAGCCAAAATAAGCTCAGCCAAAAACCAATTGTAGCCTTATTGCCCGGAAGCCGGAAACAGGAACTGAAAGGTATTTTGCCGGAGATGATGCAAGTTGTGGATCAATTTCCGGATTATCAGTTCGTGATTGCCGGTGCGCCTTCTTTTGATATAGTTCATTATGCTTCTTTTACCGGTGAAAAATTGGTGCCGGTCATCTTTAACCAGACATATGATTTACTGAAACATGCCAGCGCAGCGATTGTAGCATCGGGCACGGCAACTTTGGAAACAGCTTTGTTCCATGTTCCGCAAATAGTGGTTTATAAAGGTAACCCGCTCAGTATTGCCATTGCACGGGCCGTTATCAAAATCCGTTTTATTTCTTTGGTGAATTTGATTATGGACCGGGAGATTGTAAAAGAACTGATTCAACAAGATTGTACGCCGGAAAAGATAAGCACAGAATTAGAACGGTTGCTGCACGATCAGCCTTACCGGAAAACGATGCTGGACAATTACTGTCTTTTGGATAAAAAAATGGGCGAAGCAGGAGCTTCCGCAAAAACCGCCGATTTGATGATTGGCTATCTGCAAAAATAACCATACCAAAAAACAGGTGGTAAAAGAAGCATCGGCAACTGCTTTATTATCAGTCTAAAACCTATATTATTTATTAAATACTTCTTTTACCTGCAAAAAATTTTATCTTCTTTTGCTGAGGCTTTTTTAACTGAAAGTTTTTAAAAAATCAACCTAAACTTAATTATTGCAATTTTATGAAGACAATTTTTACAAACTTAGTTTGTGTGCTTGGTTTTGTTCTTTTTTTGACGGCAAAACTTACTGCTCAGACCACCATTTCGGGTACTGTTTTAGATAAAAGCTCTAAAGAAAAACTGGTTGGCGTAAGTGTATCTTTAAAAGGCGGACAAGGCACTTCCACTGATGCTTCCGGTCATTTCAGCTTTAAAACAACCAAGCAAAAGCCTTTTACTTTGGTTATTTCTTACATCGGTTACCAAACTTTGGAGCAGCAAATTACAGGATTTTCCACAAACCTCAGCTTTGAATTAAATCAACAGGGAATTTTAGGTCAGGAAGTTGTAGTTGCCGCTTCACGTACACCCGAAAGAATTTTAGAATCTCCGGTTTCTATTGAGCGCATGAGTTCTGCCGCTATTCAGTTAGCTGCCGCACCTTCTTTTTATGATGCTTTGGCCAATTTAAAAGGCGTAGAATCGAGCGCACAAAGCTTAACTTTCAAATCCATCAACACACGCGGTTTCAACAGCAACGGCAACGAGCGTTTTAACCAGTTTGTGGATGGGATGGACAACCAAGCCCCGGGATTAAATTTTTCTATCGGAAATATTGTCGGGCTTTCTGAAATTGATGTGGATAATGCCGAATTGCTGCCCGGCGCATCTTCTGCTTTGTATGGCGCCGGTGGAATCAATGGGACTTTGCTGATGACTTCCAAAAGTCCGTTTACCTACCAAGGTTTAAGTGTTCAGCTTAAAACAGGTTTAAATCACATAAACGATGTGCAGCAAAAAGTATCAGTATATAATGATTACAGTTTGCGTTATGCCAAAGCTTTTAACAATCGTTTTGCTTTTAAAGTTGATTTTTCTTATCTGAAAGCAAACGATTGGCAAGCCCGGAATTACAATGATTATGACCGATTGAACACCGTCACAAAAAACGGTACCCGCACTACAGACCCCAATTATGATGGTGTAAACGTTTATGGCGATGAAATCAACGCCACTTTTGGTGCTACGGCTGGTTTGCTAAACGGGAAAACGGTTTCGCGTACTGGTTATAATGAAAATGCTTTGGTAGATTATGCAACTAAGTCCATCAAAACTTTAGGTGCCTTGCATTATAAATTCAATGATAATTTAGAAGCAATTGCCCAGGCAAATTATGGTATCGGTACTTCC
>JAABUQ010004285.1_pt1 | contig 24545 bp, 17 predicted proteins | sample 5560001 | NCBI WGS metagenome assembly JAABUQ01 (sample SAMN10711888, study PRJNA513371) | rock metagenome | isolation source: Antarctica rocks | place: Antarctica: Victoria Land, Finger Mt nord | collected 2015-12-18
ACGGCGGGACTGGGTGAGGGCAGCATGGCTCCGGCATGCCGGATGATTGCCTCCGTCCGCCAGAATGCTCGCCAGGTGCTCGGACGTGCTGCCTACGCCGCCTGAAAAGGGCCAAAGTCGAGTCATGTGAACGTGACGGCCAATCGGACCGCGGCCTGGGTGTGGCGACAGCTGATCGAGGCAACGCCCTGGGGACAGATCCTGGCCCGGCGCGACGGCCTCCAGGAGCTGGACTTCACCGTGCGCAAGGACGCATCCACCAGGAATGCATGGGGCTGCCTACCTATCGACTACCCACGGTTCTGTCGCTTCTCAGGCGACGGACAGCCGTTTCGGGTGGACGATCCCACGGCCTGGCTGGAAGCACTCGGGCGCGCCAGTGCGGCGACAGTCACCCCGACGGCGCTCCTCCCGGTGCTCCCCTACTTCAAGAGCCATCCCTTCGCGGTCGTGTTTGCGCCCAATGACGCCACCGGCCTGGCGCGGGTCTTCGATGACCGCTACTTCATGGCCTCGACCGAGCTGAACCTGCTAAACACCCTCCTCTTCGTCTCTGAACCCGCCGCGCGCTGATCGCGGGTGCCGGGTTAGTGTCGCAGCTCGACGAGGAGGAGGACGCCGCCACGCCAGCACAGCCGTCGGAGAGCACACCGAGCCGTGTTGGCTCCTGGATGGCTCTTACGTACGGAGTTGCGGGTCGAGCATGTCACGCAGGAAATCACCTAGCAGGTTGATGCCGAGGACCGTGAGCATCAAGGCGACACCAGGAGCTGCAGAGACCCACCAGCCCGACGTCAGGTAGTTCTGCCCATCGGAAAGCATGTTGCCCCACGAAGGCGTGGGCGGCGGAACACCGAGGCCGAGGAAGCTGAGTGCTGACTCGACAACGATCATCTGCGCCGCCGCAAAGGAGCTGGTGACCACTAGCGATGGCAGCACACTGGGCGCGACGTGTCCCCTGACGATCCGCCAGCCACTGGCGCCGAGCGCACGAGCCGCCTGCACGTAATCCCGCTCGCGCGCGCTGAGCACTTCCGCGCGAACCACGCGAGCGGGAAGGACCCAGCCGGCGAGGCCTAGAACCACAATGATGTTCTGCAGGCCAGCTCCAACAACTGCCACAACTGCAATGGCGAGCAAGATGAAGGGGAACGCCAGTTGTATGTCGGCAACCCGCATGACCACGTCGTCCACCCACCCCCCGCGGTAGCCAGCGAGCAGTCCCAGGCCGAGGCCAAGGATGGCCGAGATCAACACCGAGACAAACCCGATCACCAGCGAGACGCGGGCACCAAACAGGATGCGGCTCAGCACATCGCGTCCAAGTTGATCCGTCCCGAGGAGCGCTGTGCCGACGCCAGGGATCGGCGACAGTGGGGGACGCAAGCGTCTGGCGAGGTCGCTGTCGGTGGGGCTCAAGCTGGCAAGCGCGGGTGCCAGCACGGCCGCAGCAACGACCGCCAGCAGCAGCAGCGTGCCTGCGAGGGCCCCCCAATCTACCAGGAGATTGTGGAGTGTTCCCCGGACACCGACTCTTCTGAGGCGCGTCGGCAGCGCTAGCGCACCCCGCTGGATTACGCCAGGCTGTGGCGGGGCCGAAATCACCGGTACCGAACTCGTGGATCCAGGTACAGATACACCAGATCAACGACGACATTGGCTGTGATGACGATGACGGCCACCACGAACACAGCCGCCTGCACGACCGGGTAGTCGCGGTTGAAGATCGACTGAATGACCAGCCGGCCGAGCCCCGGCCAGGCAAACACCGTCTCGGTAATCACGGCGCCGCCCATCAACACGCTAAAGTCGATCGCCGCGACGGTGACCACTGCCAGAGCGGCGTTCTTCAACGCGTGACGGAAAAGGACCAGTCGCTCGGGAAGTCCTTTGGCCCTCGCTGTTCTGAGATACTCCTGCCCGAGCACGTCGAGCATGCTCGAGCGCATCAGGCGGGTGGTCCGTGCCATGAAGAAGAGCGCGAGCGTCGTCGCTGGAAGCACCAGATTCCCAGGTCCGTCACGCCCTTGCGACGGTAGCCACCGGAGTCCCACGGCAAAGACCAGGATCAAGATCAAGCCGAGCCAGTACGGGGGCAAGGCTTGAGCCAGTGCGGTTACCCCCACAACTGCTTTATCCACCAGTCGGCCTCGTTGGCTGGCGGCAAGGATCCCCAGCGGGATGGCCGTGCCAAGACTCAGGAGCAGGGCCGCTCCCGCCAGCTCCACGGTGGCCGGCAGGCGGTCCGCCACCAGCCCGAGAGCTGGCTGGCCCTGCTGAATCGATCGCCCGAAGTCACCATGGAGCGCTCCGCCGAGGAAGCGTGCGAACTGCACCGGAAGTGGGTCATCGAGTCCCTGCGTGCGGCGGAAGCTCGCGAGATCCTGCGGCGTCGCGTTCATGCCGAGCATGAGCTGCGCCGGGTCGCCGCTCAGGCGAATGAGCAGGAAGACCACCACCATGCTGCCCAGCAGGACCACGACGGCCTGCGCCAGGCGCCGGACGAGGAGTGCTGTCACCCTGGCGGATGAACAGTCGCAGGCAGCTGCATAAGCTCGCGGACCCTGTCCCAGGCAGTCTGCACGTCGACCGCCGACACGATCCGGCGTTCCGCAGTATCTGCGTCGATCCGTCGATACAGCAGCTGGCTGACGTGCGGCCGGAGCGCCGCAGGAACCGCCGAAAGGATAGCGCGGAAGCTGCGCCGCGCCGCTTCGGGCCAGGTATCCTCGTACGCAGCCCGTTCGGCACCGAAGTTCACAGGAGGGTGTGGGGGGCGCTCATGCGCCAGGTTGGCTCGCATGGCGACCGTGGCCACGTCGTCCACCCGCCCGTCGACCAGCGTCACGCCGTAGATCCGGCGCGCGGCCTCTTCCGAGACCAGTCCGCGCCGAACGTCTTGCGCAACAGCCAGCGGATCTCGCTCCAGCGGGTCACCGTAGCCCCCTCCGGACGGGCTGGTAAAGCTGACAACCTCGCCCGGATCGAGCTGCAGGATGTCGATCTTGCCGACGTGCTCGGCACCGGGCGTGTCAAAGTGGACGATGGTGTCGCCCAGGGAGCCGGGCGAGCCGCCGAATAGGCCCCAGGGCCGGAATCGGTAGCGCTCCATGCCGCGGGCCGTGACCACCGTGCCAGGGCTCAGGGTCTCGAAGACAACCCGGATAGCCGCGCCACCACGGAACCGGCCTGGAGCACCGCTGTCGCGCACGAGACCGAAGGACCGCATCACAACCGGGAGATCTGCTTCCAGTTGCTCGGTTGGTACGTTCGCGAGGCCGGAGCCGACGCTCAGCCCACGGCCGTCGATACCGTCCTTGTTTGGGCGGGCGCCGGAACCGCCCAGGAGCGGCTGAATTTGGCTCACTTGTGTGCGCCCGGTGCGCGCGTCGGGCAAAGACACCAGAGGAATGGATACCTGCCCCGCCGGCGCCGCTGGCAGAATGCCCTGCGTCGCCTCGGCCAGCGCACCAAAGATCGTGTCCTGTACCCGGAAGACCGTCGCCATCCGCACCCCTATCGCGGCGCTGGGACCTGGATGGAGCACCGTACCGGGTTCGGCGTGGATGGTCAGTGGTCGCAACATGCCGCCATTGAGCGGTGCGCCAGGCTTCGTGCTCCGCATGTACATCATGAACGGATGCGCGACGAACTGGTGCATCTTGCCATAGATCGGCACGTTGAGCGCCGACCGTACCTCGTAGTCGGTGCCGGTAAAGTCAAAAATAATGTCGTCGTCGGCCACGCGCATCTCAAGCTCGATCCGAATTGGTCGCCCGGACACCATGTCATCGTCAACGAGGTCGACGAAGCGGTACGTGCCGTTAGGGATGGTTCGAATCGTCGATCGAGCGGAGTCCTCGGCGTACGCGAGTACCTCGGTCATCGCGTCGCGCACGGCATCCAGCCTATAGCGGGCAATCATCTGATGGAGGCGTTCCTCGGCGGTGTTCATCCCCGCCATCAGCGCCTTGAGGTCCCCCCAGTTCAGGTCCGGGATGCGGCAATTGAGTAGATAGATGTTCAGAACATCCTGGTTCAGCTGGCCCCGGCGATAGAGCTTGGTCGGTGGCAGACGCAGCCCCTCCTGGTAGACCTCGCTGCTCGCCGGGGAAACGCTGCCCGCCACGCGCCCGCCGACATCACTGGCGTGGATGAACGAGCAGAAGAACGCAACGATCTCGTCTCGCCAGAAAACGGGCTTCCACAGGTACACGTCGGGCAGGTGGGTACAGAGTCCACCTGAACTGGTTGGATCGTTGGCGATGACTACGTCGCCCGGCTCGTACGGCGCGGCGGCATCCAACGCCTCCTTCATGGATGCCTGCGTGAGGGCGGTCCCGAGACGCTGACCGAACGCGAGCGTCTCGCCAGTCGGCGTCACGACGGACGCAGCAAAATCCTGCGATTCCTTGACATAGACCGTGAAGCCGGTCCGCTTGATGATGTGCGCCATCTCCTCGGCCAGAGCCTGGAATCGGTTGGCGAACACGTCCAGGAGCAGACGGCCACGGACGCGGGGCGGAGCGAGGGTCATGGCTGTGCCTCCAGCACGAGGTTGCCGTAGTCGTCACAGGTTGCCACGAAGCGTGCCGTCACGAACGTGGTCGTATCGTACTGCTCGACGACACACGGACCGGCTACGCAGTCGCCCGGGCGCAGGTCGCCGCGGTAGTACACGGGGCACGCGCGGAACTCATCCTCGGAGTAGACCTGGCGGGCCGGGCGCGGCTGCGCTCCGTTGCCGTTCGCCTGAAGCTGGTTTGTCCGGGGCTTCGGTGTCTCGCCGACGATCGTCAGCCGAAGCGTCGTAATCTCCACGGGCGCCTCCGGATCGCTGTGGCGGAAGAGCGCCTGGTGTCGCTGGTGGAAGCGGCCGGTCAGCAGCGCGTGCCCCGCCGCGCTGTGCGAGTCAGGGTCAGGCACGTTGATCGAGAAGCCCTGACCGACGTACCGCATGTCCGCCGAGCGCTCCAGTCGTACCTTATCCACAGGAATCCGCTCCGCTTCGAGCCAGGCGGTGGCGGTGTCTTCGAGAATCGCGTAGGTTGCCTCTAGCTCTTCGCGACTGAGTCCGTCCAGCCCGCGGTTGAGCATCCGAATGTAGTCGGATTTGACGTCGGTTGTCAGGGCGCCATGAGCGCATAATGTGCCGGGCGATGGTGGAACCACGACACGCTGGACGCCGGTTTCCTCCGCCAGGAAGCAAGCGTGGGTCGGGCCCGCCCCACCGTATGCCAGGAGAACGAAGTCACCGAGGTCAATCCCTTTGCGCGCCACCAAAGGGATGAACTCGGCGTACATGTTGGCCGTCGCCACCTTGACGATCGCGTCGGCAGTCTCCACGGGCGAGATGCCGAGCCGGTCGCCCAGGCGTCCCAGCGCAGCCTCGGCGAGTTCAGGCTTGAGCGTCACCTCGCCTCCCAGGAACTGCTCGGGGTGAATGATCCCGAGCTGCACGTAGGCATCGGTCACCGTTGGCTCCTGACCACCCTGGCCCAGACAGGCAGGGCCAGGCTGGGACCCGGCACTTTGCGGGCCCACTTTCAGAACACCGCCGGCATCGCACCAGGCTATCGAACCTCCGCCTGCACCAATGGAGGACACCTCGATGGCAGGCATGACCACCGGGAAGTCGCCCACGTGCCCTTCCGTGCTGAGCAGCGGCTCGCCGTCCACGATGGCGATGTCCGCGCTGGTCCCGCCCATGTCAAAGCCCACAATCTTCGTGAAGCCTGCTCGACGTCCCGCGTCTGCTGCACCAACCGCGCCGGACGCCGGCCCGGACAGGAGCGTCTGGGCGGCTGAGCCTCCAGCCGTGCGCGCGGTCATGATGCCGCCATTCGATCGGGTGACGAGGATCGGCGCCGTGACACCCGCTGCCTGCAGGGAATGCTCGATCGCGCTGAAGTACTCCGCCATTCTCGGCCCCACATAAGCGTCGATGACGGACACGATCGCCCGCTCATATTCGCGCAGCTCGGGCCAGACGTCACTCGAAAGTGCCAGATAGAGCTCAGGAAACTCGCGTCGAATCACATCGCCTGCGATCCGTTCGTGGTCCCCAAACGCGTACGAGTGAAGAAAGCAGACGGCCAGCGACTGCACGCCTGCACCGACGAGGCCACGGGTGCGGGCGCGCACATCCGCGGGATCCAGGGACTTGCGGACGCGACCACTCGCGAGCATCCGCTCGGGCACTTCTGCGACACGATCGCGGGATACCAGTGGCTTCAGCGCCTCCGCAGAGAAGTCAAGGACGTCCGGCATCCGCATACGGCCGATTTCCAGAATGTCCTTGAAGCCCTCAGTGACCAGGAGGCCCGTCGGAGCGCCACTTCGTTCGATGATCGTGTTGGTCGCCAGCGTGGTTCCGTGCACGAAGTAGCGGATCGCGCCTGGGCCGACATCGTGGTCGCGGGCGATGCGGTGTAACGCGGCCAGCACGGCCTTCCACGGCTCTCGTCGGTTCGACGGCACTTTCAAATTGTTGATCTCGCCCGTGAGCTCATTGACGAGCACGGCGTCGGTAAAGGTGCCGCCGATGTCGATGCCCAGGCGGTACGTTGGGGCGGTCGCCGCGGAGGGAGACAGAGCGCTCAATTGATCACCTACCTGTCAGCTGGCAACACAGCCCGCTCAACGTGGACTGAGGCGTGGGCCTGCACCACCACCGCAGAGCCGAGCGGTGCTGGTGGACTATGGACACGCTCAGACGGCGGATGCCGTGTGGAAGTCTAGGAGTTGGTTGTTGGGCGGCGTCCAATTCTGCACGCGGTTGCGGAATCCGAAAACATCGTGCTGCTGATGGAGCCAGATGTTGGCCGCGTCATCCGCCAGGAGCTTGACCCCGTCCTGCAGCAACTTCTCGCGCGTCTTGCCGTCCATCTCGACCGAGGCCTTTTCGAATATGGCATCAAAGGCCGGGTTGTCGTAATGGGATACGGCACCCTTACTCCACCAGTAAATCGCGAAGTGCTCGAGACAATCGAGCGAGGGCGAAGCCTGTCCATTCATTGCCAGCGGGCCATTGGTGTGGCTCGTGTACTTCTGCATGGCAGCGGCCCATTCAACGACCTCTATGTTAGCTTTGACGCCAATCTTGTCGAGTTGGCCGGAGATTGCTTCCGTCAACTCCTTATCCTTCAGGTATCGACCAAATGGAGTGACGAACTTGACTTCGAACCCATTGCCCTGTCCGGCATCAATAAGGAGCTTCTTGGCTTGAGCCAGATCGTACGGGATGCGTTTGATGGCAGGGTTGTAGCCAAAATACATTGGCGAGTACGGCTGACCCTCAAGTGGGGTGCCGTAACCTTCCAGGATGCCGTTGATGAGCGCGTCTTTGTCTATCGCGTAGTTCAGAGCAAGGCGGACATCGCGGTTCTTCAAAGGTGTATCGGCCCGATGGTCCACCAGCAGGTAGATATTTCGGTACCCCGGCACGCTCGCGACCTTGAGGTCGCTGGCACCCTGCAACTCCTTGGCGGACGTCGGATCCAGGTCGACGACGACATCGGCCTCGCCTGTCTTCAGGGCTGCAACCCGGCTCGTTGGTTGAGGCAGCGTCTTGAATGTGAGCTTTCCAAGTTTCGCGGGCGCACCCCAATAGCCGCCGTTAGCTTCCAGCGTGATGTGATCGCCTTTGGTCCATTCGCCAAACCGAAAGGCGCCCGTGCCGATTGGATTCGTCATGGACGAGTCGATGGTCTTGGGCGCGGCCACGTACAGGTACGCCGCGAGGTACTTCAGGAATAGTGGCGCCGGCGCCTTCAGCGTGAGATCAATGGTGTTAGCGTTGACAACCGTGGCCTTATCAAACTGGCGGAAGTATCCGGCTATCGTGGCTTTCGTGTTCGGGTCGACGAAGCGATCGATATTGAATTTGACGGCCTCAGCGTCGAACGGATCACCATTGTGGAACGTGATGCCCTGGCGCAACGTGAAACGCCAGGTGAGTGGGCTCGGGTTCGTCCAGGACTCCGCGAGCGCCGGGACAACTTTGTTCTGCGAGTCGAGTGCCACTAGGCTGTCGTACACGTGCATGTTGAGGTTCTGCTCTGGACGCGCATCACCGATGGCGGGGTCGAAACCGCGTGGGTCGAGGCCCCAGGCAACGACTATGGATCCATCTGATTTCGACGCGGTAGACGGAGCGTTCTGTTGCACATTGGCAGCTGGTGGCGGCGTAACGGGACTGCATGCAGACTCGAGCAGCGCCAGCCCTGTAACCGCGACCAGCCCAGCGGCTCCAGCTCTAAGAAGGTCTCGCCGGTTCATGCGTCGTGCGAGGCTCACGTGCTCCTCCTCTGCTCGGCCCAATTGGCAGCAGGAGTTCAGCCTGCTGACTCGAGGCAGCAGTAATTACCCAGCGGGTTGCCAATGAGGGTGATGCTAGCAGAATAGTCGACCTTCCTGGTAGCGCTTTGACGTATGGCCGGTGGCGGCGTGCAGGGTGTCCAGGTGAGTGAGCTTCGGCCAGCAGGACGCGGTGGTATTGGCGCACCGGCCCCGCCAGCGCCTGCTGCGGATGAGGAAAGACACGGCGGTGGTGGCGCACTCCGGGCGCTGAGCGATCCTCGCATTCGACCAGGCCACAAAGGATGCCAGGATGGAACTTGGCCGCGGGGTTGAAGAGAGTCCGCACGCCGGCGCAGGGCGCCCGGTGCACCCGCACGCTCGCTACACCACCTCATCCACTCGGTTCGGCACCTGGTGCACTTGTGCCTCGTTCTCTCGTGGCCTGCCGCGCCCTCCTGCGCGATCGGGACGCCACCTCGGTCTGGGCCAGCACCGAGATGGCCACTGCTTGACAACGCTCGACAGGTGCGCTTAGCCTAGCGCCATGCCACCGACGGGCAACGGCGTTGGCGATGAGGCAACACGGACTGTGAGCGACGCGCCGGGTCGTCCCGTTCGGGCGGTGCGCCACGCGGTCGCAGTTCTCCGCGTCTTTTCACCCGCCGAGCCGCTGCTCGGCGTCAACGAGATCGCTCGTCGCATTGGGCTGGATCGCAGCACGGTCTCCCGGCTCGTCCAGACGCTCGCGGAATTAGGACTTGTCGCGGCCGATGAGCGGACCGGTCGGTACCGGCTCGGCCTGCGCCTGGCCGAGCTTGCTGGTGTGGCTCTGGCCGGTGTCGATGTGCGAGAGGTTGCCGTTCCTCATCTGCGGCGCCTCAACCTCGTGACCCGCGAGACGATCAACTTCGCCATTTGGGACGATGACTCCGCTGTGATCGTGGAGCACTTGCCCGGCCTCAACCCTATCAAGGCTCTTGGCTGGGTCGGCCGGCGTCACCCCGGACATTGCACGTCGGTCGGCAAGGTCTTCCTCGCCTTCCTCGATGAGCGGGCCCGCGCCACCGTGCTGTCTCGGTCCCTTGCAGCCTACACCCAGCACACGCTCACCGACCTCAGTCAGCTGATGGACCATCTCGATGACGTTCGCCGCCGTGGCTTTGCCGTCAATCGCGGCGAATTCCAGGACGGCCTCAACGGCGTCGCCGCCCCGGTATGGGACCACCGCGGCGTCATCCGCGCAGCTCTTGGCGTAGCCGGCCCAGCCTACCGGTTGACCGATGCGCGCATCGACGAGCTCAGCCAGCAGGTGGTCGACGCGGCAGCCGCCATTTCACGCGAGCTCGGGGCAAGGGGAGACTTCCCACCCCGCGGGGCGCTCGCCGTGCCGGCCGGCACGAGCGGCTAACAGAGAGAGACCAGCGACTGCGTGACGGGCGTTCCCATGGAGACCGTGGACCCGATTCGCTTCGAGGTCATCCGCAACGCCCTTATTGCGGCGACCGAGGAGATGGCCGCCACACTGCGACGGAGCGCCTACTCCACCAACATCAAGACCCGGGCCGACTTCTCCTGCTCGTTCTTCAACCGTGACATGCGGGCCATCGCCCAGGCGTTCACGCAACCGGTGCACCTTGGCTCGCTGGTGGAGCTCGTTCCCCAGGCAATCCAGGCTTACGGGGTCGACAACCTGCGCGCCGGCGACATGCTTGTTACCAACGACCCCTACCGCGGCGGTGTCCATCTCAACGACATCACCGTCATCGCCCCGGTCTTCCACCGCGACGTGCTCTTTGGGTTCGTCGCTGCCCTCGCCCACCACGTGGATGTGGGCGGCGGCGCGCCAGCCAGCGTCGCCGCGTTCCGCGAGGTGTTCCAGGAGGGTGTCATCATCCCGCCCGTCAAGCTGGTCGCTGACGGAGCCTTGGTCGACGACGTCTTCCGTCTGATTCTGGCGCAGATTCGCAGCAAGCGTGAAACGGCGGGCGACTTCAGAGCCCAGGTCGCGGCCAATGTCACCGGTATCCGGCGCGTTTGCGACCTCCTGGACCGGTACGGTCGCGACGACGTCGACTCGTACGTCGAGGCGCTGGTGGCCTACACGCGCCGTCGTACCCGTGCCGAGTTGACGCGACTGCCGCGTGGCAGCTTCTCCGCCGAGTGCGAGTTGGACAACGACGGGTTCAGCGACCGGCGGGTGCGCCTCGCCGTGCGAGTAGTGATCGACGAGGACGGTGTCCTCTTCGACCTGGAGGGGTGCGACCCCCAGCGGCGGGCACCGGTCAACTCGACCTACGCCCAGACCTACTCGGCGTGTGCCTACGCGCTGAAGGCGCTTCTCGACCCGGACCTGCCGGTCAACCACGGCTTCTACGAATTTGTGCGACTGAATGCCCCGCTTGGCACCGTGGTCAACGCTCGCCCGCCAGCGCCAGTGGTGGGCGGCTGGGAAACGCAGGTGCGCGTGAACGACCTGATCTTCCGCGCGCTGGCGCCGGCGCTGTCGGAGCGCGTCCCGGCTGGTACCAAGGCGATGCAGTGCCACGCTGGCTTCGGCGGGATCGACCCCCGAAGCGGGGAGTACTACTGCTTCCTCGAAACGCTCGCCGGCGGCTACGGCGGTCGGGCGCAGCGGGATGGTCCTGACGCCGTGCAGTCGCACGGTCAGAACACGGAGAACGCCCCGGTCGAAGAGACGGAAGCGAACTATCCGGTGCGCATCACCCGGTACGAGCTGATTCCGGACTCGGAAGGGGCTGGCCGCCGTCGGGGCGGGCTCGGCTTGCGTCGCGACTACCTGTTCCCTGACAGCGAGGCCACGTTCACCGTCCTGGCCGATCGGGACCTTGAAGGACCGTGGGGTCTGTTCGGGGGACTCGCTGCCCCTCCTGCCGCCTACGTCCTGAACCCGAGGACGCCCGGCGAGCGCCGCCTCGGATCTAAGACGACCATCGAACTCCAGCCAGGCGACGTGGTGAGCTACCGCACGTGCGGTGGTGGTGGTTTTGGTCCGCCGTGGGAGCGCGACCCCGAGCTGGTGCTGCGCGACGTACGTGAAGGCAAAGTTAGCCCGGAACGAGCTCGGGAGGTGTACCGCGTTCAGATCGATACGCGGACCTGGCAGGTCGACCGCACTGAAACCGAGCGCCTCAGGGCCGAATGCGGGGAACGGCCGTGACGGGCTCATACCGCCTGGCGATCGACATTGGCGGCACCTTTACCGACGCCATTCTCTGGGACGAGGCTAGCGGGACGTCGCGCATCGCGAAGGTTCCCTCCACGCCGCGCGATCCTTCGCAGGGTTTTCTCGCCGTCGCGCGCCAGATCCTGGCCGCCGGCGGCCTCACGCCGGCGGCCGTGCCGACCATCGTCCACGGCACAACGGTGGCGACCAACGCCATCATCGAAGGCAAGACGGCGCGCACGGCGTTTGTGACCACCCGCGGCTTCCGGGACCTGCTCGAAATCGCACGTCAGACCCGACCATCGCTGTACGACCTCCAGTTTGAAAAGCCACGCCCACTGGTGCCGCGCGACCTGTGCTTCGAAGTCCCGGAGCGGCTGGACTCCACCGGGCGCGTGGTCGAGCCGCTGGAGGAGGCCGCGGTTGCCGCCGTGGCAGTCGCACTCGAGCGCGAGCACGTTGATTCAGTGGCCGTCTGCTTCCTGCACTCATACCTCAACCCGGTCCACGAGCAGCGCGCGGCAGCACTCCTACGCGCGGCGCTGCCAGGGGCAAGCATCTCGGCGTCCGCGGAGGTCGCGCCGGAGTTCCGCGAGTACGTCCGGGCCAGTACGACGGTGGTCAACGCCGCCGTGCGACCTGTCGTCGATCGCTATGTGGGTGAGATCGAGCGTCGACTGGCCGACGATGACTTCGCGGTGCAGCTCTTGGTCATGCAGAGCAACGGCGGCGTCATGGCCGCATCTGCCGCCATCGAGCGGCCCGTCTTCATGGTGGAGTCGGGGCCAGCGGCAGGCGTGATCGCGACAGCGTACCTGGCCGACGTGCTGGGCTTCCGTGACGCTATCTCTTTCGACATGGGCGGGACGACGGCGAAGGCTGGCCTCGTGCGCGACGGGTTGCCAGCCATAACCAAGGAATACGAGGTTGGCGCCAGGGCGGCGTCTGGGACGGGCGTCGGGCGCGGCACCGGATATCCCATCCGCACGCCTGTGATCGATCTCGTGGAGATTGGCGCTGGCGGCGGGAGCATCGCCTGGGTGGACACCGGCGGGGTTCTGCGCGTCGGCCCGCGCAGCGCTGGCGCCGATCCCGGCCCCGCGTGCTACGGGCAGGGAGGAGACCAGCCGACAGTCACCGACGCCAACCTCGTCTTGGGCAGGCTCAATCCCGAGAACTTCCTTGGCGGTGCTCTCACGCTGGACGTGGACGCGGCCTGGCGGGCGATCGAGCGCTGCGCAGCAGCGCCGCTCCATCTGTCAGTCGTCGTGGCGGCGCACGGCATTGTCGAGATCGCCAACGCCGCCATGACCAATGCGCTGCACCTGATCTCCGTGCAGCGTGGCTACGACCCGCGCGAATTTGCCCTGGTTGCCTTTGGCGGCGCTGGCCCTCTGCATGCAAATCGGCTCGCGGCTGAGCTCCGCATCCCGACGACCATCATTCCTGCCAGTCCAGGTATCACCTCGGCGCTCGGCCTGCTCGCCACCGACCTGGTTCACGAGTACGGCCGGACCATGCGGCAGCTGTCGAGCGCCGTGGATCCTACCGAGCTGAGCACAGAGTTCCAGGCCCTCGAGGCGGAGGGGTACCGTGCTTTGAGCCGCGACGGTGTGGCGTCCGAGCGGATCACCTTTCGTCGATTGGTGGAGGTGCGCTACGTAGGCCAGAGCTACGAGCTGGCCGTCCCCATCCCGGGTGGCGAGCTGGCGGATGGCCGCGTGAGCGCCGCGATCGAGACGTTCCACAGCGAGCACCGGCGGGCGTACGGCTTTGCCGCTCCCGAAGAGCCGACCGAGATCGTGACCCTGCGGGTCGCGGCCATCGGGCGTATGCCTCGCCCCCAGCTGCGGGTGCTCTCGGAGGCACCGGACGGCGTGCCGTCGGCGAGTGGTGTGCGCCCCGTGTACTTCGCCGAGCACGGCGACTTCAGGCCTTGCACCATCTACGGCCGCTACGGCCTCGCCGCTGGCGCCCGGATTGCCGGCCCGGCGGTGGTGGAGGAGCTCGACTCGACGTCCGTCGTCCATCCCGGATACGCGGCCACGGTCGACACGATGGGTAACCTGCTGCTGAGCAGAGCGGGCGCCCATGACTGATACGGCAGACGTCGTCGTCGTCGGTGGTGGGAGCACGGGGACGAGCATCGCCTGGCATCTCGCCCGCCGCGGAGCCGGTCGGGTGGTGCTGCTGGATAAGGACGGCATCGCCGCCGGAGCCACGGGCCGATCCAGCGCCATCATTCGGCAGCACTACACGCACGAGACGCTCGCCCGCATGGCGTTGTACGCCCTGGGCATCTTCGAGCACTTCGCCGACATTGTGGGTGGCGACGCGGGGTTCCATCGGGCTGGCTTTCTGGTACTGGTCGGGCCGCCCGATCGACACGCTCTGGCTGCCAACGTGGCCATGCATCGCCGCGTTGGCATCGACGCCAACCTGCTAGGCCCCGAGCAGGTCCGCGAGATCGAGCCGCGCGCCCACCGCTCGGACGTGGGCGCGGCCGCGTGGGAACCCCGATCGGGCTACGCCGACCCGGTGCTCACCGCGAACAGCTTCGCAACTGCCGCCCGTGCGCTCGGCGTCGAGCAGCGCATTGGTGTGGTGGCTGCTGGCCTTGTGGTGGGACCATCCGGCATCGAGGCGGTGGAGACAGCCAGTGGCCGCATCGCGACGCGGACCGTGGTCGTGGCGGCCGGCTTCCGCTCTGTCGGCCTGCTCGCGCCGCTCGGCGTAGAGCTGTCACTACGTCCCGTGCGTCACAGCATTGCCATCGTCCAGCGATCGCCCGGGTTCGGGGCGAGCCATCCGGTGATCTCGGACCGCATCAACGGCAGCTACTACAGGCCGGAGGGGGCCGAACTCACCCTCATCGGCACCACCGCGCCTTTCGAAGGGGTGGATGATCCCGAGGTAGAGGCCGACCAAGCGCCAGCCGACGACGAGGTTGCCGCGCTGGCTGGCCGGTTCTGGCGCCGGTTCCCGAGCGAGGAGAGTGCGCTGCTCCGACGGGGATACACCGGGGTGTACGACTGCTCCCCAGATCTCCAGCCGATCCTGGGCCCCGTTCGCGAAGTGACGGGGCTGTACGTGGCGGCCGGTTTCAGCGGACACGGCTTCAAGCTCAGCCCGGCCATCGGCGCGCTCCTCAGCGAGCAGCTACTGACTGGCCGGACGTCGCTGGTGGATGGGACTCTGTTCAGCCCCGCGCGGTTCGCTCAGAACCGGCTGATCAGATCCGAGCACGGCTACTCAGTGGCCACCCTGGGGTAGACCGATGGTAGGGAGCATACACCCGTGAGCCGCTCGGAGCCCGAGTACGGGGTAGTCCTGGCCAGAGACGTGGCGGTGCCCATGCGGGACGGCGTGCAGCTGGCCGCGGACATCTACCGACCGGCCCACCAGGGCGAGCCGGTCGGCGGCCAGTGGCCCACCATCCTGGGACGGACGTCCTACGGCAAGACGTCCGAATGGCTGTGGGTGGAGCCGGTAGCGAACTTCTTCACCCCGCGTGGGTACGTGGTTGTGGTCCAGGACATGCGCGGGCGGGGACGATCCGAAGGGATTGGTGAGTATTTCCACACCGCGACCCCGAAAGACGGGTTCGACGGCTACGACACGGTGGAGTGGATCGCCACGCGGCCATGGTCCAACGGCCGTGTGGGAACCGTGGGCAGCTCACACGGCGCCATGGTGCAGACGGCGCTGGCCCTCAAGCGGCCGCCGCATCTGACGGCCATCTGGCCCGACGTTGGGCCGATCAACAGCTACGAGCATCAGGCCCGCGAGGGCGGTGCCATGCAGCTCCACATGTTTGGAGCACAGTTCCTTCATGCCCACGACGCGCCGGAGATCCGGGACAATCCGGCCGCCCAGGCGGCCATCTGGGAAGCGATGTACCACCTGCGTGAGTGGGTCTTCCGCACGCCGTTCAAACCGGGTCACACCCCGCTGCAGTTGGTGCCCAACCTGGAAAAGACGCTCTTTGACTACTACTGGCGCGGCGAATACGACGAGTACTGGAAAGCTGAGTACAACGACTACTCCCGGTTCTTCGACCAGCACGCCGATGTGCCAGGCGTCTACACCGGCGGCTGGTATGACCCGTACTCGGTCGCGACAACCGACTATTTCCGCGCCATGGCGGCCAAGAACTCCACGCCACAGCGACTCGTCATGGGGCCGTGGACGCACGAAACGATGCGCCAGGGTTTCTCCTGGGCCGGCGACGTCGACTTCGGCGCGGACTCCGTCTGGGGTGAGAAGACGTACAACGAGGCGCGCCTGCGCTGGTTTGACCGCTGGCTCAAGGATGTGCCGATCGGTATCGAAGACGACCCTCCGGTCCGCATCTTCGTCATGGGCGGGGGCAATGGGCGGCGCACGCGTGAAGGCCATCTGAGCCACGGGGGCGCCTGGCGGGACGAACGGGAATGGCCGCTCGCCCGCGCGATGCTCACGTCTTACTACCTCCGGTCTGGCGGCGGTCTGTCAACCGAAGTGCCGGGCCAGAATGACCCACGGGCCGAGTACAGCTTCGATCCGGCGAATCCCGTGCCGACCATCGCCGCCAACGTGACGGGCTTCTTCGAGATGGTGCCCGTCGCCGAGGGTATCGAGCCGCACTTCGCCCGCTTCGTTCCCGGCCGGATCCGGATGCGCAGCATCGTCATGCCCGGGGCCGCGGACCAGACAGAAGCGGCGCACATCCTCGGTGCCCGGCCGCCATATCTGCCGCTCGCGACACGGCCGGATGTGCTGGTCTTCGAAACGGCGCCCCTCCGCGATCCGCTAGAGGTGACGGGGGCAAGTGAGGTCTACCTGTGGGTCTCCTCGTCGGCGCCCGATACCGACTTCACTGCCAAGCTGATCGACGTCTATCCACCGAGTGAGGACTACCCGTCAGGGTATGCGATGAACCTCGTGGACTCCGTCATCCGCGCCCGCTACCGCGACAGCTGGGAAGAGCCGTCACTGATGCAGAAGGGCGAGGTCTACCGGCTACATATCTCCCTACCACCCACGAGCAACCTCTTTGCCGCGGGCCACCGCCTGCGGCTCGATATCTCCAGCAGCAACTTCCCGCGTTTTGACCTCAACCCCAACACAGGAGAGCCGGTCGGGCGCCACACCCATGCGCTCGTTGCCCACAACACCCTCTGGCTCGACGGCGCTCATCCGTCTCATATTGTCCTGCCCATCATTCCCCGGTCGACCTGACGGTTGCCATCCCGTGATCGACGATCAACGAACGGGCATCGGAGGCCTAAGGAGTAGCGCTTGACTCATCGGTCCATCCGACCGAGCAGGCGAGAACAGGAGGTTCAGCGTGGAACGTCGCGAATACCGGCCCCAAAGGTCAGCGGGCCATGTGACACGTCGAACGGTGCTCCGCGGCGCGCTTGGTATCGCCGGGACAAGCCTACTGGCGGCCTGCGGTACAGCCCCTGCCGGCGCGCCAACGGCTGCACCGGCCCAGCAAGCCCCGGTAGCAACGGCTGCCCCCACCAGCCCGCCCGCTCAGGTGGCGCCGGCCGCGGCCACCGCGCCCGCCGCGGGAGCAGCAACTCCGACCAGCGTGCCCGCCGCGGGCCAGACGCCGAAGCGTGGTGGCACGTACACCTTCGGCACTGGCCAGGGCTTCACGACGCTCGATCCCCACAAGCCCGGCCTCCTCAACGATCAGAACGCCCATCATGGGCTGTTCGATGCTCTCGTGCGCATGAACGAGGCTATGGAGCCACAGCCAGCGCTCGCCGAAAGCTGGCAGGTGCAAGACCCGTTGACGTACTTGTTCAAGCTCCGGCAGGGCGTCAAGTTTCACAACGGTCGCGACATGACTGCCGAGGACGTCAAGTTCAGTCTGGACCGGGCCGTGGATTCTGCTACCGGGTCCCGGTGGAAGTCCTTCTCCCTGCCACAATACGACCACTCCGATGTAGTCGATCCTAATACCCTCAGGCTCGTCAATAAGAATCCATTTGCCCCGCAGATCGACGGTCTGGCGAAGGTAGCCATCGTCGCCAAAGAAAATGTGGGTGACATTGGCAACAAGCCCATCGGTACCGGCCCGTTCCAGTTCGTCGAGTATGTCCAGGACGATCGGCTCGTCATGAAGAGGTTCCCTGACTACTGGGACAAGGACCGGGTGTATCTGGACCAGGTGGTCATCAAGACGATCAAGGACGCTACTGCCGTCGTTCAGGCTCTGAAGACTGGTGGCGTCGACTCGGTGTGGCAGCTGTCGACGCCACACGCTGAGGAAGTCGCCAAGGATCCGAATCTCGTTCTCTATCACGGGCAGAAGAATGCGGTCGTCCAGATGCTGATGATTGACAACGCGCAGCCGCCATTCAACGACATGCGCGTCCGTCAGGCCCTGTCGCTGGCGACCGACCGCAAGGCGATCAACGACGTGGCGTTCTACGGACAGTTCCTGGCGCACGAGTACGACGTCCCACTGCCCGAGGACAACTGGGCATTCAGCAAGGACCTGGCGAAAGCCGAGTACGACCTGAAGAAGGCCAAGGACCTGTTCGACGCGGCTGGTGTCGCTGGCGGCACGACGTTGACGTTCCAGGCAATTTCTACGGCGAACCCCGAGTGGGTCACGACCGGCGAGATCCTTCAGCAGAGCCTGGCCAAGATCGGACTGAAGGTCAACATCGAAAAGCTGGACCTGGCGGCCTGGGCGGCCGTCTTCGCGCCACCCCAGGACAAGCGATGGGCGGGCAGAATCATCAGCAACGGCAACGTCGGGTACAGCGACCCCTTCTTCTTTCTGGTCAGCCTACAATCAGGTAGCTCGACCAACTACACCCACTACAAGAACGACGAGGTCGACGGGTTGCTCGCCAAAGGCCAGACCACGCTGGACCGAAACGAGCGGGTGGGGCTCTACGCCAAGGCTCAGGAGATCATCACCCGTGAGGTGCCCTGCCCCTTCCCGTACACCCAGGTCGGCCTGTACGGGGTGACCAAGGCGCTCAAAGGCTTCTACGCTGAGGGGGACTGGGTGCCCCACTTTGAGAATGCCTGGCTCGACCGCTAAAGCGGAGGTGCGGGTGGCCCACAAGGAGAGGGTGTGCAGCCGTACGTAGCGCAACGACTGCTGCAAGGTGTGGTCGTCGTATTGATCGTCACGCTCACGGTGTTTCTGAGCCTGAACCTGCTGCCCGGCGACCCGGTTATCGCCCGCCAGGGCACATGGTCGGGTGCAGACCCGGCATTTGTGGCCGAGCTCAAGCGACAGATGGGGCTCGATCGACCGATCCCCGAGCGCTACGTGTTCTGGCTTGCCAACGCGTTGCGTGGTGATCTCGGGGTCTCGTACATCACCCAGGAGCCTGTGGGGCTGCTGATCAGCCAGAAGCTTCCCGCCAGCATCGAGCTTGCACTCGCCGCATTCGCGCTGGCGATGATGCTCGCGATCCCCGCAGCGATCCTTGCTGCCACACATCAGGGCTCCTGGATCGACTGGGCGGTCACCGCGTTCGTGACCGTGGGCATGGCCGTGCCTGGCTTCTGGCTCGGGATCATGCTCATGCTGCTGTTCGCCGTGAAGCTGCACTGGGTCCCTTCGGTTGGCTACGAGCAGCTGGCAAGCGACCCGCAGGGGAACGTGCAGCATCTCGCGCTGCCCGCGTTGACACTCGGTCTCATTATCGCGGCGCCCATCATGCGGTTCATGCGATCTAGCCTGCTCGAGGTGATGCACCAGGAATACGTGACCGTAGCGCGAGCGAAGGGCCTGAAAGAAAGTGCCATCCTGTTTCGTCATCAGATGCGGAACGCGGTGCTGCCAACACTGACGTTCGTGGGACTGCAGTTCGGCACGCTGATCGGTGGGGCGGTCATCATCGAGTGGGTGTTCTCCTGGCCGGGCATGGGCTGGCTTACCGTCGACGGCGTGTTCAAGCGCGACTATTCGGTCGTCCAGGGCACCGTCACGATCATCGCCACCGCCTTCGTCGTGCTCAATCTTGCGATCGACCTGCTGTACCCCTACCTCGACCCGCGGATCCGCCGCGCCTAGTGGAACTGGCTAGCATCGAAGGCGAACCTCCTGTGATCGTGAAGCCCCGGCAAGCGCCTGTTGCGAAGGGTGTGGGGTCTGGGTCGGATAGCGCGCCCGGAGTTGCAGCGCTGCGGCCGGCGCGATCCGCCGGTGTGCTGAAGGAGGCCCTGCACTCCATCGTTCGTCGCAGGCCGGCGCTTGCGGGACTCATCATCGTCGCCCTAACGGCCGCCGCGGCTCTGCTGGCGCCACTTGTCGCCCCTTTCGATCCCACCGAGATGCACGCGCGGGATCGGTTCGCCGCCCCGAGCCTCGCATTCCTGCTCGGGACAGACGAAGCTGGGCGCGACCTGTTGAGCCGGATGCTGTTTGGTGCCCAGATTTCGATCGTGGTCTCCGCGGCCGCGACCTGCCTCGCGCTAGCGGTCGGCGTACCCATGGGCATCTTTGCTGGTTACAACGGTGGCTGGATCGACGATCTTCTGATGCGCGTTCTTGACGCGCTGCTCGCGATTCCCGCGATCCTCCTCGCCTTAACGCTCGTGACGGCACTCGGACCTGGCATTCCGCAGATCACGGTGGCCATTGGCGTGCTGGGTGTACCGGTCACGGCCCGGATAGCCCGTGCCGCGGTCCTGACCGAGATCAACAAGGACTACGTGCTGGCCGCGCGAACCGTGGGCGCGCCCAGCGGCTACATTATGCGTCGCGTCCTCTTGCCGAACGCGCTCTCGCCCATCCTCGTGATGGCGTCAGTCCTTGCCGCCAACGCCATTCTGCTGGAGGCAGCGCTGTCATTTCTCGGCTTCGGACCTCGACCGCCTGACGCGTCGTGGGGTTCCTTACTACAGAGCGGGTATCAGGTGATGGACCACTCGGTATGGTTCGTCCTATTTCCGGGCCTGGCCATCTTCCTCCTTGTGTGGTCATTCAACGCGCTCGGCGATGCGCTTCGGGATGGTCTGGACCCGCGCCTGCGTGGACTCTGAGGTCTTGTGGAGCGCGTTGGAGGCCGCAGGGTAGTGCTCCAGCGGTGCGCCCGCAGTGCCTCGCCGGTCCAAGGTGTCTAGGCCGGGGTGGTCGGGTCGTACGCGGCCTGAACAACCGCTGCCAATAGGCGCGATGACTTCCGCCCAGGTAAGCCGGGTCATCTCCGCCCTAGCGCCCCCGATCCAGGCCGGTCACAGATGATCGGCCGCCACGCCCACAGTGAGCGTAATCTTTCCGAATGCCATGGAGCTGCTGCGCCTCATCATGAGCGCGGCTGGCGCGCTGGTGCGCACCGCATTCACGGTGCACGGCTCGTAGTCAACCAGGACGCCGCAGCACCACCGCTCGTCGTCGCCCACAGAGGATCACACGCCGGCTCGGACGGAGCATCGCCCGACGCCGCTGCCTCGCGGCGTCACGCCTTCAGCGCACCGGCTGTCAGGCCGCGGATGAAATACCGCATGCCGAGCAAGAACATGAGCAGCAGTGGCAGCGCCGCGAGGAGATATCCGGCAAACCGCGGCCCATAGTCGATGAGGCCGTATCCCGCGTTGAACTGCGTCAGCGCGACCGTCACCACCTGCTGATCGGACGAGTTGATCGTGATCAACGGCCAGATGTAGTCGTTGTACGAACGGAACGCATGGACAATGGCAAGCGTGACCAGGATCGGGAGCGCCAGCGGCGTCGCGATCCTGGCGAACAGCTGCAGCTCTGTCGCGCCATCTAGCCGGCCAGCCTCGAACAGCTCCTCCGAGATGGTCGCGAAGAAGCTACGGCAGAGCAGGATGCCGAAGGCCTGGTCGCCCGCGGCCCAGGGCAGTATCAGCACCCACGGCGTATCGACGATACCCATATTCTTAACCAGCAGGTAGCGCGGGATCAGCGTCAACACGGTTGGGATCATCATCAATGCCAGGAAGCTGTAATACAGTGGTTCCTTACCTGGGAACCGGTGTCGCGCGAAAGCGTATCCTGCGAGTGCCGAGGTCAGCACGGTCAGCACAGTCGAGGCGAGTGCGAGCCAGACCGAGTTGAACATAGAGCGCTGAATTGCCCGCCAGCCGTCGGCGTAGTTGGACCATATCCACGGATTTGGCGCGCCCCAAAAACTGGCGTAAATCTGCGCATTATTCTTGAAGGAGAAAATCACGAGATAGAGGATCGGTAGGAAGACAAGAAGCAGAAGGATACTGAGCCCACTGAGTATGCCGATCTGTGTCAGCGAGAGGAGTCGCGCTTTCATAGTCTACGACTCGTAGTCGATCGATGACCTGAGATAGGTCATGTTCGCAACTGTTACGGTCATCACGACGACGAAGAGGACGAACGCAATCGCGCAGGCGTACCCGTACTTCGACTGCTGAAACGCCGCGTAATACATCTCTAGGCCGGGCACCGTCGTCGAGTGGAACGGTCCTCCCTGCGTCATCACCAGGATGTAGAAGAATCCCTGTATCCCTTGGATGACTGCCAGCACGACGAGCAGCTTGATCTGGCCGAGCAGCAGAGGCAGGTCGATCCTCCAGACGCGAGAGAGGACGCCCGCGCCGTCGACCGTCGCGGCGTCGAAGATCTCCTGAGGCACGGTCATGAGTCCACCCAGGTAAATCAAGAATGGCAAGACGCCAACCCACGGAAAGCCCATCAAGATGATCGACCAGAGCGCAACGCCCTCTTCGCCCAGCCACGAGTGCTTCCAGGCGCCGAGGCCAACGACGCCCAGTGTCTGGTTGAGCAATCCGATACTGGGATCGTAGATCTGGACCCAGAGCAGAATCACCGCGATCGTGGGCATAACCATCGGAATGACGAAGAGTGTCCGCAGCCAGTACTGCGCGCGTGGCCACCGCAGGTGAAAGATCAGCTCGGCCACCAGTAGCGGCGCGCTCAGATCCTTCAGGACCGTGGTGACGACGATGAGCGCGACGTTGACGAAACCGGTTTGCAGGTACTGGTCGTCGACCATCGCCGTGAAGTTGTCAAGCCCCATGAAGTTCAGCCGCTCGAGCCCCGGCTGCCAGTCCGTGAAGGCGTAGAGCATCCCCGAGAACGTCGGCCAGTACGTGAAGACCGCGACCAGCAGTAGGCTCGGCGCCAGGAAGGCGTAGCTGACACGTGCTTGCCAGACCCGGCGCCAGAGCGCGTTGCGGCGCTTGCTCGCGGCTGGGCGAGGGGCCTTTCGACCGAGCCGGCTAGGCCAGGACTGGATCCCCTCCCCCCTCGGGAAAAGGACCAGAGGTGAGCCCCGCACGCTACTTTGGCGGCTGCGGTTTCTTTTCGGGATGATCGAGACCGTAGCCTTGCGCCTTGGCGACCCGTGGCACTGCCTTCATGGTCGCGTCCTGCCAGCGTTTGAAGAAGTCATCTTCGTTGAGCTTGTCGGCCGCGTACTGCTGCGCCAGATCAATCCACTCGCGCTGGCTCTCGGGATCCAGACCGTGGATGCCCGGTGCGCCGCCTTCGGCCTGGCCGCGTCCACCGATGGCGCTGAACCGCTCCTTCCACTCCGGCGTCAGCTCGACGCCCAGGACAGTGGGCGGCCCGGTCAGATCGCCCTTGGGGTCCTTCAGCACGATCTCGGTCAGCCTGGCGGCGTTCGTCGGCGTCGAGAGGAACATCAGAAAGTCGACCTCGAGCGCGTTCTGCTCAGGGGCCTTCTTGGGCACAACCCAGTAGCCTGCCGGGTTGTCGATCGAGCGCGTCGGCGCCTGCACCAGCGGCGAGTCGTCGACGTCGACAAGGTTGAAGGTCCCATACTCGAACTTCTTCAAGCCCAGCGCCGGGTCGGCCATGAACTTTCCAAACTGGGAGAAGAACCAGCTCGCGTCGAGCCACAGCCCCGCCTGCGACGTCAGGAACAGCTGTCGCGACGTGTCCTTGCTCACTCCCAGGTAGCCCGGCTGGAGGTAGCCGAGGAACTGCTTCAGGTGCTTCCACCAGTCGCGGTAGCCGGGGTTGTCTACCTTCAGCTTGCCATCGCGGAACGCCTGGACCATGCGCGCTTGATTGCGCGTCACCATGCCGTAGGCGTCGTTGTACGGGTCCTTCAGGTCGAACTTCCAGATGTCGTCAACGCCCTGCCTGAAGTTCCAGTCGCCGGGCTGAGCGCGCACCAGGTCGATCGAATTGCGCATGTAGGCATCGGCCGTGATGCGGTCGAGCCACGAGATGCCCATCCGTCCCCAGCCGTCCAGATCGCCGCCCATCGCGGTTGGACTGATCCCGGCTTGCTTGAACGTCTCGAGCGCGGTGATAAACTGTGTCCAGGTCTTCGGCGTCTCCTTCAACCCAACCTGGTCCCAGAGAGTCTTGTTATAAAACCACAAGACGTAGACGGAAAACATGTTGAACTGCACGAGCGTCCCGGTGGTCGTATCAGGCTGAATCGTGCCCGGCTTGAACATGTCGCGCCACTTCTTGTTGGCATACGGATTATTCTTCTCGTACTCGGGAACGAAGTCAACAAACTTACCAGATGCAGTTAGATCGGGTGCGCCGGGATCGCGCAGATAGGAAGCTTTGGTACCACCAATCACCTGCGCTCTTGCCCAATCGAGATAGCCCTCGATTGGTTTCGGGTCGATCTTCACTTCTACTTTCGGGTAGAGCGCCATGTAGTCTCTGGCGACCGCTTCCATGCCGGCCGCGTGACCGTAGGTATTCTCGATGTTGGCAAGGATCAGCCCTTCGCGCTTTATCTCGGGCTGAATGGTCGCGGCCGCAGCCGCCGGTGCGGTCGTACTGCTCGAGGCCGCTGCCCCTGGGGTCCGCCCCGTCTGATCAGCCGCTGGCGTCTGCGGGGCTGGTCCGGCGCACGCCGCCAGAAGCCCCGCTGCTGCCACGGTGACGAATGCGCGCCGGCTCATCGGCTCGTTCGCCCCCATCGTCATCTGTCCTCCCGCCGTGCCACCGTACCCCAAGCCTCGTAACAACTCAGACTCACGCGGGGTGAGCTAAGGGGGGACTACCGGAACAGGAAGCGGCCGGGTACGCTGCGGGGCGTGGCGCTGCTGCGGGAAGTGGTCGGGGCGTTGTCGCATGCCGAGCTGG
>JAABUQ010004286.1_pt1 | contig 24543 bp, 23 predicted proteins | sample 5560001 | NCBI WGS metagenome assembly JAABUQ01 (sample SAMN10711888, study PRJNA513371) | rock metagenome | isolation source: Antarctica rocks | place: Antarctica: Victoria Land, Finger Mt nord | collected 2015-12-18
GCACTCTCCTATCCTCATGGTCAGAGCGTCACACCCCTTGCTGAATGTTCTCAAGAGCGACTCAGATGCTGATTTTTACCTGGCTACCTGCCGAGAGATTCTCGATCACGGAAAACGCGGGAGAGCCTTTTAAATTCTTTTAAGCTAAAACAATGGTGATTGTAGAATATAGATACCTGTGTAATCATTTTGTATATCTACTTTAGAAACAGAAGAATATTGTATTCAAAAAATCATCGCCCCTCTTGACAAATTTTCAACGTCAATATATTATTTACTTAGCTAAGTAATTTACTTCAATGAGGAGGAACAAGCTATGGCAATAGTACAGCAGACAATGAACGACGAGCAACGTAAATCTGTAGCTCTTGAGTATCTTAAGCGGATAGACCGCAGAGAGAATGTTCTTGACCTCTTCGCTGATGACACTCAGTTTTACTATCCCAAGTGGGGTGTCGCAAATGGAAAGGCGGAGCTAGAGAAATTCTTCTCCGATCTTACTATAAAACCTCGTGCGCCACACCGTCATGATTACGCCTACTTCAACTACATCATACAAGGCGATCTGGTTGTCGTTGAAGGAACTCTCTCTGATCTTACTCCTGATGGTAAGGAGGGCCATACTGGAGCGACATATGATGGCCGCTTCTGTGATATCTTCGATATTCGCGACTTCAAAATTCAGCGACTCTTTGTTTATCTCGACCCAGATTACGCGGGTGCCGATACAGCACGTTATCCATGGCTAAATAGGGACTTACCCTCTTAAGTCCATCAGTGTTCCGAACGCGAGATTAGTAGGTGACCAAACCAAACTGATAGATAATAGCGAGAGGAGCGTCCAGTCATGTCTGAGCGAATCGAACAACCCAGTCAAACCTCTAAGTCTACGGTTGATGAAAGCTCTAAAGAGAGTCATGCACCTCCTGACTCAGTCACCAAACGGAGGGCTTTAACCAGAAGACAGGGAAGTATCATCAAACGTTTGTCATTTGATGAAATTGGTGTGCTCCTCGCCCTACTCATTCTGAGTGCCATCATTGGGATATTTCACCCCGACTTCCTCACGTCTGGTTCACTCGTTGGAGTCGTGCGTCAGGCAGCGTTCGTTGCAATCATGGCTTTTGGCATCGTCTTTCTCTTGTCAATGCGAGAAATTGATCTCTCTATCGGCTCAATGTACGGTGTCACCATTATCGGTGCCGCTATTTTAATGAATGGAGGACTCAATCCGTGGCTGGCTTCTTTTGTGGGGATACTTATTGGTGCGGTTTTAGGAGCAGTGAATGGATTGTTGACAAGCGGCTTAAAGGTGCCAACGATCGTCGTTACCTTGGGCACGCTCTCGGCATACCGAGGCATTGTCTTTGTCTGGAGTAACGCTAAATCAATCACAAATATACCAAGCCAAAATGCTTTTTTTACCATCTTTGGTGGAGACTACATTGGAGTGCCTGTATCCGTCTGGGTGCTCATTGCCCTCGCTATTATACTAACTGTTCTGTACCGTCAGACTCGTTTTGGCGTCATGGTACGAGCCATTGGCTCTAATGAGCAAGCTGCTCGTTTCTCTGGCATCCCTATTGCTCGTATTCGCTTCTTGACCTTGACGCTGATGGGGATACTATGTGGCGTTGCGGGTATGTTGACTCTCGCCTATTTTGGAGCGGCAGATCCCACGCTTGGACAGGGATTGGAACTGCAAGTAATTGCTGCGGCGATCATTGGTGGGACCTCGCTTGCAGGAGGTTCGGGAACAATTCTTGGTGCTTTATTAGGTGCTCTGATTATTGAGATCATTAACAGTGGCATTGTGTATTTTAACGTTCCGACGAACTGGGAATCTTTTGTTACTGGTGGTGTCATTATACTCGCTGTAGCTGCGGATGGTGTACTTCGGCGTCGCCGCCTCGCTCAACCTACAGCGGGAAGCAGAAATCTTGAGCAGTGATAAAATAGAATGACCATGATTATCGAAGGGGCAGCCAGCCCTGTTGCCTTTGAACCGTATGCTGAAGAGATCCTCACCCCTAGCTTGACTACTCTGGCACTATTGTGATCATAGACAATTTGGCGGCACACAAAGGTAAGAAAGTCGACCTATTTACCTAATTTCTTGTCAATTGAAGAGACCTTTTCAAACTCAAGACGTTCCTGCGCTAAGCGGGAGCACATACGTGCGAGGCGTTGTAGGAATAATTTTTCCATGCACTACTTATGTCGACAAAATAGAACACATATAGTTGGTTTCGTCATCATGGTTATCCTTTTGTAATAAAGACCGGTTGACAACTTAAATTTTTGGCCTACTGCTATAGAGGTTTAGATAAGTAAGGAGTAGACGGATGTCAGTTATGTATCTATGTCTACTTATGAAGCATACAGTCCAGCGAGAGCTACAGAGATTTAAGAAGTAAAGGGAGTTTCACATGTACACAGCATCTGGCCTGAAGAAGCAATATGGAGGTGTGATCGCACTAGCAGGCGTAGATATGGAGATACATGCTGGTGAAGTTCACGCCCTACTAGGGGCTAACGGTGCAGGGAAGTCAACCTTAGTCAAGCTTCTAGCAGGAGCTGAACCACCAGATGCAGGACATCTGGTGCTAGATGACCACGAGGTTCATTTTAAGAATGTGATTGAAGCTACACGTCACGGTGTGGCTATCGTGTCACAAGAACTCCAGATATTCCCTGACTTGGATGTACTCAGTAACCTCTTTCTGCTACGAGAACCCTTAAGGGGTCAACTCATCTCATGGACAGAGATGGCACGACATGCGAAACCTATATTGCAAGAGATAGGGCTAAACGTTCCACTGAACGCACGAGTGCGAACGCTTAAACTAGGCGACCAACAACTGGTGGAGATTGCACGGGCCCTATTGAAAGAACCTAAAGTCCTGATCTTGGATGAGCCAAATTCAGCACTACAGGCGCGGGAAACTCAACGCCTCATGAATGTCATCAGATCTTTACGTGATCGAGGGGTAGCCATTATCTACGTATCGCACTTTCTGGAGCAAGTCTTCGAGATTGCAGATACCATCACGATACTACGCGATGGAAAGACGGTGATGAAGGCAACACCACGAAAAGCTTTATCTATCCCAGAGGTAGTGACTGCCATGATCGGCACGACTTTAAAGTCAGAAATTTATATCAAGACAGAGCGTCATCATAATGGGCAAGAACAAGGTTTGCTAAGTCTGAAAGGTGTAACACTTTCTCCCGAACTTAAAGAGATAGATTTTGAGGCGGCAACTAGTGAAGTAGTTGGACTGGCTGGCTTGGAAGGTTCAGGCGTTCGTGAATTACTCAATATCGTCTTTGGGGAACGAAAACTGGAGAAAGGGAGTGTCACCCTACCGAATGGGCAATGCGGACCCCGTACAATCGAGCAGGCAGTAAAATCTGGCGTAGCACTCATTCCTGCTGATCGGAAGGCAAAGGGAGCCATGCTCAACCAGACCATCTATGAGAATATCTCACAAGTCACAATATGCACACTTGGTCACATGGGGTTTCTGTTACGACAAAAGCCGATAATCGATATCGCTATCGAATGGGCGAGTAAGCTGCGTATCAAGGCGAAGTCCGTGCATTCCCTTGTCGGCGAACTATCAGGAGGAAACCAGCAGAAAGTTGTGTTTGCCAAATGGCTTCAGATGAATCCGACTCTCGTACTGCTGGATGATCCAACGCGTGGAGTTGATGTTGGGGTGAAGGGTGAAATGCATGGCATCATCCGCGACCTGGCGAGTCAGAATCGAGTGGTACTGTTTGCTTCCACCGATATGGCCGAGCTAGCAGTAATATGTGACCGCGTCACAATCTTCTTTCAAGGGAAAATAGTCGGTGATCTTAGCGACCTAATGCTTACAGAGCACAACCTGCTGGAGGCCATCAACACGGGTATCATCCCAACGTAGCCTATTCTCTCGTTGTTGAGTGTTCAACATCCGCAGAAGCATCCACACCGTTGAGAACAATCATCCAGGATATCGAAAGGACACAACAATGAAACTATATCGTAGGAATGCGATGTCAACAAACTTCGTACCGAAATGTTCTATGGCTGTCCTGCTCTGCGTAGTTGTGGTATTAGTCACAGCATGTGGCTCACAAAGCAGTTCGAGTGGAGCAAAACAGCCTAAAGTAACACTCGTTTTAGGTATCACGGGACTTCCATTCTCGCAAACTATTCAAGCGGGTGCGCAAGCAGGAGTTGACGAAACGGGGGCAAAACTAACAGTGGTTGGGCCTCCCAACGTTGATCCGTCGGCGGAAGCCAAGATGCTAGATGATGCAATTACGTTGCACCCAGATGGCGTTGTTCCGCAACTCGAACCGCCCGACTATTTCACACGGCAACTAAAGCATGCATCTACAGCTAAAGTGCCTATAGCTGGCTTTGGACTCTTGCCACCAGATACAACAGCGATTAGTACATTCGTAAATAATGATTTTAGGGAGATGGGACGAGTCATAGCGAATGCAGTAGCGGATCGGCTGATTCAGAAGTTGGGACCAGACCCTCATGGCTCGGTTGTTACTTCTATATGTGTTGAGGGTGCCCAATCTCACCTTCTAACCGCTGCCGGTGAAAAGGAGGGGTTCGCCAAGCGATTGCCAAATGTTCAAGTTATTGGACCTCTTCTTACAGACCCCGAACCAACCAAGGATTTTGCTGCGTGGGGAGCAATTATGCGAGCGCATCCGACTGCACTTGCGTATTTGGGTCGCTGTGACCAAGATGGACCAAACCTGACAAAGCTCAAGACTCAGATGCATGGGACATTTGAGATCACAGGCTGGGACGCCGACCCTGTGACGCTGCAAGCAACCAAATCGGGGGTGATGTTAGCCTCTATGCCTCAATCCTTTTATTTGGAAGGATACATTCTTACGCGATTGATCGCAGAAGCGGCCAAAAGTGGTAAACCTCTTCCACATGGTTGGTACAATCCTGGCTCACAACTGATTACGGCAGCTAATATTGATGCAGTCATGACACGAGAAGCTTCTCCCACTAACGCTAGAGCCTATTACAGGCAGCAAATTGATCAGTTTTTTAGCGATCCACAGAAGCACCTACGTCCGTTAAGTGAGTTCCCAAACGCATAATTTTGCAGAGCTGCCAAGCTCTTCCTAAAGTAGACAATATAAGATGGAGTCAATAGAAAGGAGCGAACATTGAAACGAGGGTGAGAGGCTTAAAAAATTGCGTTTGATCATCCAAGTGTGATCAGAATAGCTATATTTTATTGTATGGCTGATCGTAAAAACTCGTCGTTTTCTTTTAAAAAAACTCTGGTACAGTTGATATAATCAATGAACAACAAATTTTAAGCAATCAGATCTATTGACAACTAACTTCATTGAGTGATACTGTTTGTCGTTCTAAAAATAGTAGGAGTGACTTTGATGAAACAAATAGAGGAAACCGTTGGATATCAGATTGTACAATTATGTAAAACGCACCGTTATCATACAGAAGAAGCTTTGAGTAAATTGGGTATTCACATTGGTCAAGAAATGATCTTGCTTCAACTTTGGATTAAGGAAGGTTTGACGCAGTCGCGGATTGGAGAACGTATGCAAGCTGAACCGTCAACCATCACCAATATGCTTCATCGTCTAGAGCGAAGTGGATTCGTCGAGCGTCGGCAGGACCCTAATGACGGGCGTGCCTCTCTCATTTACTTGACAGAAAGTGGTCGAGCATTAGAACAATCGGTGCTGCAAGTTTGGAAAGAGGTGGAAGAACGTACAGTGTCTGGACTGACTATAGAAGAGAAACTTCTGCTCCGCCGCTTACTTATGCATGTGTATAACAATTGGGAATAAGATCACTTGGGAGCCGCATTGACTCACTAAAAATCGTACCCGAGGAAACAGCCCTTTCCTCGTTCTGCGCTCATATCATGTGGCCTGAAAGAAGATTTCTCCTGCCCCGAGCATGTGTCTCTCATGAAATTCATTCGGCATCGCTTGCCATGACGAGTACGATATCGTCTGTGACAGATAGTCTTCTTTTCGAACGTTGCCTCCGAAAACTGATCAACCAACGAAGATATTTCTTATAGTCATAAAAGCAGCAGGAAGTTCTCTTAGAACAGCGAAAATGGTTGCGTAGGGAAATATCGCAAAGAAAAGCCGTTTGTGGTGATACACAACGTATATTTGCCCGTCCTACCCATTTTGAACCATGAGTATACTGTAAGAAGTAGGAAGGATAGAAAATCTCTGTATGCATAGGAATACGCTCTAGAGGCAGGATGTCCCGCTTGCACTTTCTCAAAAGGTTAGGTATAGTGATTTTGAGAGGAATGGAGGGAAGAAAGAACGTCCTGCTTTCAAAGTCTTGGGACATCTTTCGTCTGGTTGGGAGCAGAACTATTCCGATACTTTTTGATACAAGAGTGTGCAAAAGCTCATGCATAAGAAGGAAAAAGTGAGAGAAATCTCGCGACATCTTTCGTTATGAGAGCGTACAAGACTCGATGACATCTTTTTAGCAGAAGTATAAAAGCTCATGCATAAGAAGAAAAAAGAGAGAAGATCTTGTGACATCTTCTGGCAATTCCTATGGGAGATCTCGTGACATCTTTTGTCAAAATGAGAAAAAACCTTGTAACGTTTTTTGCCGGAATGGTCGGAAAAGCTCGTGACATCTTTTACCAGTCCTGCTCAAGACATTTTGAAGAGTGAGTTGATCGGCCTGCAAGGCTGATGGAGACTGAACTCGAACCCGCGACAGCCTGCTTGGAAAGCAGGCTGTCGCGGGTTCGAGTTCAGTCTCCTGCTTTTCTCGTTTTGTGACTCACTTCATTGCTCTCCCTAGTTACTTCATTGATATATCTTTTATCAGACATCCATCTGCCATAGCGGATCCTATATTCGCCTTGCAATAAAGGCAAATCTTTAATACTCATGTTTTTATGTATCGTACATCCGCCATCCATCCGCCATCCATCCGCCATTCACTAGGAGAATTCCGCCATTTCTGTTACAATTAGGATGCCTCAGACGAGAATGGAAGGGAGCGTGCTATGAGAACATTGAGTGATGTTGAGTTGAAGAGGCTCATTAAGGGCGGAGAGACAAATACCGTCGAGTTAAAAGTGGCTGCTCCAAGAGCGACTGAAATGGCTGAACGACTCTGCGGTCTCGCTAATGCTCAAGGTGGCATCGTAATTATTGGTGTGAAGGATTCTAGCCATGAGATTGTAGGAGTCCCTGATCATCGCATTGGAGAAACCCTCGATGTGCTTGCAAGGGCATCTCAGAAGATGATCAAGCCCGAACTCATGTTTGATCCTTCAGAACCAGAGATCTACACGCTAGCAGGGAAGAATGTCGTTGTTGCTACGGTTAGACCGAGTCATGGTCTAGTGTATCAGGCTCATGGCATTTATTGGATTCGACGTGGAACTCATACGGTTTCGTTAAGCTTATCAGAATTGCTGGAAGTGGCGAATGATCGAGGGTTGCTCGATTGGGAGCATCAACCAACTCGAAATGCGACGATGGAGGACATGGATCTGGAGAAGGTGGGAAGCTATGTCGCACAGCGTTCGGCTCTGACTCGTCAAGCCAGCCGTTTTCAGGATGTTGAGAGAGTATTGATTGGAATGAAATGTGCTGTAGAGACAAGTAGCGGTGATCGTGTTCCTACCAATGCAGGCTTGTTGTTCTTCGGTCGTTATCCTCAAGAACATATTATACAGGGTGATATTGCATGTGTCTTGTTCCGTGAGACAGTTGGGGCGAGTCGCTATGCTGATCGAAGAATTGTGACTGGAACGCTCCAAGAACTTATTGATGGGGCCGCATTATTTTTGAGTCGGTATATTGCTGTAGGAGCGCGAGTGGAAGGGTTCAAGCGAATTGATATTCCGGAGTACTCGCTTGAGGCGTTGCGTGAAGCGGTAATCAATGCCGTAGTTCATCGCGACTATAGTAAGCGTGGCGAGAGTGTTCGGGTCTTTTGTTATCCTGATCGCGTCGAGATTCATAGCCCTGGATTGCTCTTGCCGGGGATTACCGTGGAACAAATGGAGCGAGGAGAGGTACAATCCAAACTGCGGAACCCGACCTTGGCCAATTTGCTGAAGGATATTCCAGGGTATATGGAGCGCCTTGGAAGTGGCGTTCGCTTTATGTTGGACGAAACGCAGCGGTTAGGATTACCTACGCCACACTTTCGAGAGATGGGTGAATTTATCGTAACCTTTCGTAAAGCTCCTGCTTTGGTCTCCTCACAACCGTCATCAAAGCCGCAACCACAGTATGCTGGAACGCTCTGGGGAGATGAGGAACATGCTCCGCCTCCGCCCGAAATCCTTTCAAAGAATCAGTCTGATCAACGAGAACGTCGATTGACGGCAGCACTCAATTACGTTCACACGCATGGCTTTATTACCAACAGTATCTATCGACAACTCACAGGGGTGTCCGATCGTACAGCCCATCGGGATTTGGAGACCTTAATCGAACGTGGACGGTTGAAAGGTACGGGACAGAGAGCCGCGCGAAGGTATGTATTAGCGTAGGTATTTCTCTGTCGTGAACAAAAAAATTGGCGTTGCTCCCTGCAGCAACAGTGTAGCAACGCCCACGATTTTCTGCGAAAAATGACGAATCTCAACGAACAAACTGTTGGAATTTGAGCTCAGGACGAACGTCAGGGGACGTTCAAGGAGGGGCTATGCCGGTGGAGAGAAGCGGCATAGTTTGTTCTCAGTAGTTCTCTTTGGGTTGCTCACGTGCTCATTTTTGCCGAGTTTGTTCGTCAGGCATCTTTGTTCGTCGCGAGCGACCGTCGTAATTGTCGTACGATTTGCCGTAATGTAAGGTGCCACTGTTTAGCGCACGAGGGACCACCTCCTGTTGTGATCACACGTGTTTTCGTCGTACCAGCACAGGTTGTCCTTTGGATGCTTGTCGGCGCGTTTCAAATTGATCTGAATATGCCTTTGTAGAGGATATCCATTGCATCAACAACAAGAACAATATCCGTTGCATTTTTGTCTGGGGCTAGCTGTCTCTGATGCTGTTGTTCGAGACAGTAGTGCAGGATGATTTCTTGCCATATGTGCAGAGATGACAGAGAAAGAGCAGGAAACCGAACTTTATAGTCCAGGTCCATCATACCCACACATTCCCACGCGCGGTGAATTCACCACTGGCAACAGCATCTCCTTGCCACATTCGTGCTGTTCGGCACACGCTTCGCACAACCAGCCTCCCTCTTCGTAGATACATTGTGGGCAGATTTGTGTGGCTGGCTTACCACAGAGGTCACAAGGAATCGTAGGAGGAACATTGTGTGTCAGCAATTCGACAACCTTCTTGTGCTGTATGCTTTCTCGTTCTGCCAGCACTTTCAAGCGAAGCTCCGTCGTCGTGCCAAAATCATACTCATGCACAAATTGGTCTCCGATCCCCAGAATCTTCCCTACCTGCACACGCATACTTTTATCACCAAACTCAGGATCAATATAGGATGAGTAAGAGGTTCCATGGATCTCAAAGCGGCTCAGATGACTACAACATTCCAACCAACTCTTTCGCAGAAAACTGTCAAGCGTTTGGAGTGAAGCATCCGCAGGGATTTCCAGGTGTATCCAATAGCTCGGTGCATCCAGCCCTTCTGCACGCAGATGCAACAATCGGGCAGGCCTCGCTGAGGGTTTCCCGTGAGCCGTCGCAAAAGATGCGGCTCTCTGGGGACACGTTTCGAGATGTCGAGTCATGGCCGCTTTGCCAAAAATCTGCTGGCAGAAATGACAGGTACCTTTTGTTGTTGTTCTCGCCATTCCTTCAACCTTCCTTCTCGTGAATAAAAAAGAACATATCTGGCGGTCAAGATGACTTTTTTGCTGTACTGCGCAGCTTTAGTTCAAAGCCTATTACATGGAACATGTTCAGGCTCATCTCACCGGCGAATTTCCTCATCTGGTGAGCTATACGCGTTTTGTGGCGCTGATCCCGCGCGTGATGCTTCCCCTGCTCGCCTATTTACAGAGCCGATACGGGGCCTGTACCGGAATCAGCTTTATTGACTCGACGTTGTTGGAAGTCTGTGACCCCAAACGGATTAGCTAGCACTGCGTCTTTGCGGCAGATGCCAAGCGTGGCAAGACCAGCATGGGCTGGTTCTTTGGTTTCAAGCTGCACCTGGCGGTCAATGACCACTAAGGCGAATTGCTGGCGTGTTGTTTGACCCTAGGCAATGTCGATGATCGCAAGCCCGTTCCCTCGATGGTCAAAAAACTGCGCGGCAAGCTCTTTGGGGACCGCGGTTACATTTCCGCTCCCCTCCTGACCACATTGCTCTTTGAACAAGAACTCCATCTCATCACTCGGTTGCGCAAAAATATGAACAATCGGCTCATGCATCTCTCAGACAAGTTGCTGCTGCGCAAACGGGTGATTATCGATCAGCTCAAAAATATTTCGCAGATCGAGCATTCACGCCATCGCAGCCCTACCAATTTTGTCGTTCATTTGATTGCCGGGCTCATTGCCTACAGCCATCAAGACAAAAAACTGAGCCTGCATCTCGATCAACACGCTCTCCCGGCTGCTTGATCGGCTTGACTTAAACAGAACTCACGTTATAAAGAGAACCTGAAAGAGCTTTCTTCCAGGCTCTTTTCTTCATGTGTTATATCAAAGCTCAAGAGATTGACAGATAAGCTATGAAAATTATCTACAGGAACACGAATGCCTAAAGAAGATCACCTTTCGCTCGATATATTTTGATACGTTCTTGCTCGCTCTTCACTAATCTGCGATGCTCCTTGGAAAGAAACCAGAGTGCAGGATTCCAGTCATCAGCATCGGCATAATAGTTTACAATCTCGATATCATATGGCCGGAAAACTTTTGCAAAGGTGAGATAAGTACGTAACTGATGGAATGGAGAAGTTACAAGAATGACCCGTCGCATGTTCTGTCGTTTGAGGATTTCAAGCACATACTCAGCATTTTCCCTGGTGTGTAACGACTCATTCTCAACAAGAATATTCGCTTGAGGCACTCCTAATTGTATAGCTTTCTGACGTATGTATGTAGCCCCTAAACCCGCATCCCATTTCTCTTTTGCACTTTTGACATCTTTCTCTTGAATTCGTCCCTGTATAACTGCCGCTTGCAGATCCTCTAAGGGAATAATCTGTGGCGTTTCCGTTACTTTTACCGAAAACTTCCCACTTCCAATAATGTATGATGCCCATCCTTCATGATAAAGCTTGACAGCAGTGTCAATTTTCCCATCGAGGAATTTGATGTTTCCACGTGTTCCTGCAAGGACGATAATAGCATCAACCTTTTTCAACGTATCTCGCAGTGCAAATCGCCGCCCTTGTATATAAAATACCAACCAATAAACAAAGGGTATGAGCAGCAAAACGCCGATAATACTAGATAGAAATAATCGTAGATTCTGCATTAATTTCCAGCGAGCACCATTCCCAGTTGAGCGACACTCTTTTCCTTCCTGTATGGCGAGCCTTCTAATAACGTGTAGAGGCTTTTGATACGTGAAATCGTCTTTTGAGAACCGATGGGATATGCAATTTCGTATGCTTCTTTTGCTGCTGTGGTACTTTCCTTTACCAATCCTAGACCAAAGTACGCTTCGGCCTTTTGAGCTATCAATCTTGCTCGTCCTCGGAGTAGAGAAGGGTCGTAACTGTTCAGCCCTTTATCCAGCAAGTCAATCGCACTGCTATAATTCCTCAAAAGAACCAGGTTTACACCTTTTTGAGCAGTTACAGAGGTTGTATTAAGACTGCAATTACTTGACTCTACAACCTTGTTCCTGGATGCTAATACCTCTTCCGCCAGATCAATATTACTTTGAGAGTTATCCATATGGTGTGCCATTGCATACGCTTCAGAAAGAGCCTGATAGATATATCCCTTCAAATAGGGATACTCCATTTCTTCTATAGTTGTCAGAGCACTTTCGAGATGTTGAATCGCATCTATAGGCTTTTGCTGTTGTATGAATGTGACACCTCTACGTGCCAGAGAAGAAGATTTGAGTTCAAAATTATTGTATTTGTCAGCCGCGATAAATGCCTGCCTATAAGAGTTGTGCGCATAGGTATAATCCATCCGATCACGAAATAGGCTCCCTTGAAGTTGATAACTTATGCTTAAAAGTGAGTATGCACGAACGCCTTGTAGATCGTTTGTTGGCTCTTTAGCAAGCCCTTGCACTTCATTTATCCACAGTCCCAAACCATCAAGTGCCCGAATTGTGTTTCCACTATGATAGACTTTCCAACGCGCAGCTATCTCACTCTCAAAAAGTCCCAATTGATCGCCGCTGAGCATATTACGCATAAATGGCCCAACATCGTCACCCAACCCGGCTAGTACTAATGATGTACCTAACAGTTGAAGGAATTCCCGTCTTACTATATTCATAACTGTCCTCTCCAATTCTCGTACTGCCACTATTATACCTTGAGAAACAGCTTGAGAAAAGAGAGGAAGCAAATCTTGTTGAGAGAGGGACGATGCGAACGCTGGATCGGTGCTCCTTGAAGAGATCGAAGATACCGTATCTGACTCGCTCATAAAACCTAGTTCGCCTGCAGATTTGTCATAGAGCTGACACAGCTTTTCTTGATAGTACTTACTTGGAAATCTCTCTCCACACTCCCAACGACTGATCATCTCCTTCCCGGCATCGATCTGATCAGCAACCCTTTTCTGAGACCAGCCGCGTCTCTCTCTTTCATATCGCAACTTATCATTTGGCATCTTTTCATTCATGATTCCGTACCTCATAAGGTTTGAGTGCATTTGCTGAAATTATAGCATATTTTGTTTTGGCATCAAGTCGGCAACACATCGTCATTCTATCAAAAAGCAACGCAGAGTACTCTTGATAAGGCATAGAGTAATACATAAAGAGAGAGGTACAGATGCAAGGTAGTGAAGTAGCACAACTTAGAGAGAAAATAGAGCTTGAAATTCAGGCAATGAGAGCTGGTCTTACAGGATATGCTGCTGTTTCTCGACACGACATCATTAACCACAAATATAATCAGCTTGGTACCTACATCGAGCAACTTCATCAACATATTGGCAAGGCTGAGGCTATGGAAGTTGTAATCAACGCGCTCGATCAATGGGGACACAATCCAGACAAGAAGAGCCCTTACTAGAAAGGTTGTACGTTTTTTGAGCCATTTTGATAGACAGGTGTAGAGCATGTTTCGCTTTCTATGGAACAAGAGAAAACAAACGCCGTCCCGGCAACCAAAACGACCAGCAGCCATGACGATTGAAGGAAGACGACACCGGGTTGACACTCCTTATCTTCTTCCTCAAGACGGCCAGGAAATTCATCGGCTCGATTTTCAACACTACGCATTACGGGTTGCCCTTGGGGGAGATTACGTGGCTCCACTTGAGCCGACAATCATTAGAACTATTTTAGATGTCGGATGCGGAACAGGGCGATGGGCCAGGGAAAGAGCCAACGAATTTCCTGATGCTTCGATCACTGGACTCGATGTAGAATCCCACCTCCCTGAGCTTCCCCTGCCGCCCAATTTTCAATTTGTCCAGGCCAATCTTCTCGCAGGTCTTCCTTTCCCTGATGCTTCCTTTGATTTTGTGCATCAGAGGCTCCTCGTCGGAGCGATTCCGGCTCAGCAGTGGCCGATGGTTCTCTACGAGTTCACGAGAGTGACACGGCCAGATGGGTGGGTTGAAGTCTTGGAGTCGGGATCGATCTACCACCGTGCAGGGCCAGCCACGAAACAATTTCAGGCGTGGTGGCAGATGGGAGAGAAGATGCTTGGCTTCAATCTTGCCCTCATCCCTCAGTTGGATCAGATGATGAGGCATGTAGGACTGAGGAATGTTCATATGGAAACGCTCGACCTCCCGCTCGGCAAATGGGGAGGTCGAGCAGGAGAAATGCTGGCCATCGATCTGCACGCCGTCTTTACCAGTTTTCGAGCCGTCTATGTGTCCAGGTTCGGTATTCCTACAGGTCTCTTTGAACGAACGCTAGCCGCTTTACCCGAGGAGTGGGAGCACTACCAGACACGCTATGAGTTTTATCTCGTGTATGGGCAAAAATAGGGGGTGAGGATATGGGTAACTCATTGTCTGTGATGCAGGGAACAGGGCCAGAGGAAGAGATTACCATGATTCGATCTGCCCGGTTTTTTGAGGAATTAATTGAACCGATTCGCCAGATTTTAGAGAAGCATGGAGCCACGTTAGCAGTCTTCAAGCAGGAGTGTGTGATCACGTTCCCTACAGGAACCGTCAGGCAGCGACTCTATCCCGTTGTCTTAACCGATCGATATAAAGTCACTCTTCCTGATGGCTATTGCCTCTATCAGCACACATCACACCATATTGAATGGTACAGCAACGTGCTCTTTCTTCTTGATGAGTTTCCAGCATGGGTTCAACACACCTATGGACGGATCAACCAGTAACTACGAGTCGATCCTGCTCGTGTGGGTCATCTCTTCCTTCCACTGCACAGATGTTTGCAAAAGGGAGGAAGAAAAGCGCATCAAGACGTAATAGTCCATAGAAACAGACCAAAAACATCGCCACGGATAAAAAAGAATGAATGGAAGGAGGAGAAGGAGCTTGTATGGAGGTGCCGAGAAAGAAGCAAGAACATCCCAGCACGTATTTTGTGCAAGACCGTGAGAACCAAGACGAGGTCCGGCGGCTTGAGGTGCAGGGGCAGCTACTGACAAGAGGGATGGGTGGGGTACTGGCCGAACAGCCAGAGACACGAGTCTTTCGCCACGTCCTTGATGTGGGATGCGGCACTGGAGACTGGCTTCTGAACGCTGCCCAAATCTACCCAACAATGTCTCTGTTTGGCGTGGATGTCAGCCGTACAATGATTGAGTACGCACGCGCACGGGCGGAAGCAAGGGGAATGACCAATCGCGTAGAGTTTCGTGTCATGGATACGTTGCGGATGCTCGAATTTCCACGTGGCTACTTTGATCTGGTCAATCAGCGACTGGGAATGAGCTATTTGCGTACATGGGACTGGCCGAACCTCTTGCAGGAGTATCAGCGAGTCACCCAGCTTGGTGGGATCATCCGGGTGACTGAGCCTGCTGTCGTGATTGAGAGCAGCAGTCCAGCCCTGACGCACCTCTACTGTCTGGTGCTCGATGCCTTCTTTCGTGCAGGGCATCTCTTTGAGCGCGAAAGTCATGGTGTGACAAGCCAACTCGCTGGATTGCTTCAGCAATCTGGACTTCAACAGGTGCAAACGGTGGAGCATGTTCTTATATACCGCAGCGGAACCGAGGAAGGGCAGCTCTTGTTCGAGGATATCCGACGTGGATTTCGGACGGTCGTGCCATTCTTACGGAAGTGGGTCCAGGTTCCTAGCGACTACGAAGCCCTGTATCAGCAGGTCCTTACTGAAATGCTAGAGCCAGATTTTGTTGCAACCTGGAGGATGCTTACTGCTTGGGGAATAAAGTGTGACCGATTCTCTTCCTCCGCTCTCAGCTAGCTTCGTATGAAGTAAAACCAAGGCAAATTAAGATGATCGTGTCGTAATGGTTCCATTGGCATCGACTTGAATTGCTACTTGTTTTAAAGGGGCCTGTGCCGATCCTTGGACCACGGCCCCTTCTCGGGAAGGGTCAAAGCTAGAGCCATGAGCAGGACACAGAAGCAGACGAGTATCAGGATTGTAATCGACGCGCACTCCTTCATGAGTACAAGCCCTCTCATAAGCAACAAAACTTCCGTTAGGAAGGTGAATCAATATGCTTGCCTGACCATCCGCTTGATCACTGAAGTCCAGCACTGAGTTCTTGAGGAGTTGTGAAGACCCAATGACTGTGCCTGAATGGGATGCTGTGGGCTCAGGGGCAGTTGTCAGACGAGACTGAGGTCTAGGAGTAGAGGTTGGTGTATTTTTCGTCGCTGTTTGTGGGGTTTGGGAGAAACCTTGCTGACGCGTGAACTATGCAGCTCCAGCTCCTATTATAGTTAGCCCCACCAAACTGGTAACCACCTGACGCCGAGAAATTCTTTTCTTGCTAGAGGAATTATTTGTGACTGAAGCCATGAGGGACACGTCCGTTGAGGGAAATAGAGCTTGTGGTAGGGCTGCGGCCTGAGGCAGTTGAGGATGTATGGTAGGAGAGACTGACGGAAGAAATACTTCCTTCGTTGCTCTTTGTACTCTTTATATACCTGAAATCCTCTCTCTTCATGTTTAGATTGTGTTTGTTGCTGATGACGGTGGATGTTCTCAAATGCTTCCTTACGTTGTTGTTGTATTTTCATTTGAAAGATTTGAGGAAGCCAGGAGTCAAACTCAGGCATTGGGAAAAGCTTAGCACTATCGAAATAGGTAGGAGCGGGCTCATTAAAATGAAATGGAGGATAGGGCCATCCTACGCTCCCGCGATTTTTCCATTCTGGCTTGATGCCTTTTCTCACTTCTCGGATTAATAATGTGTCCAGTGCCTTTCGATACTCTCTCTGTTCTTGAGTCCGAATGATTGCCGCTTGTTGCTCAATTTGGCGTGAGACCTCTTGTTCCCACTCCTGTTCTTGTCGTTTCTTCTTCTCATCAAACTCTTCTTTCGTTTGTGCCTTGATGATTTTCTCTTTCCCTAATATTTCGTTTTTAATCAGCTTCTCGTACTTATATGTTATTCCCATACCTCCTCCTTCTTTAGAAGTTACTACATGCATACTAAGTGGACTAGCTTTTTATGCATCTCTTCATTTCTCTTCCTTCTTGTTAGAAGGATAATGGTAAATGAAGATTCTAATTTAGGAAAGTTGAGCGGCCTCTCAATACGTATAGTCAATAATAAAATTTGTACACTATAAAAGGCTATATCTCAAGTAGAGAGTTCATATCTTACTCGGAAAGAGAATGAAGTAGAGAATTTATTTTAGGGCATGAGGTATGGAAACGTGTTCGAATAGTTTTCTATAATCACTCTGTTGTAGGCACAATCTTCACTTCATATATCCCTTCCACTATGCCCTTATTCCCTTCTTAGTTGACAATATAGCATAGTATGTTTGCTTCTACCTTTGTTTATAGTTGTGAAGGAAAAGGTGGTGGTGTTGTTGGCCTGCTCTTGTTTGGACGTACTCCATCAAGAAGTCGTTGGCGGGCACTCTCTTCGTCTAGTCCAAAAAGATTGATGGGAACAATAGGCCCTAAAAGTCCTTTGGGCTGATTACTACATTCAGCAACATATATTGGCACGACCTTGCGTTTCTTCCCAGCAAGATCCTGACTAAAAGCAGCAGTCCATTCTGGATGATCTTCAAAAGAGAGAAAATACTGTGGGGAAAGCACGAGCACTGTTCTTTCGGCTTGTTTTATAGCTTCATCTAATCCAAAAATACTATTAGAGCCTGCGTGACTATCCCATGCTTGGAGATGCGTTGAATATCCAGCGCTCTCTAATTGGAATGTTATCCATTCTGCCATTGTGAGGTCCGGCTCTGTATAACTTATCAAAAAATCCTTTGTAGTGTTCTGTATCTTCTTTTCTCCTTGAGAAAATGTATGTGTTGAATGAGATATATCTGTATTTCTAGAATTGGTGGAAGGAATTGCATCGGTTTGCGGCTGTGGAGTGGCAGGCATTTTTGTGAAAGCGTTCCGTGTTGAGGAGATGATGGATCAGTATTAGAAAATTGCAGAAGGGAAGGGAATGCTTGGAATACGGCAAGAACGATACCTGTGAGTGTTGTTATAGTTGTTAAAATAAGCGTCCAGGGTCCAGGAAGTATACTCATTCCGTTAAGGATCAAAAGAACCGAGATAAGGAGTGCAATAACCACGACAAGACAGATGAGAAAAAGCTTTCGAAGCGGTTTTCTCTGGCGACGATGTGCTTTTTGGAAGACATGAGAAGGAGGCCCTGGTTGCTGAATAGACATAACATCGTTCTCTTTCTTTTTCCAAATAGACGCTATAGTAGATATTCCAAAACGTATTGTATAATCTCTATGGTATTTTGTTCAACTCTGGTTTTTCGAGTAGAGTAACTTTACTGGATAAAGTAAGCTTGCACATGGACAAAAGATGTATACCGTCCACTACTTTTGCCCCAAGTTTCTATAGAAAGCTTCTAAAGGGCACTCATCTGCGAGGGAATGATGAATGAAGAGCAAGAGACAGCTCAAAATGAGCAAGGATCAAAGAAGAATTTCCTTTTGAGCTATACCGATTCGGACCGTCAATGGGTAGAGTGGATTCGTTGGCACCTGGAGGATCTTGGATATACAACGGCACTATCACACGGAGATTCTCTTCCAGGATCGAACCAAGTGTTTGAACTTCATCGAGCTACTAATGAAGTGGAACGGATCATCGCTATCATTTCTTCTCGGTATATCCATACCCTCTATATGCACCCGGAATGGGCCACTGCTTTTCGATCGAATGCGACAGATGAAGAACAGCGTTTCATACCCGTAAAAGTAGAAGCATGTGATCTGAGTGGTTTTTTAGAGCAAATTGTTCCTATTGACCTTACTGGATTGGACAAAGATAGGTCAACTGCACGACTTCGTGAAGCGATCCAGGGCGCAAGATTACGTCCTCTAGAAGAACCACGCTTTCCCGGAACACAGCCTGCCTACAAAGGCTCTCCTCCACAACGGAATCTTTTCTTTGTTGGCCGAGAGAACACTCTCAAGACTCTCCATAAAAACCTTCGGAAAGAGGGCATTGCCGCTATTGTTCCTACTGTAGATGCGATAGATCAGAAAGACATCGGTAAAACACAAATTGCGATTGAGTACATGTATCGCTATCAAAGCAATTACGCGTTTATCCTCTGGATTCGGAGTGCAATGCAGGCTGATCGTTTGATGCAGAGCCTGACAGAGATTGCCCATGAGTTACAACTAGTTGAGAAAGAGACGGAGGACGATGACAGCGTGATACGTGCGCTAAAAGAGTGGCTCAATACTCAAAGTGATTGGCTCCTCATCTTTGATGGAGTAGAACATGTTCAAATCATCAAAGACCTTGTGTCTGGCCAGCATAATGGTCATATCTTGCTCACGACACGTGAAAGATCCATTGCAGCGATCGCGCCTTTGATTGAAATACATGATTTAACGCAAGAGGAGAAAGAACGGCTACAGAAACTAGAGAATCTTGTCAATGCAGCACTTCATGGTGAAAACGGAAAGCATTTTCACCTTGGCCCAGGGTTATCAACGATTGGCAGTGCACCCGACAATACGATACAAATGCCCGATGATCCTTCAGTAGAAGAGCACCATGCAGTTATTTCTTTAGGGAAAGACTATCACATCACTGACCTTGGAAGTAAAGAAGGAACTTTTGTCAATAATCAACGTCTTGAGCCTCATGTTCCCCATACATTGGATGAAAAAGACAAGATTCGTATCGGCGAAGTCTGGCTTGCCTATGCATCAGATACAGCACAAGTAGTTTTTCCACAGAGAGAACAGAGAATTCAAACACGCCCTGTTTTGCCCGCGCCTGTACAAATAGAGCCTTCTGATGAGACGAGGCAAACAGCACTACCAGATCAACTGCAGCCATTTCCCCTCACACATGATCCTTTGGATATCGTGCGGCAAGTCCAACAAGGGAATGCTTTAAGTACATGGCAGGTATTTCGCAATCAGAAAATCGCATTCCAAGATGTGGTCTATATGGTTTTGGATCTCGATGTGGCCATGAAAAGGGCTCTCATCCTTTTTGCATTCCTTGCCATCACGTGTGTTCCACTTGTTATTGCTATAGCAAGCGGAGACGGTGGATTCTATCTCTCTTTTCTCTTTCTTCTAACATTCTTGTTTGATACCTGTGCGGCAGTCTACTTTGCGGTACTTATGGCAAGAAGCATTGCTCAAACACCAGCAATTCCTATGGACCCAATCAACGAACGTCCTCTTCTGATTCTTATGCCAGAGGGGTTTATTGAGTACGTGGATACGAATGAAGAACTCGACTATGTTCTCTTTGCTGATCTAGCGACAATGCAATTCCATCCATATGAAGATTATATAGTAGCACTCGATCTGCTTTATCACAATGGTCAAAGAGGTCAATGGTATCAGCGAGCGAACTTTGGCTCGCCTGCATTCATTAGCCAACAAATTTTTGATGCATTTATACAGTATGTGCAGAATTTATCGCTTACGTCTTCCAAACTTCCAAGCAAGAATACGTAAACGACATTGAAGTGTTTAATGACTTTCAGTATCTCCATGCAGGTCGTAACCTCTGCAACACTGTTGATCGAGCCCTGAGACAAAGAGCAGTCGTGCAACTTTCAGTATCCCCAACCGGATCGTAACCTCTGCAACTTGTAGCAAAGCAGGTCTACCGACGAGCGTTACAATTCACTTTCAGTATCCCCACTCGGATCGTAACCTCTGCAACATAGATATTTCACGCAATCAACGCAATCTCGCCCAGATCTTTCAGTATCCCCACTCGGATCGTAACCTCTGCAACCTAGCCCGCTCTACGCACGAGGCTCTAGCCAGGAAGACTTTCAGTATCCCCACTCGGATCGTAACCTCTGCAACCCCCTTCTGTGAACCAATACGACTTGCTTAAAAGACTTTCAGTATCCCCACTCGGATCGTAACCTCTGCAACAATGTTTGCTGCCTGTATCACTTCATCGTCACTCAGCTTTCAGTATCCCCACTCGGATCGTAACCTCTGCAACCGCTAGCCGCTACGGGCTACAGGTACATAAAGAAGAACTTTCAGTATCCCCACTCGGATCGTAACCTCTGCAACGGACGCATTCATTGCAATGGGCGTCAATCCCTGGACTTTCAGTATCCCCACTCGGATCGTAACCTCTGCAACCCCCGTGACCTACGTGTTTACCGGCTATACTAGAGTACGCTTTCAGTATCCCCACTCGGATCGTAACCTCTGCAACGTTATGCTAATGAAGACATACCACCACAGGATAGACTTTCAGTATCCCCACTCGGATCGTAACCTCTGCAACTTCATACATTGATAGCATCCGTAGTTGTGACAATTCTTTCAGTATCCCCACTCGGATCGTAACCTCTGCAACCTCTTTTCTCCAAGCGCCTATTCACCTGGACATTAACTTTCAGTATCCCCACTCGGATCGTAACCTCTGCAACTTCGGACATATTGCTCCTGAGTGAGTGATGAGCACCTCTTTCAGTATCCCCACTCGGATCGTAACCTCTGCAACCTACCGCGAAAAGCCGCTCGCGAATGCAACATATGCCTTTCAGTATCCCCACTCGGATCGTAACCTCTGCAACGTTACACAAACCTAGCTGAGAGTGATAGAATAGTGAACTTTCAGTATCCCCACTCGGATCGTAACCTCTGCAACACCTTTCCCGTACGTTGCCATATCGGACACGTATTCATACTTTCAGTATCCCCACTCGGATCGTAACCTCTGCAACCGTCGCCCTTTCAAGAGTATCTCTGTGTGTGTTTCCACATATTTGTTGGGTAAGGCCCTTTTTGAGGCCTCTCAGCACGTTGACTTTGGACGCGTTTCCATTCATCAGTATACCAGATGGCTCCCTTTTCGAAAATCGGTTTCTGTTCAAAAATGGGGAGGATTTTCGGACAGAATTTAGATGCTTTACATGTTATTTCAATATTTTTCGGGTCTCTATGAGTTCTATCAGGGCGAAGTACGCCCGCTTTCTCTCATGCCTATGGTGATTTTCGAAATGGGTCTATAAAAGGCCCATTTCGAGGCGGTGGGAGGTTTGTGCTATGCCCCTTCCGCTTCAATGTGGTATCAGCCGTTGCCTTTGACGGTGTCCTTGCCGACGTGGATGAGTTCGCCGACGATGAGGAGAGGGGAAGCGGAGTTATGTTTCCGCTAAACGTTGCTTTGCCAACTAGACCGCTGATGGGGGTTGAACGCTTCTGGCGGTTCGAGTAGCTGCTGAGCTCTTGCCATTGGATTCGGTCTATACTGCAGACGATACCTTCTGCTTACTGCCGTACCACGTCCTTCTCCCCTCTTGTTCAAGTAGACCGAACACAGTAGGCAGGACGACTATGTCCGGTTGGAGGTGCTGTACTAGTTCATCGAGGTATTCGTCCTGGACAAACACTTGACATCGATAGTCAGATTACCATTGATCCTGCAAACCTTACTGCCCAAACTGCATAGTTGAAACAGAAGATGAACATTAATATCGAGTTTGCCTCTCCAGGTGATTTCATCCCTTTACTAATGCAATGGGAAGCATGCTCAGAGTTTATCAAGCGCTATGATCAGGTTGATGTATTCTATTTCGATTGGTACAGTATCGCGTTATCCAAAATGCAGCGGGCAAATCGGCAGGATGTTGTCGATGCACAGCTTTTGATTCGCTAAGGCTTCGTTGATGTGCAGGAGCTCGATCTCTTGTGCCAAGATGTTCTGAACAAAATTGGTAGACCTCCTTATGATAGGCTCCTTCCTAACCTCTCGCAACAACAGTTTCCCCAATACTACCAAGCTGTCCGTCAACTGCTATACTGGAAGGCTTTGTACTTATTAATGCTTGAACTAAATAATTAATTCATAAGCACAGGAATAAGCCTCTCGCTCTCATCTTTATCGACGCATTGCCTCTAACATCGGCATCAGTTTGTACTTGCGCTTATGGCGGTTCAATAGTTCAGCCAGGTACTGCTGCCATTCTTTTTGCTTGCCTGTATTTTGATAGGCTGTACGCGCCCTGGAGAGCCACTTCGCTGCCGCGCTGTAGTATTGTGCTTTGCCTTCATCCATGATTGGCTCCGCCTGCTGGCGGCTGATCTTGATCACCCATTCAGGGTGTGACTGTATGGCTGCGTCTGCCACCCGCTCTACCAGGGTATGCGTTGCGCCAAGTTCTACTGCTGCTATGGCATCTTTTATGAGTTTCTCATGCAGGAATATATCGACTTGCCCTTCTGGAATGTATGACTTGGTGTGCCGTACATACTCTAGTAGGTTCGCACGCCGCTGCGGCCATTGCTCACCTGTTATCTCTGACACGCGAAGGTAGTTGGCTAAACTCAGTTCCTCGCGAAAGGCGACCTCGGCGGCGGCAAGTGCTCGTGCCCCTTCGCCCCTCATCACCGCCTCGTCCCGGAGCCACTTCGCGAGGGGAACTCTCGGTTCCTGGAGACGAAGGCCCGCCTCTGCAGCCTGCAAGCCTTGCTCATGTTCCCCTCGCTCATACAAAGCCTTGGCTAATGCCAACGCCTGCTGTGCAGTCTCCAAGTGCTCACGTCCATACGCGACTGCTTCTTGCGTCTGACCCAGGCGAACTAGCATCGTGACATAGGCTTCGTGCTGTTCTTCCGCCCTGGCAAGATAAAGATATTCCTGCAATTGCTCACGCCGCTCTAATATCTGGAGCCGGGCAAGCGTCACTTCCGGAAGCTCTCCATCCCAGGCATCATAATCAGGGAGGCTTCCCTGCAAAATGTGCTGAAGCTCGGGATTGTCCCATCCTTTGCTTGTCGCCTCATGCGCGATCGCAAAGGCATCCTCGACCCCGTAGTCATCGACGGCCTTTTGCCAGGTTGCTAGCTTCTTTGCCCATGCCTTGCGTTCTTTCGGTGAAAGGTCTGTACTGAGCAAGGCTTCTGTCCAGAGAGGACTCAGGTCTTGAAAGAAGCTGCTGGCCTCGCCATCCGAGTCATCTAGATCTGTCCAATTGAACAGATATTCATCAGTAATGGCTTCAAGCAAGGAAAGAGCACTGCGACCATCGTCTGCTTTGATATATGTCCAGCCCTGCTCAAGCAACTGACGAACCTCATTGACGACGGTTCCCGCATACCAGTAGGCATCCGAGGAACGCATCCGAAAGCTCGATCGTACCTGACGACGGACAGCTTTGGTGTCTACCTGGGCAGGTCGAGGTGAAGTGGGAGATGGAGAGCGCGCTCCTTGAGATGCAAGAGGAGCAGGGAACTCAATCAGGTGTTCAATGACATCGGCGAGAGGGGGTTCCCGTTCAGCTAGTTTAAGCACGAGCGATTGCAGTTGTTCGCGATCGAGAGGCGAGAGGACATCCGCAAGCAAGGGGCGCTCCTCAATCATGTCAGGTTGATGTATCATTGCCAGGCACGTTGCCACGATATGCTTGCACCAACCACCCCAGTCATACGGACAGGTACAGGTGGCCGTGATGGTCCCGCCTGCTTCCAATTGGCAAAAGACACCATACGGCAGATCTTCGCTGCCCTCAACCTCTGCCTGCAGCATCTGGCCACGCTTGACAAGGGAAAGGACTGCTCCACGCTGATAGTACTCATGACCTCGTTGGAATGACTCCTGCGTAGCGTATTGATGAATAATTGCTTCGGTGAAAGAAGGCGGAAACATGGATTATATCCTTCGGCGTAACGTATAATGGCCCTAGAAATCTGAACACGGAAGAGGGTAGGAATAAGATAGACTCAGAGCATGATGAGAAAACAGTACACAGCCGCTTTCAAGGCCAAAGTCGTGCAGGAACTTCTCAAGGAAGAGAA
>JAABUQ010004287.1_pt1 | contig 24537 bp, 18 predicted proteins | sample 5560001 | NCBI WGS metagenome assembly JAABUQ01 (sample SAMN10711888, study PRJNA513371) | rock metagenome | isolation source: Antarctica rocks | place: Antarctica: Victoria Land, Finger Mt nord | collected 2015-12-18
TGGAAGCCCGACATCATCGAGCGCCCGCTGGCGCGCTCCACGATGATGGCCTGGATGTTCATCGCGACGTCCATGGCGCCGAGGCCCGCGCCGAACACCACCAGCGCCGCCACGAGCGCCGGGAGCGCCGACAGGGCCGCAAGGAACGGCAGCGCCGCGGCGGCGGCGAGGGCGGCGGCGACCATGACCCGGCGGCAGCCGAACCGGGCGGCGGACGCGCCGGCAAGGGGCATGGCGATGATCGAGCCGATGCCCAGGCCCAGCAGGAGCAGCCCGAGCGCCCCGTCGCTGAGGCCGGCGCGCGCCTTGGCGAAGGGCACCAGCGCCGCCCACGCCGCGAAGGCGAACCCCACGATGAAGAACACGAAGCGCGTGGCGCGCTGCTCGGCCATGCCCGGGGCGGGCCGCGAAAGGGTGTCGGAGGTCGCCATCACTTGTGCCCTGCCGTCTGCGCGGTTGAAAAGGTCGTGGTCATGCCTGGGATGCCGGGTGGATCTCGATGCCGAGCGCCTGGAACGGCCCGGTCAGCGCGGCCCCCGCGTCCGCCTCGACGATGAGGTGGGCCAGGCCGGGTGACGGCATGACGCGGAACGGTGCGGAGGTTCCCAGCTTCTCGTTGGCCGCGGCGGCTGCGACCACGGCCGCGGCCTGCGCCACGGCCCGCTTGAACTCCGCATCCTCCAGGTCGAACGCGGCCAGCCCTGCCGCCGCATCCACGGCGCAGGCCCCCAGGAAAGCAAGGTCGATGCGGATGGCGTCGAGGTCGCGGAGTGCCCGGAGACCCAGGGCAGCGCCGCAACGGCGATCGACGCGCCCGCCGATCATGACCAGGTCGATGCCCGGCAGGGACGCGAGCGCCGCCGCGATGTGGGGCGCGTGGGTCACGACGGTGATCTGCAAATCGGGCGGCAATGCCCGTGCGACGGCCAGGTTGGTCGATCCGGCATCAAGGAACAGCACCTCGTGCGGCCGCATCGCCTTGGCGATCAGGCCGGCGCCGGCGCGGCCCAGGGCCGCCTTGCGCGCCGTCTGCTCGCCTTCGCGCTGCGCGGCCGTGCCGCCGGCGGCCGAGAGCGGCAGGGCGCCCCCATAGACCCGCCGGCACAGGCCCGCGGACGCAAGCTCGCGAAGGTCGCGCCGGGCGGTGTCCTCCGAGATCTCGAAGCGCCTGGCCAGGTCGGCCGCAAGCACGCGGCCGGTCCGCGCCAGATGCTCCAGGATGTGCCGCTGCCGCTCATCCGGCATCGACCCGGTCAGTTCCGCCACTGGCGCTCCCCCACGATCAGGTGGAAACATGCATCATCGTGCACGTTCGCGCAAGTTGGACCCAAGCCGGCCAGGCCCGCACCCGCGAGCGCGGCTTCCTTATGCCGCCGCGGGCCTATGTGCGTGCTTCCGCCGGGGCGGGATCATCGCCATCCTGCCCTCGTGCAACAGCTCCCATGCAACAACGAGGTGCAGCCATGCATGCCATCGGACACCAGTAGCCCGGCGGGACCGCCCGTCCCGACGCCCTGGCGGACATCGAGCTTCCGACGCCGGCACCCGCCGGCCGCGACCTTCCCGCCACAACCCCTTCCCGCCAGGAGTCCGCATGGACAGTACCCTCGACGCCGCGCCGGCCGGATCAGCCGGCGGCAGCCTGTCGCCTGCGGAGGAGCGGCTGACCATGCGGCAGGTGGCCTGGCGCATCCTGCCGTTCCTCATGCTGGCCTACTTCGTCGCCTTCGTGGACCGGGTGAACGCCGGGTTCGCGGCCCTGCAGATGAACCGGGACCTGAACCTGTCGCAATCCGTCTTCGGCTTTGGCGGCGGGTTGTTCTACGTCAGCTACGTGCTGTTCGAGGTGCCGAGCAACCTTCTGATGGAGAAGGTTGGCGCCCGGCGCTGGATCGCCCGCATCCTGCTCAGTTGGGGCGTCGTCGCCGGGGCGATGGCGTTCGTGGTGGGGCCGCACTCGTTCTACGCCGTCCGCTTCCTGCTGGGCGCGGCGGAGGCCGGGTTCTTCCCCGGCGTCATCCTGTACCTGACCTACTGGTTCCCGAAGGAGTACCGCGGGCGCATCGTCGCGATCTTCATGGTGTCGATCCCGGTATCCGGCTTCTTGGGGTCGCCGATCTCGGGGGCGCTGCTGGGCACGGACGGGTGGCTCGGGTTCCGCGGCTGGCAGTGGCTGTTCGTTTTGGAAGCGTTGCCCGCCGTGCTGCTGGGCCTGGTGGCCCTTGCGGCGCTGCCGGACGGTCCCGCCGGGGCGCGCTGGCTGGCGCCGCACCGGCGGGCCTGGCTGGCCCGGCGGCTGGAGGACGACCGGGCGGCGGCGCAAGGGGCGGCTCCGAAGCTGCCGGTCTGGCGGGTGATGACGGACCGCCGCGTGCTCGCGGCCTCCCTGATCTACGCCGGGGCGTCCGGCGCCAGCCAGTGCCTTTCGCTGTGGCAGCCGCAGATCATCAAGTCGTTCGGCCTGACCAACATGCAGACCGGCCTTTTGAACGCCGTGCCGTTCGGCATCGCCTCCGTGCTGATGATCCTGTGGGGCCGCAGCTCGGACCGCATGCGGGAGCGGACCTGGCACACCGGCCTCCCCTTGCTGCTCCTGGCCGCCAGCCTGGCCGCGGCGGTGTTCTTCACCACGCTCGCGCCGACGGTCGCGGTCCTCTGCGTCGCCGTCACCGCGACGTACATCGTCAAGGGACCGTTCTGGGCGTTGTCGACGGAGTGGCTCGCGGCCAGCGCGGCGGCGGCGGGCATCGCGCAGATCAACGCCATCGGCAACATCGGCGGCTTCGTGGGCACGACCCTGCTCGGCGTCATCAAGGACGCGACCGGCAGCTATCCCCTGGGTTTGCTGCCGCTGGCGGTCATTTCCCTGGCCGGGGGCGTCTTGGTGTTCGCCCTTGGCAAGCGTCAGGCCGGGGCGGCCGGGGGCTGAGCGCCGCGGCCCCGTCCAGCCCGGCCCCGTCCAGCCCAGCGTCGAACCGCAGCCGGGCAGGGGCGTTGCCCGTGCATTGGCGGAAGCCGGGGGCGGGAGCAGCAGACGATGCAGCACGAAATCGAAGTCGCCGCCCTTGAGGCGGTCGAGCCGGGCGGCATGAAGCAGGTCGAGGTGGATGGCGAGAAGATCCTCCTGCTGCGGGACGGGGACGCCGTGCGGGCGGTCGGCGCCACCTGCCCCCATGCCGGAGGGCCGCTGGTCCAGGGGGTCCGCAACGGCGGCCGGATCGTCTGTCCGTGGCACAAAGCGGCGTTCTGCATCCGGACCGGGGCCGTGCAGGACCCGCCGGCGCTCGACGCGCTGCCGCGCTACGACGTGCGCGTGGACGCGGGCCGCATCTTTTTGGCCAAACCGGCCCCGGCGCCCGCCGCGCCGCTCATGGCGCCGGACGGGCGCTGCTTCGTCATCGTCGGCGCGGGCGGTGCGGGCGCGGTGGCGGCGCAGACCTTGCGCGAGGAAGGCTTCACGGGCCGCGTCGTCATGCTCGACCCGGCGAACCGCGTCCCCTACGACCGGACCGTGCTCAGCAAGTACGCCCTGTCCGGGCAGAAGGGCGCGGAGAAGTCGCCCTTGCAGTCCCAGTCCTTCTACCGCGAGCACCGGATCGAGCGGCGCACGGCGGAGGTTTCGCGCATCGACGCCCAGGCCCGCCGGATCACCTGCGCGGACGGCACGGCGGTGGACTACGACGCCGCCCTGCTCGCGACGGGCGCAGTACCAGTCCTGCCATCGTTCCCCGGCGCCGGGCTGGGCCATGTCCATACCCTGCGCAGCCGCGCCGACGCCGACGCCATCCTGGCGCAGGCCGAGCGCAGCACGCGCGCCGTGGTGCTGGGCGCCAGCTTCATCGGCATGGAGGTGGCGGCGAGCCTGCGAGAGCGCGGGCTGGATGTCACCGTGGTCGGCAAGGAGGCGGCGCCCTTCGCCAAGCAGCTCGGCGAAGAGGTCGGACGCGCGTTCGTCGGCCTGCATGAGGGGCACGGCGTGGCGTTCCGGCTGGGCCGCGGGGTGGCGTCGCTGGAGGGCGACGGCCAGGTATCCGGCGTGGTGCTGGAGGGCGGGGAGCGGATCGCCGCCGACCTCGTGGTGGCCGGCTTCGGGGTCAAGCCTGCCACTTCCTATGCTGAGGGCTTGAACCAAAGCGACGACGGCGGCCTTCTCGTCGACGCGACCCTGCGCGCCGCGCCCGGGCTGTATGCGGCCGGCGACATCGCCCGCTTCCCGCACCGCGGCGACGGCGAGCCGATCCGGGTGGAGCATTGGCGCGTGGCGGAGCAGCATGGCCGGGTGGCGGCGCTCAACATGCTGGGCCGGGAAACCCGCTACGACGCCGTGCCGTTCTTTTGGACCATCCAATACATGAAGCGCCTCGACTACGTGGGCCACGCGCAGGCTTGGGACAGCACCGTGCTGCACGGCGACCTCGGCAAGCCGGAGTTCCTCGCCTACTACGTGAAGGATGGCCGCGTGGCCGCGGCGGCGGGGCTGGGCCGCGACCAGGACACCGCGGCGCTGATCGAGCTGTTCGCCCGGCGCCGCGACTGGCAGGCGACCGAGCTTGGCGACCGCCCGGTCGCCGTGCTTGCCGCTCTGCAATGAACGCCGCCGGATCAGGGAGAACGCGCCATGCCGCAAACGCTTGAGGGGTCGTGCCGGTGCGGCGCCGTCCGCTTCCGCTGCGACAGCCACACGCCGCAGCCTTACCAGCGGTGCTACTGCTCGATCTGCCGCAAGACGGCGGGGGGCGGCGGCTACGCCATCAACCTGGGCGCCGACGCCCGCACGTTGCAAGTGGAAGCGGGGCACGTCGAGGCGGACGGGGACGCCAAGCGGGTGTTCCATGCGGAGATCAGGCAGGACGACGGCGCGTGCCGCCTGTCCACCGCGGAGCGTCACTTCTGCGCGCGCTGCGCGACCGCCCTGTGGCTGTTCTCGCCGGAATGGCCCGATCTGGTCCACCCGTTCGCCTCCGCCATCGACAGCCCGCTGCCCACGCCGGCGGCGTCGGTCCACCTCATGCTGCGGTTCAAGCCGTCCTGGGTGGAGCCGCAGGTCGGCGCCGGCGACGCCTGCTTCGACCTTTACCCCGACGAGTCGATTGAGGCGTGGCATCGCCGGCATGGCGTCTGGGTCGATTGAACAAACCGTGTTGGGCAAGCCGCACCGGCATCTTGCCCGGGCCACCTAGAGCCGATACTGACCGCACGGCCGTGCTGGCATCTTGTTAATAAGTTCGGGAAGGATACCGTTTCATGCCGCAAGGTTCGGCGCTCCCCACCTACAGCGCCCTGTATGCGTTCGGCGACAGCCTGTCCGACGCCGGCGACCTTTCGATCCTCACCGCGCCCACGGGTACGACCCGGCCGGTGTCGCCGCCCTACTACAGCCAGAAATACGGCCCGGTCAGCGGCAGCGTGTTCAGCAACGGCCCGACCTGGGTACAGGACGTGTCCATAGCCCTCGGCCTCGGCACGCTGGCGCCCAGCCTGGCGGGCGGCACGGACTACGCCTATGGCGGCGCTGTCACCGGGGCGACGCCGCAGACCACCGACCCGACGATCCTGGCCATCTCCCTCCAGGCGCAGCTCGTGCAGTTCAAGGCGCAGGCATCGACCCCTTCGGCCAACGCGCTCTACACGGTCTCGGTGGGGGCGAACGACCTGCTCGGCATCCTCGCCAACACCGGGCTGAGCGCGCAGCAGCAGGCCGACGACGTGAACGCGGCGGTGGCCAACGAGGTCGCCTTCGTGAAACAGCTCGTCAGCGGCGGGGCGAAGACCCTGCTGGTGCTGAACGTGCCCGACCTCGGCAAGATACCGGACGTGACCACGCGGCAGCCGCAGGCCGGCACGGCGCCCACGGCCATCGAGACGGAGGCCACGCAGATCTCGGGTGCCTACAACGCCGCGCTGGGCACCCAGCTTGCCGCCGTCGCCAGCGGCAGCGGGGTCCGCATCCAGGTCGTGGACGCCAACACCCTGCTGGACGCCGCCATCGCCAACCCGGCGGCCTACGGCCTCACCAACGTGACGACGCCGGCGTGGAGCGGCAACAACGGCAGTGCCAGCAGCGGCACCCTCGCGGCGAACGGGGCCGCGGCGCAGGACCAGTACCTGTTCTGGGACACCGTGCACCCGACGGAAACCGGGCACGGGGCCATCGCCGACCTGGCCGAGCAGCAACTGAGCGGCGTGCCGGTGCTGGCGGCCGTGAACACCACGACCGGCCAGCCGGTGGCGGCGCAGGGACAGCCCTACGCCGGGCCGGTGGGCAGCCTGCAGCGGCAGTATATCGACATCACGCCGGCCAACCTGAACGTTTCCGTGTCCACGCCGAACTGGTTCATCCACAGCGGCAGCGGGCAGGATGCGATTGCGGTCAGCGGCGGCAACAACGTGTTGGACGGGGGCACCGGGTCGAACTTCCTGACCGGCGGCAGCGGCACGGACACCTTCTTCGTCGATGAGCGCGGCGCAACCGCGACCACCTGGAGCACGGTGGCGAACTTCCACGCCGGCGACGCCGTGACGCTGTGGGGGGTGTCGCAGGCGGGCTTCCAGATCAACTACCTGGACGGGGCGGGCGCCGCCGGGGCCACCGGCCTGACGGTCGTCGCGCAGGCGGCGGGCAAGCCGGAGGCGCTGCTGACCCTGCCGGGCTTCACCCAGGCGGACCTTGCGGGGCGGATCGGCGTGTCGTTCGGCACGGATGCCGCGAGCGGCAGCGCCTACATGTACATCCATGCCAACGCTTAGGCGGACGGCGCCGTGAGCTTCATCGACGCCTACCTGGACGAGACCCTGCTGGCGACGGAGGCGTTCTGCGGCGACGCGCGGCATCGCCAGGTGATGGCCGACATGGCGGACGCCATCACCGCCTCGCTGCGCAACGGCGGCAAGCTCCTGGTCTGCGGCAATGGCGGGAGCGCCGGCGATGCCCAGCACATCGCGGGCGAGTTCGTGTCGCGCCTGATGTACGACCGCGCCCCCCTGGCGGCGATTGCGCTCACCACGGACACGTCGGTGCTCACCGCCACCGGCAACGACTACGGCTTTGACCGCGTGTTCGAGCGCCAGGTGCTTGCCCTCGGGCAGCCCGGCGACGTGCTGCTCGGCATTTCCACCTCCGGGACCTCGGCCAACGTCTTGCGGGCCTTCGCCGCCGGGCGGGAGAAGCGGCTGGCCTGCATCGGCTTCGCCGGGGCGCAGGACGGTCCCATGGCCGCGGCCTGCGGCCTGCTGCTGCAGGCGCCCTCGAACCGCACGCCCGTGATCCAGCAGATCCACATCACCGCCGCGCACGTCGTCTGCGCGCTGGTCGAGCGCGCGATGTTCCCGCAGGATTAGGCGCCGCCCGGCTCAGGCCGTCTGCATCTCCGTCGTCCGCGCCTGCATGGAGGCGGCGGCGCGCGCCTTGAGGTGGTCCGCGAGGCGCACGGCGAAGGCCACGATCATCAGGGTCGGGTTGGCGTGCCCGGCGGTCGGGAACACGGAGCTGCCGGCGATGAACAGGCCGTCCGTGCCATGCACCGCGCAGTCCCGGTCCACCACGCCCCGCCGCGGGTCGTCCGCCATGCGCGTCGCCCCGATGGGGTGGGCGACGTCGATGAACGGCGCCTCGTCGGGCCGGCGGTGGCGGACCCAGTCCTCAAGCCGCGGCGGCGGCAGCCCCACCCGCTTGAACTCCGCCTCCACGGCATGGCCCAGACGGATGGCGGTGAGCCGTTCCAGCTCGCCGATCCGCCAGTCGATGGATGGCATGGGCAGCCCGAGCACGTCCTTGCGGCGGCCGAGGCGGATTCGGCTGTCGGGATCGGGCGCCTGCTCGACGATGCACAGGAAGCCGAGGCGCTGCATCTTGTGCAGCGTCACCTTGCGGTGCACCAGCCGGTCCTGAACGGCGCGGGCCACCAGCCCGGGCTGCGACAGGACCGCCCGGCAGTCCCCGGCCCAGTCCCGGCTCCGCCGCGTCGCCAGCCGCTTGGCGGCGTCCAGCGGGTCATCGGGCGCCAGGTGGTCATCGAGCCAGGCGGAGCAGTTCAGCAGCCGCTCCCGGCGCTGCGCCGCGTCGCTCAGGCCCACCCCGTCGATGAACAGGTGCGTGCCCCGCCGGACGGACGCCCGGTAGTAGCCGAGCCGGTCCCAGACGGCGCGGGCTTGGCTGAGGTCGAAGTCGCCGAGGTTGCAGCGCGGGTGGTCCATCAGGAAGCGCCCGACCACGTCGTGCGCGTTGCCGACGCCGCCCGGCACGATGCGGTTGGAGCACAGCAGCAGCCGGGCGTTCTCGATCCCGCCGGCCGCGAGCACCACGGCGTCCGCCCGCACGGTCGCGTGCTTGCCCTCGGGGTTGCTGACCTCGACCGCCTCCAAGCGGGTCCCGTCGGCGCTCGTGGCCAGGTGGGTCACGGAGGCATGGGCCAGCACGGTGGTGTTCGGCGCGGAGGCGGACAGGAAGCGCGGGCCGAACCGCGTGAACTCGTTGCGGAACACGTTGTCCTCGCTGAACTGGAAGGAGATGTCCTTCAGCACGCCGCCGTCGAAGGGCGGCCCGGGCGACGGGCGCGGGCGCTCCGCGGTGAAATCGGGGTCGATCCGCAGGTGGCCTGCCGCCCGGCGGACGTAGGGCGCCATCTCCTCCGGCCCCATCGGCCAGCCGGAGGACGGGAGCCAGGGCCGGGCCTCGTAGTCGATGGCGTCCAAGGGCGCGCAGCGGCCCGTCCAGGTGTGGGAGGTGCCGCCGAAGATGCGGTTCCTGACCCGCTGCTGGTCGATGGAGCGCCATGCGCCGACGTTCTCGACCTCGCTCAGGCTCGGCACCTCCTCGGCCAGGCCGCCGCTTTCCACGATGACGATCGACAGGCCGCTGTGCCGCAATTCGCGCGCAATCGTCAGGCCCGCCGGGCCGCTGCCGATCAGGCAAAGGTTGGCCCGGATCTCCAGCGCGCGGTCGGCCCGGCGAAGATCGACGACATGCATTCCTATGCTCCTTGCCCGCCAGTGCTTGACGCCCGCCAGTGCTTGACGCGGCGCGGCCGTCCTCGGTTTCAGGCTTGTTCGTGGGACACCGCACGGGATGGGGCCGCCTCGCTGCCCGGCGCCGCGAGGCCGTATGCCCACTCCAGGTAGCGCGCCGTCGGCGCCATCCCGGATGGGAAATCGACGCGCGGGTCGTAGCCGATCAACCGCCGCGCCTTGCCGGAATCCACCACCGCCTTCGCCGACAGGAAGTGCAGGTGGCCGAGGCTCGGCACGTGCAGTTGCCCGGCCGGGCGCGTCTTGGGATTGTAGCGGCTCTCCACGGCGGCCCGCAGCCCGCCGGGCAGCGCCCGCCAGGACAGGTCCAGGACCTGGCGCAGGCCGGGCACGCGCCGCGCGATCCGCACGACCTTCTTCGGGTCGTTGACCGCCACGCGGATCTTGTTCTGCAGCCCGCTCTTCCGCTTGATGATCGCGTCCCGCGGCCAGTACTCCGGCCTCTTGGACCCCACCGCTCGGGCGAAGGCCTCGTAGAACTCGGACCAGGTGACGGGTTCCGGGCCTGACACGATGAAGCGTTCGCCCACGGCGTCCGGGCGGACGGCCGCAAGCAGCATCGCATCGACCACGTCGTCCACGAACACGGCGTTGCACAGCCCTTCCCCGCGGTCCGGCAGCACGACCGTGTCGAACATCATCTGCTCCGCCGGGTCGATGGTCCAGGGCTTGGAGAACGGGCCGTACACGATGGTCGGCTGCAGGATCGTGCCGCGCAGCCCGCGCCCGCGCACCGCGTCCAGCACGTCCTTCTCGAGTTCGAGCTTGGTGCGCGTGTACTCCCCCGACCGGTCGCCGTCGGGCGTGTCCTCGTTCATCGCGCCCTTGTCAGGAGTGGCGTAAACGGAAAAGGTGCTGACGTGCACCAGGCGCCCGACGCCGTGGGCGATGCAGCCGTCGATCAGGTGGGCCATGGCGCGGCGGTTGGCCGCCACGTCGCCCCAGTCGTAGGCGCAATGGAACACCAGCCCGGCGCCCCGGAGCGCGTCATCGACTGCGGCGGCGTCGGTCAGCTCCGCATGGCGGAACTCGACCGGCAACCGCGCCAGGCGGATCGCGGAGGCCGGGTTGCGGACCAGGCAGCAGACCTTCGCCCCCTGCTCGACCAGGCGCTCCACCAGCCGTCCGCCGATGAACCCGGTGGCGCCGGTGACGACGACCCGGGTTCCCGGCGCGACGGCAGGGGCTGCGGATGCCGCCGCCGAGGTCTCGGACCGCGCTGCCGTCGCCCATGGCGCGGTGAGCGGCGTCCGCATGGCGTAGCACCGCTCGATCAGCTCCGCCGCGCGGCAGCCGTCGTCGTCCGGGCGCTTCCGTTCGCCGCCCCCGCCGAGGGCGGCGCGGAAGTCCTTCAGCACGGCCTCATGCAGGTCAACGGGGTCCTGCGGCGCCAGCGTGTCGGCTGCGAGGCCCTGATACACGACGGTCCGCACGTTGTCCGAGCAGCGGACCACCTTGTTTTCGTGCAGGCGCACCTCCAAGAAGCCCTTGGCGCCTTCCAGCAGGCAGGTGTTCGGCAGCTCCCGGATGCGGCTCAGCTCGATCCGCCCCTCCGCCCCGTCGAGGCGGCAGTCCAGGACGCACTCGGATTCAACGCCGCCCGCGCTGTCGTCGCGGTAGCGGACCGGCTCGATGCCGTGGAACCACCACGCCAGGAGGTCGAGCGCATGGACGCCGGGGTTGGTCAGCACGCCGCCCTCGTCCGGCCACAGCACGGCGTCGGCGATGCCCGGCCGGTCGAAGACGCGGCCCTCGCGCCACTCGACCCGGCGGAGGGAGCCGAGCTGCCCCGAGCGGATCACCGCCTCCGTCCACCGCGCCGCGTGCAGGTGGCGCCGCGGATGGGCAGCCCGCAGCACGACGCCCGACCGCCCGGCCGCCTCCACCACGGCGCGGCAGGCGGCGCCCCCTGCGGCAAAGGGCGGCTCCATCAGCAGATGCTTGCCGGCGGCGGCGAGCGCGGTCCCGACCGGCCCGTGCCAGGCGTTCGGCACGGCGACGATTGCGGCGTCGAAGCGGTCCGCGACGGCCGTCCAGTCCGGCGCGGTGGCGACGCCCCCGGGCGCCCCGACCTCCCGGGACAGCGCCTCGGCGCGCTGGGATGCGGGGTCGATCAGCACGTCGGGCAGCCAGCCGATGCAGCGCAGCGCGGGCAGCAGCCGCGTCCTGGCGAGAGAGCCACACCCGATGATGGCCAGTCGAGTTCCGCTGTTGTTCATCATATGGGTCCTTGATCTTGGCATCTTTTTCTGGGGTCCTTCGCCGCGGCCTGCCGGGTCGGCACGCAAGGGGGCCGGGCTTTGCGATGCAGCCGCAACGCGCTTTGGCCGCCGCCTATAGCCCGGCAAGCGCCAGGACCCCAAATGTCCTGAGCCGGGTCACGCTGTGCGACAGGGCAATGAGTCGTGGCGTACCATGGTCAGGACTTGGCACTTGCATTGCACTGCGCCGCGTGTGCATTGGTCATCAACTCGCCGCGATGTAGGCCGTTGTACCGTGGCGTGTCGGCGCATCCGCAAGCTAGTCGCTGACCGCCTGAGTGCTGGGAGTACGTGGTGCCGGACCCGATCATCGATGTCGTGATCCCCGTGTTCAACGGGGCGGAAACGGTGGAGAGCGCCATCGCCTCCATCCAGGACCAGACATTCCGCGACATCCGCATCATCGTGGTCAACGACGGCTCGACCGACGGCACGCAGGCCATCGTCGAGCGGCTGGCGGCGGCGGACGGCCGGGTCGTGCCGATCCGCCGGCCGAACGGCGGGATCGTCGATGCGCTCAACGCGGGCCTGGCCGCCTGCACCGCGGACCTCATCGCCCGCCACGACGCCGACGACCTCGCCAGGCCCGAGCGGTTCGAGAAGCAGCTTGCGTGGATGCGGAGCCACCCCGGATGCAGCGCGGTGTCCGGGTCGGTCATCCACATCGACGAGGCCGGCCGCGAACTCGGCCCGAAGGTCGATCTGTCCTCGCCAGACATCTCGGACCCTACGGCCTACCCCCAGCAGGAACCCTACCTCATCCACCCGTTCCTGATGATGCGCCGCGCCGCGGTGGAGGCGGCGGGCGGCTACCGCTACGTGTTCCATGCGGAGGACACGGACCTGTACTGGCGGCTGCAGGAAACGGGCGGGCTGACCAACATGCCGGACCTGCTCGGCTACTACCGCATCCACGGCCAGAGCGTGACGAGCCTTTCGACGCTCAACGGGCGGATCGCCGCGATGAGTTCGCAACTGGGCGGCATCTCGGCCATGCGGCGCCGGGCCGGGCGCCCGGACATCGCGTTCCCGAAATCGGCCTTGGCCGAGTACGCGCAGGCGCGCACCCTCAAGGGCATCGTGCGGCTGGGCAGCCGCGGGCTGGATGCGGAGGAGGCGGCGCGGCTCGCGGTAGGGGCGTCCGCGAAGCTGCTGGAGCTTGCGGCCTACCGTCCTTACGAGCTTGACGCCGAGGACTGCTCCTTCATCCGGGCTTCGATCATGCGCGCGCTGCCGTCGATGACGCCGGCAAGCCGGACCTTGTGCGTGCGGATGCTGTCGGGGACGGCCGCGCGGCTTGCGGCGCAGGGCCAGGTTGCCGCCTCCCTCCGGCTGTCGCCGACCAAGTACTACCCGCTCGTCGCCGCCCGCCTGGTGCTGCGGACGGTGCTGCCAGGCTCGCTCCGGGTCGCGATGCGCCGGGCGGCCGGGCGGGCGGTGCTGGTGAAGTAGGGCCGTGCTGGTGAAGTAGGGCCGGGTCCGGCGCCCTGCGGCCTCAATAGATTTTCCAGCCTTCCGTGCCGTGCCGGGTGAAGTGGCAGGTCATGACCTGTCCGTCCTGGCGGCGCAGGGCGCGGATCACCTCGACGCGCCGCTCGGGGACCACCAGGAACGTCAGGAAGCCGCCGCCGCCCGCCCCGGAAATCTTGCCCGCCCGTGCCCCGGCGTCGAGCGCCGCCTGCACCGTCAGGTCGATGGGTTTGCTGCTCACGTTGTCGGCCAGCCGCTTCTTGGCTTCCCAGGTTTCGCGCATGCAGGCGGCGAAGGTGTCGAAGTCGCCCTTCAGCAGGCATTCCTTCATGCGGAACGCGTTTGCCTTGATCGCGTGCATCGCGTCCAGCGTGGTGCCGCTGCGATGCACGAGGTTGTCGGTCTGCTCCTTGATGATCCGGGCGGACGAGCGCGAAACGCCGCTGTTGAACAGCACCAGCGAGGTTTCCAGCTCCGAGATGATCCAGTTCTTGACCCGCAGCGGGTTGACGATGACCCGGTCGTCCCGGAGGAACTCCATGAAGTTCACGCCGCCGAACGTCGCCGCATACTGGTCCTGCCGCCCGCCGCCCAGCCCGGCGTCGATCCGCTCGATCTCGAACGCGAGGTGCGCGATCTCGTACTCGCCGAGCGGCAGGTTGAGCCATTCGACGAACGCCTTCACCAAGGAGACGACCATGGTCGAGGAGGTGCCGAGGCCCGAACCCGGCGGCGCGTCGCAGAAGGTGGTGATCCGGCACGGCAGCGGGCGCCCGCCGTTGAACTGCGTGACGATCCGGCGGTAGACGGCGCGATGCAGGACCAGCGGGCCGGCAAGCTCGGTGGCGTCGTCCGCCACGAATTCGCACTGGCTGTCGATGTCGGGCGCGGAGATGGCGACGCGCCCGTCGGCCGTCGGCTCGATGATGGTGTAGGCATACAGGTCGATGGTGATGTTCAGCACCGCCCCGCCGAACTGGTCGCAATACGGCGACACGTCGGTGCCGCCGCCGGCAAAGCCCAGGCGAAGGGGGGCGCGGGAGCGTATGATCATGGGAGAACCGCCTTCTGTTGAGTCTGGCTTTCACTGGACACGATCTGGCTTTCACTGGACACGATCAGGAACAGGGAAGAGGTGGCCGAGTCCTGCCGGCTCGCAGGCAGCGGCCTGACGGATACCCGGGGCACTTCCGTGATATAGCTTCGGGCGGGAAAATACGAATATGCAACGGAACTCTTGCATTCAGTCCCGAAGCGTGCCGGCGCGTCAACCCTGGCCGCTGCGGTGCCATGGGCTGCCGGTGGTTGAAATCCACGTCGGCACCGTGCCCAAGCGGACGGTGCCCTGCCATCAATCCTTCATAGTGGGCCGGGCGGAGGGCACCATCGCCGGGGGCGCCCAAGGCGGCTTGCCGCCGCTGCGGTACTGACGGACGCGGCCTCTTAACCCCTGAGTATGAAACCTTGCTGAGGCCAGGACTCGTTGCTACCCTGCTACAGATAACGTGGAGCGACCATGCCAGCCGATCCCAACACGGCCATCATCAATGCCTCAGCCATTGGGGAATTGCTGAACCTGCCGAAGCTCTACGGCCCGAACGGTTTTTCCAATGTTTTGAGCAATGAAACTGGCGGGCCACCGGCTAACCTCGTTGCTGCATTGGAACAGCTAGAAACGGCGACGGTCGATCCAACTCTGTTGACGGACGGCCAGACAGTCGCTTCGGCCGAGGCGCAGACGATTGCCGACCTGAGCCGTCTTGCCGGAATCACTGGCACCGAACTGGGTGGGGCTGCCGCACCGGACAGTATCGGTCTCAATGTAAGCTTGTTTTCCATAAAAATGGAATACCCCTCCCTTGTCGGCAGGCTGCAGGCGGATGCCAAGCTGTTCACGCCCATCGTTGAGAAGCCGCCGGTCACGGTGATTGATCCGCCGCCGCCGGCCAGCGGGGTCGAGCAATACCTCGTGACAAACATGACGACCGGCGTGTCGGATTGGGAGAACGGCCAAGCCTACAACGGCCCGGTGGCCGGGCTGCAGAACCAGTTCATCACGGTTACGGCCGACAACGCGAACGTCACGGCGACGAAGCCGAACAACTTCATCCACACCGGATCAGGCAATGACGCGATCGACCTGAGCCTGTTCGGCGGCACCGGCAGCGGCACCAACGTGGTGGATGGCGGCAGCGGCTCCAACTTCATCAAGGTCAGCGCCTTCGGCAACAGCGTCGATACGGTGTTCATCGACAACCGCGCTGCTGCGACCGACACATGGAGCACGGTGTCCAACTTCCACGCGGGTGACGCCGTCACGATCTACGGCGTGACGCCCTCCGCCGTTACGTTGGACTGGGTGGATAACCAGGGTGCAGCGGGGTTCACAGGCCTGACGCTGCACGTCATCGAGCAGGGCAGGCCGGTTGCCTCGCTGACCCTGGTCGGCATCACGTCTGGCGGTTACACCAAGGCGGATCTTGCTAACGGGCACCTGGGCGTGTCCTTTGGCAACGATCCCGTCAGTGGAAGCAGCTATCTGCATGTCGGGGGGACCGCTTAGTAGGTTCAGGGCAGGCCGCCGCCGCCGCGACAGCCCGCGCCGGGTCAGGTCCGGGCCAGCCCGGCCTCCAGCATGGCCTGCCCGCGCATCCGGTCATACTCCGGCTTCGGCACCGGGACCGTGCCGCGATGGCCAAGGTCGTTCAAATGCAGCCGGTAGGTTTCCCGGGCGCTGAACGCCGCGACCGCCGCGATGGCCGTCACGCCGAAGGTGATCGCGCCTACCGTGAGCGGGATGTTGGCCGAACCCGGCGGCGCCGCGGCCGCGAACAGCACCGGCAGCAGCGCCGTGATGGTCGTCCCCACGTTCTGCGAGATGGCCATGGCGGAGACCCGGGTGCGCGTCTGGAACAGCTCCGGGTAGAAGCTCGGGTAGATCGCGTTGTAGCCCTGATAGACGACGCCCCACATCAGCAGCGACAGCACGATGGCCAGCGGCACGCTGTGGATGCTGATGGCGTACAGGTAGGCGAAGGCGAGCAGCCCCGAGCCGAGCGCGCCGACGATGATCGGCGGACGGCGCCCGATCCGGTCCGACAGGTTGCCGACGAGCGGGATGACGCACACCGCGACGATGTTGCCCAGCACGGGAATCCACAGGTAAACGTCCTTCTCGAAGCCGATGCCATAGGCCGGCTGCACCGCGTAGGCCGCGCCGAACACGGTGGCGACCACCGGGATGACGTTCATCAGCGCCATGCACACCACCCGCAGCATGTCGCCGCCGCTCGACTGGAACGCCTCGACGACCGGCGCCTTGGGCACGGTGCCGCCCTCTTCGGCGAAGGCCGGGGTTTCCTCGACTTCCCGCCGGATGATGGCGCCCGCGGCGATCACGGCCGCGCTCAGCAGGAACGGCACCCGCCAGCCCCAACTGTTGAACGCTTCCGGCGGCATGAAGCGCGCGAGCGGCAGGAACACCGCAGCCGCCATGATCTGCCCGGCCTGCACGCCTTGCAAGGTGAAGCTCGCGAAGAAGCCGCGCCGTCCGAAGGGCGCGTGCTCCAGGATCATGGAGGAGGCGCCGCTGATCTCCCCCGCGACCGCGAAGCCCTGGATCAGGCGCAGGACGACGAGCAGCACCGGGGCCAGCACGCCGACCTGCCCGTAGGTCGGCAGCACGCCCACCGCCATGGTCGAGATGCCCATCAGGAACATGCACAGCAGCAGCACGCCCTTGCGCCCATGGGTGTCGCCGTAGTGGCCGAGCACGAAGGCGCCGATGGGCCGGGCGACGTAGCCGACGCCGTAGGTCGCGAGCGAGGCGACGATGGCGACCGTGGGATCGGCGGACGGGAAGAAAATCTGCGGGAACACCAGCGACGCCGCCGTGGCGTAGATGAAGAAGTCGTAGTACTCCAGCGCCGATCCGATCCAGCCGCTGGCCGCGGCCTTCTTCGATTGCCGCCTTCCGTGCGGCTCATGCGGTCCGGCAGTGTCCATCCTCGTGTCCTCCGTTTTCGTGGTGGCCCGTTCAGGCGCTTGATCTTGGCGGATGCGTGCCCCGTGCCTGCATGGCGGTCCAGCTTGAGCGTCGGGGCAGCGACCATGGCACGCTCCTCGGGCAGGGGCCAAGCGTTGCCGGAGCCTCCTGGCTGCCAACGGTCCCGATTGACACGCGGCCACGCCCATCTAGCTTCGGACGCCGGACACACGGCGTCGGGAAAGGCCAGGCATGCAAGACGTCGCGACGCCGGAGAAGGCAGGGAGCACACCGTCCCTGCGCCACCTGGTGTCCGACCGTTCGGTCCAGGCGATGCTGGGCCTCGGCTTCAGCTCGGGCATCCCGTTCCTGCTGGTCTACGTCACGCAGTCGGCCTGGCTGTCGGAGGCGAAGGTGCCGATCAGCATCCTCGGCCTGATGAGCGAGCTGACGCTGGCCTACAAGTTCAAGTTCGTGTGGGCGCCCTTTCTCGACCGCTACGACGCGCCCGTGTTCAGCCGCCTGCTGGGGCGGCGGCGCGGCTGGATCATCGTGTCGCAGATCGGGGTGGCACTGGCATTGGCGGGGATCGCCTTTGGCGACCCGGCGCATTGGCTGGCCTGGACCATCGCGTTTTCCTTGGCGCTCGGCTTCGCCGGGGCGACGCAGGACGTGGTGATCGACGGCTGGCGCATCACCGTGGCGCCTGCCGGGCGGCAGGCGCTGATGTCGTCCTGGGCGGAGGTCGGGTGGCGCCTGGGCAACCTCGCCGCCGGGGCAGGGGCGCTGTACCTGGCGGACGGCTTCGGATGGCGCGCGGCCTATCTGTGCATGGCCGTGCTGATGGCGCCCGGCGTGGTCGCGGCCCTTTTGGCGCCCGAGCCTCCGTCCGACAAGGTGGCGCGGCATGAGCAGCCGGGCTTTGTCGAAACCGTCGTGGCGCCCATTCGGGAATTGGTCACGCGCCTGGGTCCGCTGGCCATCCCGGTGCTCGTCATGGTGGCCGGGTTCCGCATGCCCGGCTACGTGTCGAGCGCGATGGCCTTTCCGCTGTTCAAGAGCCTGCACTATTCCAACACGGACATCGCCACCGTCACCAAGCTGTTCGGCTTCTGGGTCGCGCTGGGCGGCACGTTCTCCGCGAGCTACGTGGTGCCGCGGATCGGCACCATGCCCAGCCTGATCGTCGGCACCGTGTTCGCCTCCGCCTCGCATCTGAGCCTGGCCTACCTTGCGGTGCACGGCGACCATGGCGGGGGCGAGTTCTGGACCTTCGCCGTGGCGGTCAGCATCGACAGCTTCGCCTACGCTTTCGCCTCCATCGTGCTCATCACCTACATGTCAACGCTCACCTCGACGGAGCACGCGGCGAGCCAGTACGCGCTGCTGACCTCGCTGTGCGCGCTGCCGGGCAGCCTGCTTGCGGGCGCTTCGGGGTTCCTGATCGAGTACTTGGGCTTCGAATGGTTTTTCGTCATGACCTCGCTGATCGGCGTTCCGGTCGTTTTCGTGTGTTGGCATGTCCGGCGCTTGCAGGAAAAGACGGCGCAGCCGGCTGTTTGAGTGATGACGACCGCCACGCCCCTCGGCCGCCTCCGAGCGCACGCGCGCCTGGCGACTCTGTTCGCGCCCACCACCCTCGCGGACGCTGTGAACAGGCTCGGCTTCGTCCAGGCGGACCCGATCCGCGCGCCGGCCCGGGCGCAGGATTTGATCCTGCGGCACCGGGTCAGCGGCTACCGCACGGGGGACCTGGAGCGCGGCTTCGCGCGGATGGGGTTGGAGGAGGACTTCCTCTACGCCTATGGCTTCATGCCCGGCGAGACCCGGCGGCTGCTGCATCCCCGGCCGGACCCGGACGGCGAGGGGGGCGCGCATGTGCCGGGCGGGCTGGCGGCGGAGGTGCTGGCCTTCGTGCGGGCGCACGGCCCCACGCATCCCAGGGATCTGGAAACGCGGTTCGGCCGCGACCGGGCGGTGAACGGCTGGGGCGGCTTCTCCAAGGCGACCACCCGGGCGCTGGAAAGCCTGCACCATTACGGGCTGCTGCGCGTGGCGCGGCGGCGTGACGGCATCCGCATATACGACGCGGCGCCCAGCTTGCCGCCCGCGGATGAGGCGGCGGAGCGGGCGCATCAGTTGGTCATGCTGGTCGCCCGCATCCTGGCCCCGGTCTCCGCGGTCAGCCTGCGTGGCGCGCTGTCGCTGATGGCGCGGCGCAACCCGGGTCTCGGCCCACTGGCGCCCGTGGTCGCCGCGGCGCTGAAATCCGGGGAGCTGGAGCGGGAGGAGATCGACGGCGAGACCTATCTCTGGCCAGTCCTCGACGGCGGCGGGCGACATCGCCCGGCGCCGCGGGATGTCCGCCTCCTGGCGCCGTTCGACCCCATCGTCTGGGACCGGCGGCGCTTCGAGCACCTGTGGGGCTGGGCCTACCGGTTCGAGGCATACACGCCCCCCGCGCAACGGACGTTCGGCTACTACGCGATGCCGCTGCTATGGGGCGACGAGGTCATCGGCTGGGCCAACGTCACGCTCGCCGCGGGCAGGATGCACGCGGCGCTGGGCTACGCCCGGCACCCCCCGCACAGCCTCGCGTTCCGCCGCGCCCTCGATGCCGAGCTGGCGCGGATGGAGCGGTTCCTGACGGCCCGGTCTTCCGTCACGCCGCTGCCCCCTCCTCGATCTCGCTCCGCAAGGTCAGCTCCGGCAGGCCGAGCACCAGGATGAGCGCGGCCGTCATCACCACGGCGCTCAGCAGGAAGCACCCGGTCAGCGCCGTGCGGTAGGCCTCGCTGATCCCGGCCTGCTGGGCCGGCGTGAGCTGGGACAGGGCCGGCATGCCGTGCTCGGCCAGGCCGCCCCCGCCCAACAGGCCGCCCGCCCCCGTGGCGGCGAGGCGCCCCGACATGATCGCGCCCGACCCCGCGACGCCGAGCGCGCCGCCGAGCGACCGGGCGAAGGTCATGGCGCCCGTCGCCGCCCCCAGCTCCCGGTGCGCCACGGCGTTCTGCACGGCGGTGGTCAGGTTGGGCATCCCCATGCCCATGCCCAAGCCGAGCGCGCCCATCGAGATTAGGAAGATGCCAGGAGACGCGGCGATGAAGGCGAAGGCGGCGAGGCTGGCCAGGGCCACGGCCTCCAGCCCCAGGCCCGCCAGCAGGAACGGCCTGTTGCGCCCCAGCCTGGCCACGATGCGCCCGCCGACCACGGAGGTCAGCACCATGCCCACCACCTGCGGCAGCATCATCGCCCCGGCGGCCGCCGGGTCCATGCCGAGCACCAATTGGAAATACAGCGGCAGGAACACCGTCGATCCCAGCATGGCGAAGGCCATCATCCCGCCCACCGCCACGCCGCGGGCGAACACCGGGTTGCGGAACAGGGACAGCCGGATCAGCGGCTCCGGCGCCCGCGCCTCCCGCCACAGGAACAGGCCGGCCAGCACCGCCGTGCCCGCCGCCATGGCCGCGCTGTCGAGCGACGCCCAAGGGAACTCCGTGCCGCCCCAAGCCAGCAGGAGCAGCAGCGCGGCGGTGGCGCCCGTGAGCAGCAGCGCGCCCGCGTAGTCGATGGGCCGGACCTGGCCGGAGGACGGGCGCAGGCCGACCGCGATCATCGCCAGGGCCAAGATGCCGACCGGCAGGTTGACGTAGAACACCCAGCGCCAGGACAGCGCGGAGGTGATCAAGCCGCCCAGCAGCGGCCCGGCGATGCTGGCCAGCGCGAAGGTGCCGGTGAACAGGCCCTGGTAGCGCGGACGCTGCCGGGGCGAGACCACGTCGCCGATGGCCGCCTGCGCCAGCGTCAGCAGGCCCCCGGCGCCCAAACCCTGCAAGGCCCGGAAGGCGATGAGCTGTCCCATGGACTGCGACGCGCCGCAGAGCAGCGACCCCGCCAGGAACACCAGGATCGCCACGAAGAACAGCGTGCGCCGGCCATAGATGTCCGACAGCTTGCCATACAGCGGCGTCGTCGTCGTCGAGGTGAGCATGAACGCCGTCACCACCCAGGACAGGTGGGCCATGCCCCCGAGGTCGCCGACCATGCGGGGCAGGGCGGTGTTGACGATGTTCTGATCGAGCGCCGCGAGCACCATCGCCAGCAACGCCCCGGCCATCACGGTCCGCAGCCGGGCCGCGGGGACCGGGGCCGTGGGGGAGGGCGGAGAAGTCGCCGAAGCTGGGGCCGCGGGAGCGTCGGCCGGGCGCATGGCGTCGGTGTGGGGGGCGTTCACGTCGTCTCCGCTCAGCTTGGGCGGACCCGTGTACACCCGTGCCGTCCCCGGCGCGACCGTCCCGCCCCGGGAGCAGCGCCGCCCCGGGGGGCCGCGCTGCCCCGGCTTACGGCTGCGCGCCGGGCACGTTGTCGCGGTATTGGCGCCAGTTGCCCGACAGCTCGTTCACCACGGCGCTGCCCGCCGCATAGGTCGAGTCGAGCGACTCGGCGAACCCCGAGTACCCCGTGGCGTCCACCTCGCTGGCCAGGAGCTGCGCCGCGGTCTGCCCCGGCGGCGGCACCGAGTAGTCGCTCGCCCCGCGCAGCACCATCACCCGCTTCAGGTCGACCGTCTGCACCTGGCTGAGGAAGGTCAGCGACTGCATGTAGGCCGCGTCCTCCTCCGCCGTCGTGGTGAACACGCCCTGGCCCGAGGTCCAGTAGTTCACCCAGTTCTCCGCCCAGGTGTTCAGCAGGCTGCCGATCCAGAACGTCCCCGCCGCCAGGACGGCGCCCTTCGCGATGGCCGGCGGCTGCTGCGCGGCCGGGGAGTTGGTGTAACGGGCGCGGAGCTGCTGCAGGTTCGCGTCGTCCGCGAGCTGCACGGTTCCGGAGGAGAACTGGTACGCCCAATCCACCAGGCCGGCGTTCAAGGTGAAGGCGTTGGCGCCGCTGTCGGTCGCGACCGGGGGCGTGGGCGGCTGATACGGCGAGACCCGGCCGAACGGCACGTAGCCGGTCGTCCAGTCGGACGGGATCTCCCGGGCGTCGATCTCGTAGCCCAGGTCGCCATCGACGACCTGCGGCGCCCACACGGCGGAGGCCACCGATCCCGTGTTGGGGTCGATCCCGGCGATGCCGGCCAGCAGCCAGTAGGCGTGGCTGAAATCGAAGCGGGGGTCGTTGGCCAGCGCCGTGATCGACGACGCCATGCGGGACGGCCCCTCGCCAGTGACGATGCCCAGCACGTGCTTCTCCGGGTTGTAGCGGAGCGGATGGTAGCCCTGCGGGAACGGCACGACGTTCTGCAGCGGCAGCTTCTCGACCCAGTTCTGGAACTCGCCCGGCGTGTCGCCCGTGTCGTTGCCGATCTCGAAGGTGGTGACGACGACCACCCGGACAGGAATCCGCTCGCGCCGGTCATCCTCGGCATGGGCGAGCGAAGCAAAGGCCAGCGAGGTGCACAACGCAAGCGATGCAGTCTTGCCGATCATCCTGCTGTTCCCTTCATGTAATAAACGAAACTGAAATGAGTATTCTCGCGTACGCTTCCACAACATGCCTTGATGTGCCGCTCGATGGGAAGGGTATCGGCCTTACCCTTTTCTCGCGTTCCAGAAGATCGGGAACGGGCTGTCGAGCACGCCCGTGACGTCCCGCATCGCCGCGGGCTGGAAGAACTGGCCGAGCGGCACGTGGGGCGCCTCCTCCCGCACCGCCGCCTGGATCGCGTCCGCCGCCCGGCGGCGCGCGGCGGTCCCTTGGGCGAGCAACGACCGCGGCAGCGTGCCGGCCAGAAGCTCTCGTCGTCTCATGGAGCGCGCCTCCGCTTGGGTGGGGGCGGACAAGCAAGCGGAGTGCCAGGGTGAAGCTTACGCTTCGTCGGCTTTCGGCAAGCCCATCTCCACCAGCCGCGCATACAGCCCGGCGCCGAAGGGGATCGCCGCGTCGTTGAACATGTAGCCGGGATGGTGGGGCGAGAAGCCGGGGCCGTTGCCGAGGTTCAGGTAGGCGCCGGGCACCTGCTCCAGCATGAAGGCGAAGTCCTCCGATCCCATCACCGGGGGCTTGTCGGTGATGAGCTGCGCGTCGCCCACCAGGTCCCGCACGGCGTCCATCACGGCCGCGGCCGGCTCGGCGGCGTTGACGGTCGGCGCGAAGATCAGCCGCCAGTCGAGGCTCGCCGTGGCGCCGAAGCCCGCGGCGACGCCCTCGGCCAGGCGGCGCATTGCGTCCTCGATCTTCTGGCCGACCTCCCGCGCGAAGAAGCGCGCGGTGCCGGAGATCGTCGCCGTTTGCGGGATTACGTTGTAGGCGTCGCCGCCCATCACCTTGGTCACGCTCACCACCGCCGGGTCGCGCGGCGAGAGATTACGAGACACGATGGATTGCAGGGCGGTGGCGATGTGGCAGGCGGTCAGCACGGGGTCGATGCTTTCCTCCGGGCGGGCGCCGTGCGACCCCTTGCCGCCCACCGTGATGTCGAAGAACGCACCGCCCGCCATCGCCGGGCCTTCGCGCACGGCGAAGGTGCCGACCTCCATGCCGGTGCGGTTGTGCATGCCGTAGATCGTGTCGCAGGGGAAGCGTTCGAACAGCCGGTCCTCCAGCATGGCCAGCGCGCCGCCGCAACCTTCCTCGCCGGGCTGGAAGATGAGGTTCACGGTGCCGCTGAAGTTGCGCGTCTCGGCCAGGTACTTGGCGGCGCCGAGCAGCATGGCGGTGTGCCCGTCATGCCCGCAGGCGTGCATCCGGCCCGGCGCCGTGGAGCGGAACGGCAGGTCCGTCGCTTCCTGCATCGGCAGCGCGTCCATGTCGGCCCGCAGCCCGACCGCGCGGTTGCCGGATCCTGCGCGCAGCACCCCCACGACGCCGGTGCCGCCGACGCCGCGGTGCACCTCGATCCCCCACTCCTCCAGCTTGCGCGCCACGAGTTCGGCGGTGCGGTGCTCCTCCATGCCGAGTTCCGGGTGGGCGTGGAGGTCGTGACGGATGGCGGCGAGGGCGTCGTGGTCGCGGCGGATGTGGTCGATGGGGGTCATGGGTTGGGTCCTGCATGGGAGGTGTGCAGGGGAGTTTTGGGGCGGGGGCGGGGGTTGGGCAAGGCTGGGAGGCGGGAGCCTGCACGGCCGGCCAGGCCGGCAACGTCTAGCGGGCGTTACCCGGGCGGCACCTGTCTACGGGGCCGGCCGCTTGCCTTGTCCGGCCAAGCAAGGGAGGGAACGTGCCGCCCATCGCCGCGGCAGGGCAGCGCGCTGCTGGTGTCCAGCGACGCGCATACGCAGCGGGCGTTGCGTGGCGATTCAGGCCGGCATGGGAGAGAGTGCGAAGGGTTTGCAGCAGCTATGTAGGATAGCAGGACTGCGCCTTCAGGGTCATCGAAAACGGCATTAGTTGCGGTACAGTGAAGGTAAAATTTATGCTGATTAAAACGCTTTTGCCGGGAATGCTGCTGCTACAAGTACTGGGACTGTCTTTGAAGTCCTGAGCTTGGATTTCCGAAGGAAAGACCTGCTGCGATAAGGCATAGTTTTGCATCTGCACCGTTGTTCCACATGTCGTTGTGTTCACTGCAGCGCAGCGTGCCGCTTTTTCGACGGCAAATTGCAGTGTCGATTGAATCCAGACAAACCTGCTGAAGTCGATAATTCCAAGGAGCAGCATGACAAATGGCAAGGCCACAAGCGCGAACTCAAGCGATGTCGTCCCGGCACACGATCGGAGCAGGCGCCTTAGAGGCGGTTTCCACAACTACCTTGAGTTGAATTAGCCTGGCTTCTACTTGGCCGTGCCGATGCCCATCTCTGGGGTTTGCAGAGATGAGGACGACTTTGGACACCAGGATTTTGGACCTGATCG
>JAABUQ010004288.1_pt1 | contig 24537 bp, 23 predicted proteins | sample 5560001 | NCBI WGS metagenome assembly JAABUQ01 (sample SAMN10711888, study PRJNA513371) | rock metagenome | isolation source: Antarctica rocks | place: Antarctica: Victoria Land, Finger Mt nord | collected 2015-12-18
ATGAGGCTGACAGTGCTGCAACAGCAAACCAAGGCGTTGCAGCAGGAACAGCCCGCGACGGGCGCGGAAGTATCGCAACGACTGGAGAGCGTGAAGCATCTGCTGTGGCACGGAAATAGCGAGGAGGCTCTGGATCGCCTGGTCGGTCTGATCATGGACTTGAGTTTGATCCAGGCACATTCCGCCTCCGCGGAAAAGATCGCTGCGGGTGTCACGGAATTTGAGACTTACATTCGCAACAACTGCGAGTTCATTCCGAACTTCGGCGAGCGTAGACGACAAGGCGAAACCATCAGCACCGCGTTCGTGGAATCGACGATCAATCAGGTGGTCAGTAGACGGTTCGTCAAGAAGCAGCAGATGGAGTGGACGCTCCGTGGTGCACATCTTCTATTGCAGACGCGTACGAAACTCCTCAATAACGAGCTGGACGACACATTTAGGAACTGGTATCCACAGTTTCGCGCGGCTGCGTGACCCCCGACTTTTTGCCGGACTCAGACGCAAGTACCCGAGCTGAGATTTGAGCGGAATCTCCACTTTTGCTCTGCCGTCGCCCGGGCTTGTAGCAACTCTTTGCTCGCCGACGAAAGAAACATTCCGTTGCTGCGCATCACCCGTGTCATGGAGGTGCAAGAGCCTCTAGCAGCTTACCTGCCCCCTGAACGTAGGTGTTTTCAGCCAACTCTTCCGACCGCTACTCCTCCCTACTGAGTGTTCGTGGCTAGGCCTGCTGGGGTCGGTGCCGTTGAGCTAACAGCTGCCTGTAATTCGCTCCGCAGTTTCAATGAGCGTCCTCCTTTGTTGATCTGCCCGGCGGAAAATTGTTGCTGGCGAGATTTGGCACTCACTGGAAGTGAATAACGAGGGTTTCGCGTCTCGCAATTCGGGCCTTTCTAACTCAAAAAATTAAATCCATTTAAATTCTGCTTCCGACCCTCGCGGGCTCGCTACACTGGACCCGTGAATATCGCTTTTCGCAATGCCCTCCTGGGTTTCTTGGTGTTCTTCCTATTGCTGCCGACTGCAGGATTCCCTCTGCAGAGCGGGTCCCAGCCGTCGAGTACACAATCAAGTAGCACGAATGGCCGTAAGAAATCATCGGCTGTGTCTGCGCCTTCGCCTCAAGAGATTGCTGACGCAAAAGGCAAAGGGCTCGTATGGGTCAACTTGAGTACTCGTGTCTACCACAAAGAAGGGCCACTCTACGGAACAACAAAGCGGGGGAAATTCATGGCCGAAGAAGACGCTAAGAAGGCTGGATATCGATTAGGAAAGGAAAATGAGGGTTCTACGAAAACATCCGCGCATCCTGCCAATCCGTAGAATCGTACCCGCAATAGCCTGGCATTTCTGCACTTACTAAGTAGGTGAGGCGGCCTTCTACAGCACGTGTTGTTGCACCAAAACAACTGTTCAGTCTCCGGCCACACCATTGCCGCCGATCAAAAGCTGGTATCCAGTGGACATACAGCTACAGCCTTTAGCAAGTCACAGCCAGACCAAGCCTTCGCGTATGCACCCGCTCTGGCTTGTGCCCCAATTCTCACGGGAAAAGTGGCGCGCAAATAAGTCCACGTTCTGTTGTTTGATTGGCATTCGTTATCGCTATCTCGCCGGATGACAGAAAGACCGACATGAAGAATATCCTGCCTCGCCTGCCCTTTCGGCGCTTGACCATATCGATAACGACGTTCGAACACGGAACCCGAATCTTAGAGAGTAAATGGGTTAGGGGTGCGGGGGCCAGCATCAATGTGGACCGGACTGAATGAGCTCAGCCAACTGAGGCTGCGCAGGTCAGTGCGGGGTGCTGCAATCTGTGCTTGCCTGCTTCGATCGTGTAATGCCCTGACAGTGTTGTAAGCCAAAAAGAGGATGTTTGACCTTACGAGATCATCCCGAAACGAATGCAAAATCCGATACGGCCGCCCGTGTTGGCGGAAAGGGAGGAAGAGGCCCACACCTGCCATTACCTCCGGATGAACACAGTTATTCAATTGAACCGCGGCAATCTGTCCGTCGGTCTGGGCCGTGTGAAGATTCGGCACCCAGCGGGAAGAAGTGTAGGGCAGCATGCCGGCCGCATCAATGCATCCTGTGAAAGCGAGGTCATTAACGACCTTTGCCCGCTCACTATCAGTGTTGGGATCCGTGGAATGTGTCCAGTGAGTTAACTTGAACTGGAATCCTATATCTTCGGCTGCCGCGCCCAGCCAGATGTCCGGTCGTTGTGGGTCCTTCCATAAACGCACATGATGGCGCTTTTCAACGGTGTCCAGGCTCTTCTGGTAAACGAAATCAGAAGGAAGTCCGTCGAGCGTGAGTGTATTCATAGGTGCCCTCGGATAACCCTTGCGCTTCGTAAGGGCAAGATACATCCGATACAACGATATCGGAGATCTCCTGTGCGCCTCCATCCATCCGGCTGCCTGAAATGCACGATCCAGCTGCTTGCGGCTACCTAGAAAGACCAGATTGACCCAGTCAGACGGACGGCTTCCCAGGTAAGCGCGCCGCTGCCTAAAGCTGCTCAATGAGTGCTGGACCCAAGTTGTCTGGTTCGGCGGAAATGCCGCGATGCGACTCATTTCTTGGTTCGAATAGGAAATGTTTACGCCAATAGTCAAGCGCAGAAGGATCTCAGTACCTGACGGGAAATAAATCTCCGGATTAGCAGATGGAGCTATCACGGACTTGATACCCCAAACGGGCACGCTGACTAGAGGAGACAGGAATGATAGCGGGACGGTGCAAAAGGCCAAGCCTGAGGAGAGGCCCACGATCGGGTGGATGCCACGAACAATTCCGCTACCATCGACGTGTTCTTTAGCGGTTTCCACTTGGAGCAATTGGAGGTGGACCGGAATCGTCTCGCCACTTGTTAGTCGAAGTAAATCGAAGTTATAGCCAAGACTCGCAGTCGTGTGCTTGAGCCCTAAGCCGAGTCGATTCACTTCACTTATTGATCCGAGGATTCTTGATCCGAGGGAAACAAGCGTGCGACTCCCGATGGTAACTGGCGCGATCACTGTCGCTTCTATTTGATCTCCCCGATGGGAGATTAGGGAACCCGTTGGGTTCGAAAGCCGAGCTTCCAGAACCGTACCTATGGGAAGGCTTTGCGCAATCAGAGAGAAAGAAGAAAAGTTAATGAGGCAGGCTATCAAAACCGAACGCGTCATGCTTCCGTTTACATATAGTAATTCATTTCCGCGAGGGTTCCTAACGGTCGTTTCGTTCAGGTCATTGGGGCTGGGGCGATACTCCTCTATTTCGAGGCGGGCGAGTCTCGTATATTACAACAAAAACAAAGATTAATAGTATCCGGCGCAACGCTTCGTTTGGAGACGAGTTCTATAGGACATGGTAGCTGTTTAGTAACTGGCGCTGGATTGCACCTTGGAGCCAGAGAATTGGAGCGATTCAAGTTACGAATAGATTGAGCACGGCTCTCGTCTGCGGGTTACCCGCTTTATCGAAGGGGCCGACGCTGACTCGTTTAAACAACTGACTACCCAAGCCTTTACGCGCTGCGTTGGCTAACTAAACAGAATGAATAACTATATCCGCAGAAATAAGGTGTCCCTTGAGCTCAGATAACGCGGCACGAAAACGATCCTTTGGTCGGACAACGATCCTGGCTTTTTGCATACTTACTCTCTGTGGTTCAACGCGCGCACGCGCCGATACAGGAATCGTCGTATACGGAAGCAAGGGAATCGATCAACGCAGAACCAACTCTGGTCACATTTCTTTGGTCGTGACAGATCTTTGTGCAAGCGGAATAGACCAAGTTCGAGAGTGCCGAGCGGGGGAGATGCCGGGAGTCATCATCACGGCGTACTCAAACCTAGCTTCCGATTATGGGAAAGCGGTCTTTGTAGTACCGCTGCTCGATCATTTCGCAGCGACAAAGGACCCGGCGCTTATTCCGGTCCTAAGTAGCGGCGCATCGCTGCGAGCAGCGCAGATTGAATACTGGCGACAGTGCCTGAGGCCCTATTTTCCGCCAATGAGTCAAAAACGTTACACCGAAATTCGTGACGAGATGGAGCGCTTTGATGCTGGCCGGTCGATGCGCCGCTTTCTAAGCATGGATTTTCTTGTAAGCATGTTCGGTAGTCATAAGACGCAAGATGTCACTGAGCCTATAGCGTTAATTGATCCGGCAAGTAAAGAACTGATTCCGGATAGTCGATGGCGGGAGGCCGTGGGTACTGAGCAGATGCGGAGCGCTTTGATTATTACTGCACCGTCTTCTGTTCAAGAGGAGCTGCGTTTAATCCACTATCTCCAGGGACCGGGATCCAAATCATTTAATATTCTGTCTGAGAACTGCTCGGATTTTATCGAAGGCGCGCTCCTGGCTGTATATGGCGACGCAGGTTTGCGCTTCCGCCCTCGTTCCCTAAATATTGCCGACGCCTGGATCACAAGCCCGATCTTTGTGGCTACCGGATTTGTTTCTTACGCAAAGAAGAATGCGATTCCTTTGCAAGTAGCGTTTCTGCCGATCACGGCGGGAACGCGGAGGTCCCACTTCTCGGTCCACAGCCTTAGCCGTGGAGCGCTCGTACCTGATCCAAACCAGGGGAAAATAGCATTGGCCTTAAGACGTATGTCAATGTGTTGAACCCTTTGCTGGGCGCTACTACTTTCACGGTCGATCAGCTCTCAAGGCTGGTCAACTTGCCGCGTCTGCTACATGACTGCAGTGACGGTGATCTGCTTAGTATTGCCACGGGCAAAGCATGTTCGGGCAAGGGTCTTGACCTGCGTGATCGCGCACGGGTCTTCGGAACTTCTTCCTGCTGGAAAGGCAAACGGGACGAGTTCCAGAAACTTGCTTCGCAGGCCTTCGAAGTCGGGTTGCTCAATGGGAATGAGAAAAAGTTGATTCTGAAACGTGGTCAGCCGTTCCTTCTTCCGCGGCTTTATGAACACCCGGTGGCTGACAAGAACCAGGATCAATCACTGGTATCGGGAATGCAGGCTTGTTTTCAGCCGGGGTGCTCCGGCCGTGACTTACTTGCGAAAGTTTCTCCGTCTTCCCAGCCGGTGCCAGGACGTCCGCAGATTCGCGTTATGGCTGAATCGAGCGAACCGATCCTACGTGAGACCGCATTTAAGCTGATGGCTTCCGTGATCAATTTCGATCTCTCGTCTGAGCCGACAGAACGGCGAACGGTGCAGGCCTTTGATAAAGACTGGCAACTATTCGTTCAGGTTGCCGATAACAATCAACTTTCCGTGGGAGCCGCGGCGGATGAAACGCTGGAGGCATGCTCCTGCCACAGCTTTGACACAGGCGCCGAGCACGAGGATGCCCTGCAAGAGGCGCGCGGCTTCCCCCAACGAGTGATGCGCGCGGAACGAGAACTGGTGGCAGGCCCGGTACGCTGATTCCTGCATCAGAGCGCTAAGTAACCGAAAACGCCCAGAATCATAAGACAAGTCACTACAAGCATAGGGCCGTGGTATTTCCAGTCATTCCCCGGTGCTGCAAAAGTCGCATTACAATCCATTGACATCGGCTGGCTGGGTTGAAATTGAGACTCCGAGAACATTGACTACGCTATCGCTAGAGGAACTCAATCGTCCCGGAGCGCGGATGCGGAATCGATGCGGAAATCCGTCATATCGGGGCGGCCGTAGCGCTGTGGCGTAGACCGCAAGACCTGAAATCAGTCCGGGCGTGACCAGCAGCAGCGTGTCAGCGCAAAGCAATTGAACGACACGAAGCGGAGCGGCACCCACGGCGACGCTTATACCGATCTTCCGCGTCCTGGCCTTCACTGCAGAATCGAATTCCCATAGGACTCCCGATGTCAGCCAGAAATGCCGCAGATCCGCGTCGCTCCGCGAGTGCCCCTTCTTGTTTTGTGATAAAGAACTGGCGCAGCAATTGTGAGTTTCGCAAACCCTGATTGGGATCTGCCATGATTCCTGCGTGGGTGCTTGCGATTTTGCCCAGCCCCATTAACTTTGAGCCGCATCACAGCTATCCTGACGTTGGCGCTCCAAAGTTACGCTTTCGCCGAGATCCGTCCGTCTGCCGACGACATCCTCTCCGCCGTAGCTAAGAACGTACAGCGGAAAGCTAGTTTATTGAAGCGGTACACCGGGCTGCGACGCTACACTCTTCGGAACTCCCGATTTCACGTTGACGCTTCGATGACCGTTCGTCTCGAATACCAACAAGATACGGCAAGACGTTCACCATACTGGACAAAACGGGATCCGAGCACGTGCTTCAGAGAGTCTTCGAACCTATCTTGAAGGCTGAAGCGAAATCGACTCGTGGCAGTACGCGCAAGCAGGCTTTACTAAGTCCTGCGAATTACCGGGCCCAAACGATCGGTCAGGAATGGCAGCTGGGCCGCGAATGTTGGGTGTTAGCTATAGAACCTGAGCATAGATCGAAGTATGTGATCAGAGGCAAGGTTTGGGTTGACGCACGCGAATTTGAACCCGTACAGCTTCAAGGTCGGCCTGCGGCAAGCGTCTCGTTCTGGGTGGGAGAGCCGTCAATCGTCGAGCAGTTCGCGAAACAGAATGGTTTCTGGATGCCGGCACGGATGACGTCCAAGTCTTCGGGCCTTCTACTCGATTCTAGTGAGCTTACAATCGCTTACTACGAATATGAATTCTCACTGGCTACTAGCTCCGCTAAGCCTGTACGCCACTCTCGGCGAAAAAGTACGTTAATTTCCTCCAGACCAACCACCATTGCAGGGAAGGCGATTGGCCTTTTCTGGTCAGCTGACCCGCTGACTAAGTCAGTCGCCCAGTCGGCGGACCAACTCGGGTCACGTGCTCTGATCTCAACCAATTTTCGGCGGGAGGCGATTGCCACTGCTCACAATGCGCAGTTCGATGCTGATTACTGCGCCCGCTAGGGCATAGCAGGAGGCGAAGTTAATAGGCTTCGTTAAAGTCCAATGACGTGTCCGCGGATGCATCTTGCTTCAGGTAAGAGCGGACACCGAGTTCTCATCGAGATATAGGTTGTTCGCGATGCCAAGAGCGCCTGAGATTTGGTATCCTTTCGGGTAATTCTAAGCTGCGTCCGCCTTTCGGGTCGGCCACAGGTTCCTTACCCGCGGAACAACTTAGTGTAGGAAAATAGCAACCGTTGCGGCTCGCGCGCCCGAAACACATCTGAAAGGAGAAGCGGATGTTGCTGCTTGTACATTCGCTGACGCTCGCCGTTTATTGGATGGCAGCTACAGGGGCGTGCCACTCCGCAAGCGAATCTGGTTTAAGGTCAGATACATTTCAGTATTCCCCTTCCGTCAAAGTGGCATATGACGTCCATGGCACGGGGCCTGTGCCCGTCGTCTTGTTGCATAGCCTCGGGAGCGCAAAGGAGTCTTGGGACCCGCTCACTCCGGGTTTGCTCGCAATTTGCAATTGTCGCATCTATCGAGTGGATCTCAAAGGGCACAGTGACACATCCGCTCCCGACGACCATCGGTACTCGCTTCGTGAGAATGCTGCCATCGTAAGAGCATTCATGGCCGATCAAGAATTGCAAGGTGCCATTCTCATGGGCCATTCCTACGGAGGGGCTGTTGCATTGACCCTTGCCCTGGATACGAAGAAGAATCCGGGCTTGCTCTATGGCCTGATTCTAATCGGTACGCCCGGAGTTTTTCAAAGGTTTCCTTTCATTGTGGCTCATCATCGCTACGAGGCTTACGGGAGAATCGTCGATCACCTTACAACGCCTGAGTTCCGTGCCTGGATAGCCGTTCACGCGGTGACCTACGGTAACCCTCCGGGCATGGTCAAGCGGGTTCAGCTTTATGAGCGGCTTTGGAGCGATCCGGCGCGAAGCCGTGCATCGCGCGAGACCGCCCGGCAGTTTCTGGACGGCGGTGGTTTCAAGGAACTCGTGTCTCGTGACCACGACACGGGTGTTCCAACTCTGCTCATTGTTGGCAGACACGATCATCTGGTTGGAGTGAAGCACAGCCGTGAACTTGCTGCGAGCATCCCGGGCGCGAAATTCGCAGTGATACCTAAGGCCGGCCATGCGCCCCAGGAGGACCTACCCGACTCAGTCCTTCCGCTGATCTCGGATTTCCTGCGTACCGTTTTCATGGACCGCCCGCTGCGACTTAAGCCGTAAAATGGGTGGTTACTCCCCCAGTTAACGAGGGAGCTGAAGAAAAACTTCCTGTGCCAGTCTTCGCGAGCCTTTCATTATCTGAATTACGAAGAAAGCACTTATGAGCATGATCCATTACACGGGGAGAGTGGAATACGCGCCCGAACGAAGGGTGCGGGCCCGGAACAAATTCTGGTACAGGATAGCGCATTGGCCGATCTGGGCCTCGGTGTTCTTTCTGGCACCCGGGCTGCCTACGTTCAAGCTGTTCGCGCATGGCCGAAGTCGGCGGAACGTAATCTGGCTGATCGCGGTGCTGGTTGGAACGGGTTTAGCGGCGTTGCGAGGGCAACTACCGGGGGTCGAGCCGAGCCCGTATATCTTGCGTTTCTGCGAAGACAAACCGAACCCACTGTACCGGCGAGTCTGTTACACGTTCGCCTGGAACGCCCTCCTGAGCTTCGCCATGCTGAATTTGCTCGGATTGGTTGTGGCGGTTGAAACCGGCATCTGGCGATTGCGGCAGATCTATCGATATGGGTACTTTCCGTTGTTTCTGATCGTTGTGGCAGCCGGAGTGGCTGGTGTGCTGCCGCGCGTGCGGCGCTCGACGGCGGGTGAGGGGACGGAGCGACGCTACTTCTATGGAGCGGTATGGGCCATCACTGCCTCGGAGGCGGTGCTGCTGGTGTTATGGAAGACCCTGCCTCGCTCACATGCGGCTGACACAGGTAAGCTCACTATATATATGGCCGTTCTAGGCACATTTTCGTTTGCCGCCGTGCGGGGACTGCTCCCCCGAACCCGCCCGATTTTGCCAGGGTGAGCTGATGGTTTTGCGGGATTGACTCTGCCCGTCGACTCGGTGTCGCGGCTCGTATGGCGGCTGTCGCGCGGCACTTGTCGGCCCAACTGCGAGAGCCCCAAAACCCGACGAGGCATTTGCGTGACGTAGCGGCTTTGAACAGCTTTACTATCGCGGAAAGAAGCAGAAGCTTAGCAACCTATTCTTGGTCGAAAATCCTAGCGGGAGGTTTGGAACCCGGCAATGAGGGTTCCAAGGTAAGTGTATTCGCCGAGGACCTGGCTTCGCCGTTTATTCGCGTACAATGAAGCCGTGTCCGTAGGGTTCAGGGAGAGCGACGAACGGCCGGTGCTGGACCGCTACGTTTCGACTGTCGCCATCGCCGCTGCGATCATTGCCGCCGTTCGCCTTGCCAAGGTTGCGGACCTTGAGTTGAGCATGGAGAAGGTGACGGGTGTGGTACGGCAGAGCGTGTTCCTTGCTCGCACGATTCTGGATGAAGCCAGACGGAGGTTCTGAGGTGTGAACATTCAGGCCGCCTCCACACAATTCCTCCATGGACGATCTATTAAAGCGGATAGCCGAATTGGAGGGTCCTATTGTCAGTCAGCTCCGGTGAGCTGTCGCGCAGGCCGGCGCATCCGACGCTTGCGCTGCAACGCTAAGGCGCTGCCGTTGCTCCGTCAGGCTCTCGACGAGGCACGCCCGCGGTCGGGAAAAGCGGCCGTGCCCATGTCCGCCGTCGCGGGTTGGGACGTCCTTACAGTTTGGGAATGTCAGCTCAAGGGGTAGTAGCCACATCCAACCGATATGCCGTTAACGGCATATCGGTTGATATTCCGAGTTCCTGAATATTCCGAGTGTTTGGTGGCGGCCTTGCTGAGGCGTATGGTTTCATGGGGAGCCGCTCGGAATATTAAAGCGCGGCCAGAAACGCTAAGAGCGAGTCGTCGGCTTTGAACCGGCGCACCATGAGGGTTGTTGGTGCAATTCGTGCAAGCGCCCGCTCCTTAATCGCAAGGTCCGCCTCGACATAAATGTGCGTCGTTTCGATGCTCTCGTGCCCGAGCCAAAGTGCAATTACGGACATGTCGATTCCAGCTTGCAGCAAGTGCATGGCACACGTGTGCCGCAGGACATGCGGAGTCACCCGTTTAGAGAGAAGACTCGGGCACCCTTCAGCACCGGCTTTAACCGCCTGTCGCACAATGTAGTCCAGGCCGTCACTCGAGAGTGGCGTGCCGCGTACCGAAGGAAAAGCCACGTCTGTAGTCTCGCCTTCGATTTCCCGAAACCAGTTTTGGAGAACTCGCCCGGTTTTGCTCCACAACGGAACGACTCTTTCTTTCCTCCCTTTGCCGTTGTCAAAGTTCTTATATGGTGAGAATTGAAGTGTCTTCAACCTCGTGAAAGTTTGGGGATTGCTGATTCTCACGAGGGGAAGTCTATTCCTATATCGTGAGAATTGTGCTTATATAGTGAGAATGTTTGCGCACTGCCCAAATCGGACATGACGAACAGAAGGTACGCTACTCTCGATTCCGTCCCAGACTTGGCCTGGGAGACTGCCGCGATGAAGGCTCGAGTGCTTGGCCCTCTGGCGGAGCTTGCGGCTTGTACGACTGAGCAGATGGACGAAGCGGCCGAGCAACTTCACGTCAGCCGCGCGACAGTCTACCGCTTGCTAGCTCGATATAAACAGAGTCTAGAGGCTACGGCTCTGCTGCCGGACACGCCCGGCAGGAGACCCGGGACCAGGGAATTGGGCAAAGTTCAAGAGAAGATCGTCCACGACGCGATTCGGGGGTTCTTTCTATCCAAGCAGCGACCCTCAATGGCCGCTCTTCATCGGTCCATTGCGCTTGACTGCTTTCAGGCTGGGGTGCCGAAACCGGCTTACAAGACCGTGCGAGCACGTGTGAACGCAGTCGATCCAAAAGAGCGTGTCCGCGCACGCGAGGGAGATAGGTCCGCCGACCGTAAATTCCGCGCAATCCGTGGTAGTGTTCGCCCCAAGCATCCTCTAGACCTGGTCCAAATTGATCACACCTTGGTCGATGTCATCGTAGTCGACGAATGGGAGCGGAAGGCTATTGGTCGGCCTTGGCTTACGCTGGCGATCGATGTCGCCACTCGCACGGTGCCCGGATTTTATCTTTCACTGCGGCCGCCTTCGTCTCTATCGGTTGCCCTGGTCCTGAATCATGCAGTGCTACCAAAGGAGCAGTATCTAGCAGACTTGGATGTCGACGCGGCATGGCCAGTTCAAGGACTTCCAAGAGTCTTGCACTTGGATAACGCCAAAGAATTCCATGCGCGGGCCTTGCTGCGAGGTTGTCAGCAGCACGGCATCGAGATTGTTCATCGCCCACCTCTCCGACCGCATTACGGGGGCCACATTGAGCGTCTCATCGGGACGATGATGGGCGAAGTGCATCTTCTACCGGGCGCAACCTTCAGTTCCGTCGCAACTCGCGGCGAGTACGACTCCGAAAAAACGTCCGCCATGACGATCGATGAGCTGGAGACATGGCTGGCGTGGCAGATTCCGGGCGTTTACCATGCGCAGAAGCATTCCGCATTGGGTCGGCCACCGCTTCAGGCTTGGGCCGAAGAATTGCAGCGCACGACGAAACCACTTCGGAATCCGATCGATCCTCGCCGCTTCTACTTAGACTTTTTGCCTTTTGAAAGTAGGACCATCAGCCGGGACGGTATCCGGCTGTTCAATATTGTGTACTGGCACGGCTCCCTTGAACCGAGAATTGGTGCTGACGGTCAGAAGCACGTGATCAAATATGATCCGCGAGATATGTCCAAAGTCTACTTGGCAGAGCCGAACGGCACCTACTTAGAGGTGCCCTATCGGGATCTGGCGCATCCCATGGTTTCGCTGCGCGACGTGCAGCATAGTGCCAAGCTGCTGCGGAAGCAGGGGACGACGGCCGCCGATGAGAACGATCTGTTTCGAGTGATCCGGCAGCAAAGAGCGATTGTGGAGTCGGCTAAGAGCCGGACACAGAAAGCGCGCCGAAAAGCACAGGAGCTTTCGAAGACTCGCACGGCGTCGCAAGCTCCAGCTTTATCCGACGATTTCGTTGATGATTCGGATGTCGTAGTCGACCCGTTCCCGTTTGAGATCTGGAAATGAATGAATCCTTGGACCACCTCGCACAAGAATGTCGCGAAGAAGCAACCCTGGACTCCAAGGCGCGCATTCGCGCCGCCCTTACAGAGCGCTGGATCGGGTATCCACGCGCGGCATTTACTCTTGAACGACTGACCAATCTGCTGCACTATCCACCGCGGGATCGAATGCCGTGCTTGCTTCTATATGGGGCGACAGGCATGGGCAAGACCAAAATCCTGCGCAAATTTCTTCGAGATCATCCACCATCGTTTAATGCGAAGACTGGAATCAACACAGTCCCAATAGTGGCTATGCAAATGCCACCCGAACCGGATGAAAAAGGGCTGTATTTTCAACTGCTGCAAGCGCTGAATGCTCCGACCCGTTATCGCCATACCACTACCCAACTGCGCCAAATCGTGCGCGACTTGCTGGAGTTTACCAAGACCCGCATGATCGTAATCGATGAGGTTCATTCGCTTTTGGCGGGCACTTATCGACAGCAGAGAATTCTACTTAATACTCTTCGATACTTGGCAAACGAGCTCAGGGTGCCATTAGTATGCGCTGGAACGTTGGAGGCCAGGCGAGCCCTATTGACCGATCAGCAACTCGCGGACCGCTTCGAAGCAATTGAGCTTCCCGCGTGGCAAAACGATGCCAACTTAACTCGTCTCCTGGCCAGCTTTCAGGCCCTCTTGCCGTTGCGGAAGCCCTCGGAATTAACTAAGGCCGAGGTCCGCCACGAGATCTTGCGCAGGACCGAGGGAGTCACGGTTCGAATTGTGCGTCTGGTGGAATTCCTTGCCGTTGAAGCTATTCGATCGGGAACGGAAAGCATTCAGCTTGATGACTTTTCGACGCTCGATGCAGAAGCCCCCCTGCTGTCGATGGAGGCAATTGCCTCGTTGTAGATGTCCAGATCCACAGCACGTTGGCCGATTTCGCTTCGTCCGGAGCCGGGCGAACTTCTCTACTCTTGGACGGCTCGTATCGGAGCAATCTATCAATTGGGGCCGTCGGAGTTATTCCTGCCAGACTTCCAACACTTCGACCATGACTCCTTATTCCGGCTGGCAGATTCAGCCGTCTTGCATTGGTTACACAGCCGATGTGGAATTCCCGTTCGCGCTCTAGTCCGAATGACTTTCGCGGGCGCCCTTCCGCTGGACCAACCGGAATGGTGGACAGGTTCGCTCGCGTCGATCGGTTTCGCCCTTCCTCAACACCCCCAGTTCTCGAGACCAGTGATCCATGTCTGCCCCTTTTGTCTTCGGGATGATTTGAAAAATGGTTCTCAGTTCATTCGCTTGATCTGGCAAAATGTTGCGGCGACGGTCTGCCAGACGCATCGCGTCCCGATTCAACGAGCCTGCATCGCATGCGGCACGAATGAACTTTTAGTTTGTCAGTACTTCTCAGACCGCCATCTCCAATTTCTCTGCTCTCGGGTCAATTGCTGTGCGGCACAGGAGCGTGGAGGCTGGATAGACAAACATCCTCCTGCCAAAGCGCTCGCGGCCCTCCTTGCTTTTGAGCGCTTCCTTCTCCAGGGAGCCCTCCAATGCAAACCGGTCGATTCTTGGTGGGTTGGGCCCGCAAGCCCAACGCAATTGCTTCGATTGTTAGTCGGCCTCAGTTGGGCGTTCACCAGGTCGCATTGCTACACTCGCCCACTTTATCGACTTCAAACGCCTTCGTTCGCCCTCGGGGCAGAAAGAGTTTCCGACGCGGCCAGCAGGCACTGGCGTTTCGCCTCACCGGCACTCCGCCGCTCAATCTTAGCCGCAATCTTGGCTCTCACCAGCAATGATGAGATCCGCGCGACACGGAATTGTTCCAAGACAGGTCCATGTTTCGCAACTCTACTTACCCTTCTCAGTTACCCGGATCAATTTGAGCTCTACGGCCGATCCAAATTCTGGCCTCCGGCAGTTTCTGCGACGTTCCGGCCTGCCTTCCGTTCACCCCGGGTTCGCCGTCGGCTGCTCAGGCAAACGCCAAGCTTTCGCACGATATAGGATTAGCAGTCAGCCGAAATTGCGCATTCTCACGATTGCGGAACATTGACATTCGTGCAGCTTCGTTGGCATGCCGGCCGACGGTGCAGTGGAAATCGCTTACTTCACTTTCCCCCACGCGGAGCGTCGAGGAATTGCCAAGGCGATGGCGAGAGAGCTCATTGAAATGGCGCGAATTGCCGGGAGCATTTCAACCGTATTTGCTCACACTCTGCCACAAGAGAACCCTTCGACGCGTATCCTCAAGGGCCTTGGGTTTGAGCAGACCGGCGTAGCTCATGATGACGAGGCCGGGGGGTTGGTGTGGCGCTGGACGTTGTCGCTCTGAGAGATCGCGCATCGCAGTCCCAAGAGGATGCGGTTCCGTCGCTCGGAATCAGACCAGGAACCGTGATTTCTGTGAGAGTTTACGTACCTTTGTTGGAATTTAACCTGCTTCTTCCACGCGCTCCACGCTCACCCCGTAGTAGCGGATCTTCCCCCCGCGAACCAGGTCATCGAGAAAGCCGAACACTTCCGGCAGATAATAGAGATCGGTCGGCGGGCAGTGCAACTGCAGCAGGTCCAGGCTCTCGACAGCCAGATTGCGCAAACTGTCGTCGACCCAAGCTGTCAGGTTTTCGCGTGTGTAGCCTTCGGTAGTCTGTGTAGGAAGGCGGCGTCCGGCTTTCGTCGCAACCATAATGTTTTCTGGCCGCTCGCGCTTGAGTTGTGCGATCAACCTTTCGCTACGACCCATCCCATACACGTCAGCCCGTGTCTATAAAGTTGACCCCCGAGTCAACCGCCCGGTGAAGAGCCGCGAGCGAATCCTTATCGCTGACTTCGCCCCATGAGCCGTCAATCGCCCACGCGCCAAAACTGATTTCAGAAACCTTCCAGCCTGCCCGTCCCAATGCCCGATACTGCATGCTGCCATTATGCGCAGCGGCCGCGCAGACTTGGATGCTTAGCGGCTTTTCGCCGGAACCTGCAGCTGAATTCTCTGCGATGTTGTTGCGAGTGGAGCTGGTTCGTCGCGCCCAGAACTCAGGTAGTCAAGTTCATAGCTATCACCCGACTTCTTCTTCAATAAGGATGCCGGGAAATACAAGTAACCAGCCGTTGCGTGTTGCACTGTTCCTTCGGGCATACCCCTCGCCCAGAGCTGGTCTTCCAGAAGCTCGCGATCTTGTGGGTATCCGCCTGGAGAAGGCATCTCGGTGGCGGACCTCCATCCGGGCCGGTGCTAACACCAACCTGGCTTGCCGTGTACGTGCCGTGAACCGGTCTGCCAGTGTAAGGATCACGGCCCGATTCGTAGCCAACTTCAGTAGACGCCACGATGACTCCGGTTTTCTGATGCTGTGGCGGCAGGTTCTTCTGCTGAATCACGGAAGCGACGGTCACACCGAATCAGCGGGATGCACATAATCGGCGCTGTGCGCAAGGCGTACGACAAAGCTTTCCGGGTCGATCATCACGGCTCCGCGCGCCGGATACACTGCCACCTCGAAAACCACATAGGTCTTAGTGATATCGAACGCGAAAATGTGTTTCACTTGATCAGGCGATACAAGCGCGGCTGCATAACTCACGCCGTCGACCTCCACGTGAGCCTGATAATCGGCCGGTGTCGCGCGCGCCGGTACGCCTTTCGACTGCTGCTTCTGTGGCGCTTGTTGTGCAAAAGTTGGGGCGGAGCAAAGGAATAGGGCCCCCATGCCGGCGACGGCAAGCTGCAAGAGGCGGCACGACGAGCGGCGTTGGGACATATTCTTCCTTAGCTCAGAATATCGCAGAAACGGAGGCAACGGGTGATTCGGTTCGTTCGTCTTACAATGGCAAATCGTGACGTTCCACAAGCCAGCTGGGCTGATCTGGCTCTTCCTATTGCCGGTGTTGTCCTGCCTCGGTTCGATCGAGGCGGCTGACCTTCCGAGCCACGCCGTTCGTCTGACCGGAACGGTGCAGGCCGTTCGATCGGTGACCGTGCAGGTCCCATCGATTGCCGGGCAGGGTGGCAATCTCACCTTGGCGAAGTTGGTAGCAAATGGGACCGCCGTCCACCCGGGCGACTTACTGGCAGAGTTTGACCGCACCGATCAGTTGAAGCTGGCGCGCGAAGCACAAGCCAAGTACGGCGATCTAACGCACCAGGTTGAACAGAAAATCGCCGAGCAGAGCAGCAATCGAGAGAAGCGCGCCTCCGATCTTCAGCAGGCCGAAGCCGACCTGAAGAAAGCAGCCATCGAGATTCGGAAAGGGCCCGTACTCAGCGATATCGAGCAGCAGAAAAATGCGGTCAAGCTGGAGGATGCCAGGCAACACGTCGCCAGCCTGGGCCGGTCGAATCACGCGCACGAACTCGCCGAAAAAGCGGAGCTGCGTATTCTCGAGCTGCAGCGCGATCGTCAGAAATATGTAGTGCAGCGGCAGGAGAGTAACGCCAACCGCCTCGCGTTGCGCGCCCCCATGGCCGGTATGGTCGCATTGCAGAACGTGTATCGCAATAATTCTATGGGCCATGCGCAGGAGGGCGACCAGCTGTGGCCTGGCAGCCCGCTGCTGCGCTTATTCGACCCGTCTGCGATGGAGCTGGAGCTTTCAGTAGATGAGCCGGACGGCGCTGTGCTGGTACCCGGAGCGACCGCTCTGGTGCACCTGGATGCTTATCCCGACCTAAAGTTCAAAGCGCATTTCGATTCGGCGAGCCCAGTGGCTTCGGGTTCGCTCGGCAGCCCCGTGAAGACGTTCGCGGCGCGCTTTGTGCTCGACGCAAGTGATCCGCATTTGCTGCCTGACTTATCTGCCGCGATCGACATAAATCCGCTCACAGGGCCGCCCCGATGAGCAGGCGCCGTCGCACGACAGCGTTGGTCCGGGCCTTACTTGTCCTGCTGATTGTGGCGGGATCGACCTGGGCCTTGCGGCGCTGGCGTCACTCTTCTTCCGCGCTCGATTTGCCCACCGCCGCCGCGCGGCAAGGTGATTTTCAAGTTATGGTGCGATGCCGCGGTGAACTCACCGCCAAGCGATCCGTACAACTCAGTGCGCCGCTCGACGTGCCCGATCTTCAGATCGTCTCGCTTGCGCAGCCCGGTTCCGCTGTGAAGAGTGGGCAGGTCGTCATTCGTTTTGATCCGAGCCGCTCGCAACAGGATTTGAAGGAGAAGAAGACCGCTCTCCAGCAGGCGCAGGCAACACTGGATCAGGCCATTGCACAAGCTCGCATCACGGCCGATCAGGACAAGCTCGATCTGGCGACGGCTACCTACAATCAGGAGAAGGCTCACCTCGAGGCCTCGAAGCAGGCGATCGTCAGCGCGATGGAAGGTCAGAAGAGCGTTATAGATTTGGGCCTTGCTGAGGAGAAGGTGAAACTGCAGCAGGCAACCATCGGCCTTCACCAGAAATCCGATGAAGCGAAGATCGCTTCGGCAGCGCGCTTGCGTGACGCCGCCCAGAACGAAGTGGAGCTGATCGAGCGCCGGCTCGAGGTAATGGATCTGAAGAGCCCGTTGGACGGCGTGGTCAATTATCTCCCCAACCGCACCCAGGGCTGGATGAATACGCAGCCGTTCAAAGTCGGAGATCATATGGTTGGCGGAACGGTGATCGCTGAGATTCCTGACCTGAGCACGCTCGAAATGGAAGCCAAGATCGAGGAGATTGATCGCGGACGCATTAAGACCGGAGATTCGGTAGTGGTGCACGTAGACGCATTTCCCGAAAAGGCGCTGAATGCGAAGCTCATCTCGATTTCGCCGCTGACTGAGCAGAGCTTTAATGAGTGGCCGCCCACGCGCAGCTTCCGGGCCTACGCTCTTCTTGTGCAGCCTGATCCCGGCATGCGGCCCGGGATGAACGCGGGCGCGGACGTGGTCGAAGCGAAATTACCGAACGCCCTCAGCATTCCGGCAAAAGCGCTTTTCACGCGAAACGGTAAGCCTGCGGTTTACGTTAAACAGCAGCAGTACTTTGTGCCACGAGAAGTGAAGGTACTGGCGCGCAATCCCGATGAGATCGCTATAGAAGGTTTGAGAGCCGGCACGCTCGTTTCGCTTTCAGAACCCGCGGAGCAAAAGCCATGAGCCAGCTGACTGCGCTTTCGCCCGCGGCCGAGCCTTCCGCTCAAACGGAGCAACAGCCGCCTCCGCGAGGGAGGCGCGCATCCTGGACCAAGCGCCTTGCAGTTATTCTCGGCGGTTGCTTGCTTGCCGGCGTCGCCCTGTTCTACGGCCTTCGAGCATACCGGAGCATTCGCGGCAGTACGACCAATGCGGTTCCTACAGCCAAAGTGCAGCGCGGGGATTTGAGCCTCACCATTGTCGCCACTGGTGCGCTGCGCGGACAGCATCCCGAGGTTCTCAGTGCTCCCATGACCGGAGGGAATGAGCTTCATATCACGGCGCTGCTCAAGTCTGGAACTCCTGTCCGGAAAGGCGATGTCATCGTGAAGTTTGACACGACCGAGCAGGAATACAAGTTGAAAGAAGCGGAAGCGGATCTGGCCGAAGCGGAGCAGCACATTCTGCAGGCAAAGGCGCAACAGGAAGGGCAGGAGGAAGAGGACCGGTACGCTCTGCTGAAGGCGCAGACCGACGTCACTCTGGCAGAACTCGATGTGAGAAAGAATCCTTTGCTGGCGCCGATTGTCGCGCGGCAGAATGAGCTTGCGTTGAGCTCGGCGCGCGACCACCAGGCGCAGTTGCTGAAGAATCTAACCAACAGGCGGGCAACAAGTACTGCGGCTGCAGCTATCCAGCAGGCAGGTCAGGCAAAGGCGCAAGCGCAAGCGGTAACAGCGAGACAGAACATCGAAGCGATGACTTTACGAGCTCCGCGCGACGGCTACGTTTCGGTCAACCAGAATCAAAGCGGCAATTTCTTCTTCTTCGGCATGACGCTGCCGATTTACCAAATTGGCGATCCAGCTCGTCCCGGGATGGCGATCGCCGAGATCCCGGATTTGAAGAACTGGGAAGTGGAAGCGAACATCGGCGAACTCGATCGCGGGCATATCGCGATAGGCGATGCGGTCGATATCCGGATCATTGCTGTGCCGGACCAGAAATTCACGGGACCTATTAAGTCCATCGGCGGCACTTCGGGGCCACCGTGGGACAGGCGCTTTCCGTGTACGTTGACAATCGACAGAGTGTCTCCCCAACTGCGGCCCGGCATGAGCGCCCGGCTAATCATCACAACGGATCGTTTACGGAACGCGCTCTGGCTCCCGGCGCAGGCGCTCTTCGATAGCAACGGGAGAACGTTTGTGTACGCGCGATCGGGGGCAACTTTCAGCCCCAAGGACGTGAAGCTGGTGAGACGCAACGAAACGCGCGTGGTGGTTTCGGGTCTGGCGGAGGGACAAGTGGTAGCGCTTGCCAATCCGCTTGAAGCGAAGAAGCCTGCCCAAAATAAAGGCAGCGCTCTGCAGGGCATCGGCAAATAGAATCCGGCATGCTCATTGCGCGTTACGCTTCAGATTTGGCCCTGGCCGCTCAAAATCTCTGGAGCCAGAAAACTCGAACCCTCCTGACCGCGCTCGGAATCATTTTCGGCGTCGGTGCGGTTATTGGGATGCTCGCGATTGGCGCGGGTGCGCGCGAAGAGTCGCTGCGCTTCATCGAGCAACTCGGCGTGCACAACTTATTGGTCGAATCACGGCCCGCGACGAGCGATCAGGAGCTGCAGCAGCGCCGGCGCTCATCGCCTGGTTTAACGGAACGCGACGTGCGTATACTCGAAACCAATCTGGACGCGCTCGATTTAATCTCAGCGCGCCGTAGCATGCATCCGCTGCGTGTCTTTCCCAAACCGCCTGATACGCTGCCCGAATTGTTCGGGGTGCGGCCCTCGTACGCCGACATTCACAACTGGAAGTTCGCCGAAGGCAAGTCTTTCGACGGGGCAGCGGACGCGCGCAGCGGTGCGGTGGCTGTGCTGGGCGAAGGGGCCAAAGTGGCCGTGCTTGGATACGGACCGGCAATTGGCAAATTCGTCAAGGTCAACGACACCTGGCTGCGCGTCGTCGGCGTGTTACAGCCGCAGGTGAGTTCGGGCTCAGGCGCGCAAGCGCAGGATCCCAATCAGGTCATTTATATTCCGCTGAATACGTTTCAGTACCGGTTTTTCGATGCCGGCGGAAGTTTCAAAGACGAACTGGACGGAGTCGATGTGCGGCTTAAAGCGCAGGCCGATAGTACCGTCGCGGCGAGAGTGGTGGCTGCCATCCTGAACTCGACACACCATAACACGGCAGATTTCTCGATTACCATTCCAGCGGAGCTGCTCGCCGAACAGCAGCGGTCGCAAGCGATCTTCACTTACGTGATGGTGGCGATCGCGGCGATCTCGTTGTTGGTGGGTGGCATCGGCATTATGAATATCGTGCTCGCGACCGTGCTCGAGCGAACGCGCGAGATCGGTATCAGGCGCGCTACCGGCGCACGGCGCTCAGATATCGTCCGGCAATTTCTGATTGAGTCCGTTCTGATCTCCATGGGGGGAGGGTTGGTGGGCATAGCATTCGGCTATTTTCTGGCTTGGTTGATTGCCGTGACGGCGGAGTGGAAGACGATTGTTTCGCCGGCGTCTCTGCTGATCGCGTTCGGCGTTTCTGTTACCGTCGGCATCGCGTTTGGAATTTATCCTGCGCAGAAGGCGTCGCGTGTAGATCCCATCGAGGCGCTCCGGTATGAGTAGGCGGCTGGCCGCGGTTCTGCTCTGCGGCTTGTTGATCGGCCACGCCGTTACTGCAGCTACGGACCCTTTTACCAACTATGTTGACTGGCGATACCATCCGCAGGACATGCAGGTTCGCGATATCCAGGGCCTGCGGGAGCGCATCGTCGACGGTAAGCTGCACCTGCGATTGCGCGAGTTTCTCGAACTTGTGCTGAAGAATTCGACGGATATTCAACTGACGCGCCTGGAAATATTCACCGCAGCAAACAGCATTACCGCCAACAAAGCCGTATTCGATCCGTTGCTCGCGCTGAACTTCAATACACTGCGCAGCGTCTCGCCGGTATCATTCTTCAGTTTCGGCGGAAGCGGGTCGACGGGAAATACTGGCGTTGTGACAACGCCGGGGCAGACCGGGAATGGTATCGGCACGGGCATTGGCACCGGGGGCAGTCAGATCATTCTTCCGCAAACGATCAGCAGCTTATCGCAGAACTCGTCAGCTACGTTTACGCAGTTACTGCCGACCGGGCAGAGCATCAATGCAAGCTTCTCCGCATTTCGAAGTTCGGGTGATGGCTACCAGTATCCAGCGCTGTTCGGACAGTTGAATGTATCGGTCGTACAACATTTGCTGCAAGGGCGGACCAATCTGCAGGCGAAAGGCCCGTTACTGGTAGCGCGAACACAGCTGCTCATCACATCCGAAAGAAGCCAGGTGACGATCGCTGATGCGGTGGCGTTAGCCGCGCGGCAATATTGGAACGCAATCGAACTGCGCGACAACATTCGCGTGCAGGAGCAGAATGTAAATCTTGCACGAAAATCGTACGACCACGACAAGCAGGCTCTCGACTTGGGCGCGCTAGCCAGGCTCGACATTTTTCAGTCAGAAACGCAGGTCGCCGAACGCAATCGTGATTTGATTTCGGCCCGGTATCAATATAAAGCAGCGCTCGATGCCATGCGGCGGTTTATCGGCGCTGACCTGACGCCCGCTCTTCGCGAGACGGAGATCGTACTCGAAGATGACCCCGCGGTGCTGCCGCCGAGATCGTCTCTTTTATCATTTGAGGAAGCGCTCGCGAAAGCTGTTCACTCACGCCCTGAAGTTTTGGCGGCACAGCAGCAGACATCGGTCGATGATCTGAACGCACGGATCGCCAGGGATACACTGTTACCGCAGCTCGATCTTTCCGCGCAAGGCGGGGCGAGCGGGCCGGGCTTCAATCAGCCGACGGGTTCGAGCGGCTCGCTTCCCGTGGCGGGCAATCCATACCCGGGATTAGGTGGAACGTTGAGCCAGGTGCTGGCTTTTACTTATCCGAGCTACGGGTTTGGCGTGCAGCTCAATTTCCCTTTTCGCAACAGCACGGGCCGCGCCAATCTTTCGAGTGCACTGGTGAGCCGGGCGCGCGATCAATACCAGCAACGCCAGACGCAACAGCAGATTATCAATGATGTGCGTCAGGCGATCAACTCGATCGATCTCGCGGACGCTTCTATTCAGGCCGCTGCGCGCGCGCGGGATCTGGCCCAGAAAAATGTCAGCGCTGAACAGCAAAAATATGAGCTGGGCACGATCACCGCGTTCGAAGTGCTGGATTCGCAAACCCGCCTTGCCAGCTCAGAAAGCGCGCTGCTGGCATCCTATGTGACGTATCAGCAAGCCTATATTGATTACCAGCGAGCCACTTGGACGCTCCTCGACGGCTTAGGAATGGTCGTGGAGACCCCGCGGGTTCAGTAGGGTTCCTGCTCCGGGGACCGACTTGCGTAATAGATCTTCGACGTCGCCGATCTTATCGCCAAGCAGATTGAGCTTTTGCGCCAGGCCCTGGATCTCGGTTTCGGCGCGACGATTGACGTCGTAATCGAGTTCACCGCGCAGACGGTCTTTCTTGTCCTGGCGATTCTGGCTCATCATAATAACCGGCGCCTGAATCGCCGCGAGCATGGAGAGAAACAGGTTCAGCAGAATAAACGGGTACGGGTCCCACGCCGAGCGGCCAAGCAGGATGTTGATCAGCGTGTAGACGACGAGCACGACGCCAAAGGTAATGATGAACGACCAGGAACCGCCAAACTGTGCGACCGAATCGGCGACGTGTTCACCGATGGTGACGCGTTCTTCGATGACCTCGTTGGGGTTTCGCATGGCGCGAATGCGCACCAGTTGCTGCGCGGCGTGAAACTGGCGTCCCAGAACAGCCAGCATATCCATACCGGCCAGCGGCTTGCGCGTTAACAGAACTGCAATATCGCCCCGGTCGACTTCGACGCAGACTGTCTCTTCGAGCGCCACGGCACTCGTTTGGTGAGACGTCCCGTCGAGCATCGACGCGAACCCGAAGAACTCGCCCTGATGTGGTTCGTCGACTACCACTTCCTGGTGGTCATCATCCACCGTCGTGACGCGGACGTTTCCCGAAACGAGCACATAGGCGCACCCGCCTGGATCGCCCATCTTGTAAATGCGCTGTCTGGGAGCGAATGTTCTGAGTTCGACCTGACTGGCTAAAACCGCCGTTTCTTCTTCGTCGAGCAGGGCAAATAAAGGAACATTTCGTAGGACGTCCGATGTGCACGGCATGATACTGTTTCAGCCGTTAGGATTCCATAAAAACGGAGAGTACACAAGACGTTTGGGGCGGGGCAGAAATCGGGGCCGGGGTTGAGGTCGAACCTTTTCGCGCGGGGCAGCTAGCCAAGACTAGGAGCTGCGCTTCGCTCGAACAACTTCTTCAGTGAGCGGAAGACCCAGCGGGAAAAAAATACGGAGATAAGAACGGCGACGAGCACGATGCCGATTAACACCGCGGGATGAACGGCCCTCAGAAGAGTGCCACCTAAGGTAAACGCGTCGCCGACAAAACTGAGAATGATATTCGAAAAGGGCTCCGGAGAAGCGTTGGCAGCAAGTCTGGTGGCCGTCTTGGTCCCATGGGAGCTCAGCGCGATACCTCCGCCGAGCAGGTTAAATTCCAACAAAGGTACGTAAACTCTCACAGTATTTTTCTTAACTGCCGGATTGTAAAGAATTTCCTGACGTTTCGTGGCTCCCAATTCGAAGGTCCGTTTAGTCGATCAATTTTGGGGCTTGATTCCGACAGAGTCCCGGAGTCTGTCATCCGAGAAATCGTATTCTCCCAACAAGTTGACATGTCGCCAGGAGGCCGCAGAGCCGTGGGCCAAGGATTGCAACAATTCCTCCCGCTTCGCGGGGTCCTCGATCTCGGCGAGTTTCTGCGATAGATAAAGATAATTCCAGCAGATGATGCAGTTTTTGATGAGCCGTTTGCAGGCTTCGGCCAGCTCCTGATCGTCCTTCTCGGCTTGCAGACATTCCTGTGGACTGCCGACCGACACGGCACGGGTGAATCGGTGCACATGCTCGATACCGTTGAGCACTTTCTCGATGGCCATACGCAACTGCGGTTCGTCGACGTATCGCAGGATGAACAGACTTTTTGGAATCTGCCCGAAGGCCTTCAATGCCTGATACAAGGAGTACTGTTTCGAGTACGAGTTGAGGCGGCGAAAAATATCGGACGCGGTCGTTTCCTTGAGCATCTGTCATTGGAGTCGGTCGAGCGTGCCTACCAGCATGCCGTTCAGTCGGTGGGCATCTGATGCCGATCAACCTCACTCCGATTACCCGAGAAGCCTCGCGCGAGCCGCTCGCATCCAGTCCGAATTGGGAACTTGTCGCACCGATCGTGGAGCAAGTGACCGCTGCGCAGATCGCGCTCTACGATCGAACCCAAGCGACCATGCCCTGGATTGGTTATCT
>JAABUQ010004289.1_pt1 | contig 24530 bp, 29 predicted proteins | sample 5560001 | NCBI WGS metagenome assembly JAABUQ01 (sample SAMN10711888, study PRJNA513371) | rock metagenome | isolation source: Antarctica rocks | place: Antarctica: Victoria Land, Finger Mt nord | collected 2015-12-18
GCCGACAAAGTACAGCGGGCGATGAAACGTGCGGCCCGAATGCTCTATGGCGATCCGCAAAGCGAGGGGTACACGTTGCCAGCAGACTTCCACAAGACCGAGCTGGGACAACTCTTTCATAAAGCCTTTTCGCGCCTGTATACCGCGCGCGATCTTCTCACCGCCAAACAAGCCTATAGTCTGCTTGGTATTGCGAGGCAGACGCTTTATGAGCGTCGAGATCGCGGCAAGCTTACCAGCATCTACTGGTATGGTGAACTGCGTTTTCTTCGCAGCGAGATCGAAGCCTGGAAGGTGCAACGGGACCAGCGACGGCCAGAGACTCCCACAGAGGAAGGGTGATGGCGCTAAAATGCAGACGGGTGGAAGAAGATCATATTCCCCCCTTCTCCAGAGAATAACCCTATCCAATTTTTGAGGATTGGAGCGGCACGAGCTACTACTTTTTCGGATGCGAAATTCTTATCTAGAGATAAGAGTAAGAGGGAAACAACGGAAAGAACGTCCTCGCGTTAGCAGCCTTTCGGTCGCCGTTTCCATCTTCTTTTGGGAACAGGACCCTGTGAAAAAACGACAGGAGCGAGCGTTCATTTGGGAAAAGAACGTTGGAGATGGAGCGATGAATCCTCCCAAAATGGTCGCTGCCGACACCCCTGATCGCGGGCATATGTGGTACCTGGTCGATGCCAACCTGGATTTCATCGCAGAGGTGAAGCTTTTCCTGGACTGGAAAGCGGCCACCAGGCGCGCCCCGACTACTATCAAGGCCTATTGCTCTCGGCTCTTGTGGTTTTACCGTTTTCTTGCTCAACACCAATTATCAATAGAAGAGGTGACGGCCGGACATCTCACCGAGTTCGTGATCTGGCTCCGACATCCTGGGCGGCCCTATCCACAAAAGAAATCTTTGACAGGTCCTCAACCACTCTCTGCAAGCAGTGTCAATCTCATTGTCCAGGAGGTTGCTGATCTGTATCGCTTCTTAGTTCGGCGTGGGCTCGTTACCCAATCACCCATGGCGTATATGGCTGTTTCTAAGGGAAAGTGGGCTGTTGAGCGGGATCTGTTGGGCCACACTCGGCGCCACCTTCACACGCAACAGATGGAGATACGGGTGAAAGAGCCAGTACGCAGGCCCGCCACCATTTCTGAGCAAGACTTCCAGATCTTTCTGAACACCATTAGCACGGCTCGTTCCCCACAGGCTGATCCAGGCGGATTTCGGCTCGGCGAGTTGCTGGGGATGCGCCTCTCTGACCTGGATTTTGGCAAGCAGGGTGTCCATGTCCGGTTTCGCGCCGATAACGAGAACGCCGCGCGCGCCAAGGGGGGCTATGGGCGCGACCGCTTCGTGCATTTGCCTCCCTCGCTGCTGGGGCTCCTGGATCTCTACTTGACGGAGATCTGGATCGATGTTTCCCCTCGCACCGATCATTTGTGGGTAGTGCTCAACAAACATGCCCGGAATCGAGAGGGACAGCCTACCTGCGGAATGGCCCTGGGTGCCGCGGCGGTAGAGAGTATGTTTCAATACTACTCTAAGCAATCTGGTATCCGGCTGCACCCCCATCAGTTGCGCCATTCGCACGCGACGGAGCTGGCTCGCTCCTACCTGCGTGAAGGCCAGCCGGTAGATTGGAAATTCATTCAGGAGCGGCTAGGCCACGCCAGTGTCGTCACCACCATGGAAACCTATATCCATCTGGAAAGCGAAGACCGCCAGCTCGCCTACCAGACCTTTGTCGCCAAAAGGAGTGCCACCCATGCCCGTCGTCAAGAGGAAGAGGCGCACTGAGCCACGCTGGAGCATCGTGCAACGCAAACTGCTGGCTGTGCTGGAGCACAAAGAGCATCGGAAGCTTGGACCCGGACCGATATGCCAACTGGCCGGCTATGGTGACTGGGCCTGGGACCGGGCCATCAAAGATCCGCGTTTTGTCACGCGATTGAGACAGCTTGGGGTGTCAACTGGCCTGCCGTCTCGTGGGAGACCGTGGAAGCACGAGGGGCACCTGATGGTCAGGCTGGCAGCCGATCCTGAGGAAGAATTGGCAAAGGACATCTGGGATATGCGCAAGTTGCTCTCAGATTATCCACGGCACATTCCCCCCGCGAGCTATATCGTCGATTTTACCGTCCTGGTTGATCCTGACCTGCGCGCGCAAGTCAAACTCTATTTTCGCCATCAGCTCGTTCACTGGAAGGCCCGCACGTTCAAAAGTGTGCTCAATTCCTTGATGCATCCGCTTGGATGGTTACCCGCCGGTGTTCATCTGGGAACGATCAAGCGGGCTCATATCGAAGAGATGCTTCCCTTGCTCGCAACTGACAGCCCGGATGCCAGGTATCGCGGGTTGCGTCTCCTGCGGGAAATGGTGGAGTATGCCGCAACCTCGCCAGCTTGGCCGGGGCCGCGACCGCCGCATGACCTGATCTGGTCAGAAGATATGCCCGTTCCCCCAGTGGCGCAGCCGCGGCCACTTCCTCCTGATGTCCTCGAACAGCTTGATGGATTGCTCGAAGCGGCCCGTGGCGCGCTCGAAGCTGGGCAGCAACCGGACATTCTCCAGCCGATGTACTGGGATGCCGTGCTGATCCTGCGCCGCACGGGCATGCGCTTTGAGGATCTCGCTCACCTGAAAATGCCCGATGACCAAGGCAGAGGCGGCTGTCTGGTCCAGGATAGCGAGGGCTACTGGTGGATTGCCATCGACTATCGGTTTACGAAAATGGGCCGCGACCACCGCATTCCCACCCGGGAGAGTGACGGAGTGATCGCCGCCATTCGACGCCAACAGGAGCGAGCACAGAAGATTCCAGACCATTTTCAGGAGCACTACCTCTTTCGCCAGGAGCGCGGCATCCTCACCGGAGAGGAATTTCGCCGGATTCTCCAACAGAAGTTAGCGCTCCATCTGCCTCACGAAGGAAAACCGTACCGGCTGACGGCCCACCAGTTCCGCCACACGATCGCGACCGAGATGATCGACCAGGGGGTCGATATCTACACGGTCAAAGAGTTTCTGGGCCACAAGACCTTGCAGATGACCGAACGATACGTTCGGATGTACCTCAAGAGCCTCAAGGCGAAGTATGATGCCTATCGGGCCAAGCAGCAGCCTGCTCCCGCTTCACTCACGATGAATGCGCAGATGGAGGTCGCACAGCCTCCGGAGGGACCAGATGGAGGGTGGGTAGAGCGCAAGGTAGGGACGCTCTACCGCTCTCCACTTCCTGATGGGATTGGGTGGTGTGAACATCTCGCCATGCATGATCCCTGTCCGACGCCGCCACATTGCCCAACCTGCCCGAAGCTGCGGGCCTCGAAGCAGCACCTCCCGACCTGGGAGAACAAGGCGAAGAATTTACTCATCACGGTTGAGGCGCTTCGAGACAATCCCATCTATGAGCGCGCCAAGCTTCGGCACGAACAAGAACTCCAACATGCGGAAAAGGTTATCGCTACGATCAAAGAGGAGGGCTTCTGGGATGGACGACTCCACAACGGCTAAACGCACCCGCATTGAGCAATGTCAGGCCAATGCAAAAAAACGATCGGAGCAAAAGCGCCAGGCGACACTCTCGGCTTTAGCTCAGCTCCAGAGCGAAAAGCGAACGATCACCAAAGCAGCAGTTGCGCGCCAGGCCGGGGTCTCACTGGTTTTTCTCCGTAGCCATCCTGATCTGGTGCAGGCGATTGAGGAAGCTGCAAGGACACGGCAAGCCACAGCATCCCCGATCTACCCTGGCTCATCTGCGAAAGACCAGGTGATTGCCGCCTTACGCCGCAGACTCGACGAGATGAAGCAGCAGCTTGCAGCCAAAGACCGAGAACTGCGCGAGAAACAGCACGAGATCGACCGGCTCTATGGGAAACTGGCCGCCGCGAGTCCCCTCACCGATGCTGAACTACGGGCGGCTCTGGCTTCGGCGACTTCCCGCCTCGCCCAACAGGCAATGCCTCCAGGAGAGGCGGACGAAGGAAAGCGCAGGTCGAACCAGACCGCGGCGCGGTCTTGATCCTCGTTGGGCCTGCCCTGCCATTCCATCTGCTCTGAGCCGATTGTTCTCGACCTGGATATGTTCACTTCGCGTCCCCAATCAGAAGAGTCGGTGTCCTTCCGTCAGGGGCTCTTGCCAACGAGCGCCTTGTCGTATATACTCTGATATACAACATTTGTTTCAAATAACTAAGAAACAACTGTTTTTATCAGGGAGCAACATGATGACAAACTTAGCAGGAAGAACTGGTGATTCCACCATCCGGCTGCGCGACGGACGACGACTGCAGGTTTTTGAGGTCGGCAAGCGCGACGGACCTCCCATCTTCCATTTCCACGGCAATGGGTCCTCACGCTTAGAGGTGCTGACGGTCCAATCTGTGGCAGAACGCCTTGGGGTGCGATTGATGAGCCTGGACCGGCCTGATATCGGTGGATCGGATCCCAAGCCGGGCTACCGATTGCTCGATTGGCCCGATGATGTGGTGGAGGTGGCTGACCAGCTTGGCGTCGAACGTTTTGCTGTCGAGGGCCTTTCCGGTGGTGCTCCCTTTGCCCTGGTTTGCGCGTACAAAATCCCGCACAGGCTCACGACCTGTGGTCTGATCTCCCCGGCGACTGGTCCATTCATAAAGCTCGCTGGCTCCTTCGCCTTGCGCTCAGAGGTCTGGATGCTCGTCCATTTTCCCTGGCTGGTGCGGGCCTTGTTTCGTCTTTCTATGCGTCTTTCAGGATCAGATGAAGAAAGCCTTGAGAAGAAGCTCGTCCGTGCTGGAGCGCGGCTCGGAGAAGCAGACCAACAGTTGTTAGACAACCAGACGATCAGAAAGGCGTTTGCCCAGGCTATGGCTGAGAGTCTCCGACAGGCAGCAGACGCGGCCACACAGGACGGGATCGTCTACAGCAGACCCTGGGACTTTCAGGTCGAAGCGATCACATTTGAGAACCTGTTCCTGTGGCAAGGAGAGCAGGACCCGATCATGCCTGCTGCTGCGGCCCGTTTGCTTTCGCAAGCCTTGCCGCATTGTACCGCGACATTCTACCCGAGTGATGGCCATCTCTCCACTTTTGTGAACCATGCCCAGGACATCTGGAAAGCGCTCAGCGCCGCGCCCGCGCCCGAGCTATGAGCAGTGAAACAGATACGCTTTCTCCAAAGGGATATGATGACAAACACGACAAGAAGAACTGGGAAAGAACTACCATGACAGACACCACCTGGCTGATTTTTTTCCCTCAAACACCCGCGACGCCGTCGAGTTTGCGCGTCTTGGTCTGGAGACGCCTGCAACAAGCCGGTGCGATCAACCTGCAATCGGGAGCGTGGATGCTGCCTCAAACAAGCGAGCAGGAACAAGCCCTCTTGACCCTCCTCACAGAGATGGAACAGCAGGGAGGAAGCGGCTTCTTTCTCGAAGCCAGAGCTCCCACCGAGGCGATCCAGATAGATCTCGTGAAACGCTTCCAGGAAGAGCGTGCGAAGGAGTACCAGGAATTTGGCGAGTGCTGCCAGGAGTTTCTTGTCGAAGTCGAGAAAGAAACACGCGCGCGGAAGTTTACCTTCGCGGAACTGGAGGAAAATGAGCAAGATCTGCTGAAACTGACCCGATGGTTGCGCAAGATCCAGCAGCGCGACTTTTTTCCGAGTCCGGGAAGCCGAGAGGCCGTCGCGCACCTCGCAGGCTGTCGCCAGACGTTACAGGCATTCACCGCCACCGTGTATGAACAGGAAGGGCTGCCCGCGCCGAACCCAGAGGAGGCGTTGCAGATCGGTTCGGCGCAGGTGGATGGAGAGGAAAGCGAGACATGGTAGCGTTGAGCATCGCCCTGGGCCTGCTTGTCGTCGGAACTGGTCTGCTGCTGGCCGGTGCGGATTGGTTTGTGGATGGAGCTGGCGAGCTGGCACGTGCGCTTGGCATCAGTGCGCTTGTCCTGGGGGTGCTGCTGGCGGGACTGGAACCAGAGGAGATGCTCACCGCAGCCATTGCTTCGGCTCGCGGTGCTCCAGCTCTTGCGGTGGGCAACGTCATTGGCACCAATGTCACCATTGTCACGGCAGCGTTGGGCCTTTCTGCACTCATCTTCCCCATGGCGATTGACCGGAGCGTGCGACGACAAGCTTTGATCGCGACACTCGTCTCGGTCATCCCTGTGGTCCTGCTCTTTTTCGGCGTCGTCACACAACTGGAGGGGGTGCTCCTATTGGTAGTCTTTGTCGGCTACACGATCTTCTTGTTTCGGACAGACCGGGAGGCGGTCAAGCGTCTCGCAGAGGCTGAAGACGACGACGATCATGGCGACCTGGAAGCTCGATCACGCCCACGTCTACAGTGGAAAGCGGTCCTGCTTACCTTCGGTGGGCTAGCTGCCATGGCCGCAGGGGGTCCGGCTATTGTGGAGGGGGCACTTCGGCTGGCGAAGACGCTTGGCATCGGTCAGGGAGCCGTCGGGGCCACCATCGTCTCGCTTGGGACGGGGGCAGAGATGATTGCTCTGGGGGTGAGTGCGGCCCGCAAGCAACGCGCTGATCTCCTGGTGGGCGGAATCCTCGGCTCCTTCGCCTACAATCTGCTGGTCACCCTTGGACTGGCCGCCGCCATTCACTCCATTCCGGTAGACCCGCATGTCACCTTTATCGCCTTACCAGTGATGATCGTCGTCCATCTGATGCTTCTGGCTTGTGTCTGGTATGGGAAGATTCCTCGTGTGATGGGTGGTCTGCTGATGGGAACGTATGTGGCCTACCTCATCGCCGTCGTGCTGACCTAGAGTTGAGAAGAAGATCTCAACACCTTTTCCCATTTGTCCTCCAGACAGGATGATTTCGGAAGATATCTGGCTCTTCAAGTAAAGGAGAATGGCATTGACGTCCGTCCATTCCTGTGTTACTATATGAGCAGTTGTTCACATAGTGAAGGAGAAGATGTGATGGCCAAGGAAGCTGTGCTTACCCCTATCGATGCGGAGGCGGTGCAGGCAGCTCGTACTGCGGCTCTTCCCGAAGCCCACCTCTTGCTCATCGTCGAGACGTTTGAGGCGCTGGCCGATCCGACGCGGGCTCGCATCCTCTATGCACTGATCCAGCAGCCCTTGTGTGTCCGCGATCTCGCCATTCTGGTGGGCGTTTCTGAGTCAGGGGTTTCGCACCAGCTGCGCTTCCTCCGGGAACGTCGCCTCGTCAAACCGCGGCGTGAGGGCAATGTCATCTATTACACCGTCGATGACCATCACGTAGCTGCCCTCTTCCAAGAGGCCGATTACCATATCGATCATGTACGGCAAGGGCTTCCTGATCATCCCTAGTGTGTTCCCTGTGCGCGGCACCGGCGAACGGTGCCGCGCACAAATTTTCCGTTACTAGCTGACAAGTTGAACAGATAGACAATTGTAGGAGGGACTATGGCATCATCATCCGCTGCGTTCTCGCGATGGCCTCGTGCCTGTGTCACCTGCGTGCGTGGGGGACAGCGTTTTGTCGGACGCTATCGCGACTTTTTGCTCGCTCCAGGCACCCTCTTTACCCTGGTGAGCCTGCTGCTGCTCGTTGCCGCCACCATTGTCACCCCGGATGGAATTATCAACTCAGCCCATGCTCACACCTGGCTGTATTTGGCAGCGGCGCTGGTGGGCTCGGTCTACATCTGGTGGTCGGCCATCCAGGGTGTCCGCGCGCGCGATTTCACGGCCGATATTCCGGTCTCCTTTGCCACAGCGGCTGCGCTGATCATCGGCCAGTATTCCGCCGCTGCCGTCGTGGCGGTGCTCCTGCTGCTGGGAGGAATGCTAGAGGAGTTTGTCTCCGCCCGCGCTGGCAATGCCCTGGACTCATTGGCAAAGCTGCTCCCTGACCGGGTGACCGTCCGGCGGAAAGGAGAGGACTTGGTGGTTCCTCTGGAAGAAGTGCAGAGCGCGGACCTGGTGCTCGTCCGTTCAGGGGATCGCATCCCGGTGGATGGAATAGTCGTGCTGGGAACCGCTTCGATCAATCAAGCTGCCATCACCGGCGAAAGCCTGGCGGTAGAGAAACAGCCGGGCGACCTGGTCTTCGCAGGCACGCTCAACGAACTGGGAGCCCTCGAAGTGCAAACGACCAAGGTGGGCGAGGAGACTACCCTCGGCCAGATCCGGCGCATGGTGGCGGAAGCTGAGGCTCAGAAGGCTCCGATTGAGCGCATCCTCAACCGCTACGCCAAGTTCTACACGCCTGCCGCGCTCATCCTGGGCGCGTTGGTCTGGTGGTGGAGTGGGGATATCCTGCGCGCCATTACCATTCTGATTGTGTTCTGTCCGTGCGTCATGGTGCTGGCCACGCCAACGGCGCTGGTCGCCTCCATCGGCAATGCCGCCCTGCGAGGCAGCTTGGTCAAAAAAGGTGCCACCATCGAGGCCATGTCAAAGGTCACTGCCGTGGCCTTTGACAAGACTGGCACCCTCACTTTCGGACAGCCGAAACTCACCACCACCCAGCCCCTTGGGCAGATGACCGAGATGGAACTGCTCCGTCTCGCTGCCATCGCGGAGAAGCTGAGTGAGCACCCGCTGGGACGAGCCGTCGTGCAGGCGGCTCTCGCGCGTGAGGTGAGCGTACCCGATCCGGAGGAGTTTACGGTGCTGCCGGGACTGGGCGTGCGGGCACACATCGACGATGGTGAGGTAATCATTGGTCGGCCACGGCTGCTCTCTGAGCAGGGTATCACGGTTGATCAGGATGTAGCAGCACGCGCGACGAATCTGGCCGCTGTAGGACGCACCGTCATCCTAGTCGTACACAACCGTCAAGTTGTTGGGATGCTTGTCCTGGAAGACACACTGCGACCAGAGGCCAGCAAAGTGATCACGCGACTCAAGAAACTGGGCATCCGCACGGTCCTCGTGACTGGCGACAATACCATGACGGCTGAGCGGATTGCTGGAGAGTTGGGGATCAACGAGGTGCATGCTGATGTGCTTCCAGCGCAGAAAGTGGAGATCGTCAAGCAGCTCCAGGCCCAGGGGTTCAATGTCGCCTTTGTGGGTGACGGCGTCAACGATGGTCCAGCGCTTGCAACAGCGAACGTGGGCGTGGCGATGGGCCTTGGTGGCACCGACGTTGCCATTGAGACGGCGGAGATCGCGCTGTTGTCCGACGACCTGACCAAGTTGCCCCATCTGCTCTCTCTTTCGCGCCAGGCGATGCGAGCCATCAAACAGAACCTGATTTTCTCGCTTGGCGTCTTGGCAATTGCGGTGGGACTGGCCATTCCCGGCATCCTCGCGCCGGTAACGGGTGCGCTCCTGCACGAGCTCTCCTCCATTCCGGTGATTGCTAACTCAGCGCGGCTGATCGGGATGAAGGACAAAGAACAAGTCTGAGACGGCAATGATGTACGGGCCGCTCGTCCTATCGCCACATCGTGGCAAAAAGGTGAGCGAGGCGCGGCTGGAAACAAGGAAAGGAACAGGAACGTTTCATGTGTACCTTCAAAGACGAGCAAACAGTGCAAGTATGTGATGTGGCTATTGTTCACGTGCGCGAACGTTTGCAAGAGTTGTTTGGCGATACCATTCACTACACGACCGTTCATGGGCAAGGAACACTTGTCCATGCACCATCTACCGTCGATTCTGCGTGGTTTCAATCGACTACACGCGAGGCCATCGTGGAAGCGCAAGGCTCATCAACCTCTCGCTCCTCTCAGGAGTCTTCCTAGTCAGACAAGAGGAGCGGCCAATGCCTGCTCCTCTCTTTGTGCAGCAAAGTACCGAAAAAGGCCACATTGCACCTCTGCTGTTCATTCTGCTTGCCCTTTGCCTCCAGAAACATTTGTCGTCATGCTCTCGCCACTTGCTTCTTTTTGCTTCAATCTGACAAAGTACAGCGATCCTGGCAGCCGTTACGATCTTTCGGGGGTAACAACGGTTGGTCTAGCTCTAAAGAGGAGCCAAGGTCTTTTTCTCTAGAGAAGAAATTCGCATCCGGCGACGTAAAACATACGTCGAAATACCGCGTAAGCTTACGCTGTACCTATACTAACGGTGCAGATGCAAATCGGTGTATTCCAGCAATGAAAGATGCTCTTTCAGCTTCAGGGTGATCGCCCTGGACCAGATCGTCTCTCTTCGCAGGCAGCCGTTGCCTGATCTTGCTGCCAGTGGATCATCGCACAGGCTCGCCGAGAGAACTGGTACGACTGAATAGCATGTCTTGCCTGCGACATGGCAAGACATGCTATTCAGTCGTACCAGCATGGGTGAAGAACGCTCAAGAGACATGGCAAGACAGCAATGTAGGGGAGAACACGAGCAATATTCCTTGCTGGATCGGTTGCGCCTGTCCGTGCATCGAGATATGGCAAGACATCCTTGTCAGCGTTGGCTTGACAAGGCGCGTATCGCTCTTCATTGCAACTCGTTGGCAAGAGTAGATGGGGGTTACTCATGCATTGGTCCGGTAGAGAACTGCTTGAGATCCCGGCGGCCGAGATCATCTAGTCATGCTGGTGACTCCTGGCCTGACCATCAATAAAGCCCTTGATGAGCCTCGCATACCAGCGGTCTCTCCTCGGCTCTGAGACATGGCAAGACAGGCTAGCAACGTGGAGTGATGGAGCGTACCATCAAACCTTGAGACATGGCAAGACACAACGAGAAGAGCATACACATGCTGCTTTTCTTGGTGTGTGGACAAGCTGCCTCTTCATTGAGACATGGCAAGACACGGTGAAAAATGATGAAACACAGGGAATGGCTTGCCGGGATGTAACCTGGGCTGCTTCTTGCTCGTAGGATAGCAATATAGGGGTAATCTATCATGGAGACAGCACAGACGAAGGAACCAGTTTATATCTCAGCGGTTGATGCTGCCAAACTCATAGGTATATCGACACGTACCATGCACCGGTGGATTGAGAAGGGCAAAGTGCCGGCCCGCCATCATGGCCCCAATCAGTTGCACCTTCTCCTCACCGATGTCGAGGCCCTGGTCAAGGACGAGCCAACAGTCGTTACTCCGCTCTCACTGCTTGAGGAACACGCTGCGATCATTGAGGAGTTGAGGACGCAGATCGGCGAGCTGCTGGCGACCAATGCGCAGCTCAAAGAACAGATGGCTGCGCAAGATGCGCGTGTTGAGCAACTGGAGCGGATGGTCCGTCGTGAGTATGAGGCACAATCGATTCTGCAAAAGCTGATGTCTCTGCGCTCGGATGCACTAGAAAGCGTCGATATCAGCACATTACGAGAGAAGCGTGCGGAAGTGGGACGCCTGGCCAGGGATCTGTCCTTACTGGAAAAGCGCGGACTCCAGCCTGGCAGTCTGACCGTCTCGACGTTTTGTAAACGCCATAGCGGCCCAAGTGCGACCGTGCATCCCAGTACGCTGAAAGGGGTGCTAGAAGCTGCAGGTCGCGTTGGGGATCTAGTCACGATTTGGGAGCGCCCGACGGCATCGACCTATACCCATGAATGGTGGCTCACACCTGCTCAACAACAGGACATAATCCTCTTCTGGCAGGAGCACGGCAAGCCATTTGAACCTTGCCCGGAGTGTCCTCATGTGATGCATACCGCTGAACCTGGCGCTGAAAAGACCATTTTAGACGAGATACCATCCGCTGCAATGGTCTCGTAGTATGGCTTTTCATCGGCTTATCGACCCGATAGCGTCCCGAATCTTTTTCGGATAGCTCACGGGTTCCTTTTCGTGCGATGTTTCTGGTACTCAGGCCGCTTGTAGTGAGCGCGTAGGGCCTATAGAGCATGTCCTACACCGCTCCGCTTTTTCTTTGTTTGTACTACAATGTTGAGAAGTGCTTGAACAGGTGGGGGGTAGTCCCATGATGGCAGAAGAACGATGCGCGTGCTGGGGTGGGGGTTCAAGCACTTCTCAACCGGTGGACATTGTTCTTAATGGTGGCAAGAAGGAGTCGATGTTTGCAGTCAGAAGGTAACTCAATTGGCAACGGAGTACGGCGGGCGAAGGTCGAAACACGCAGAACGTCGTCGCGCAGACAACGCAGCGATGCGGGAAAAACACTCTGGACGCCCCGCGATGAGTTCGCCCTCATCTGGATTGGGCAGCAGTATGGCATTCGCCTGGATCAGTTGCAGTGGTTGCTCGGAACGTATCCTGGTCGTGGCGCGACTCACAGCAACTGGATTAGTGAAGGTGCAACGCGTGATGTCGTGACGCGCTGGCAGCGAGCAAAGTTGGTCAAGGTGGAGCGCATTCGCGCGCGTGAGCCTTTTTGGGTCTGGCCGCTGCGCCTGGGATTGCGAAAAGTAGGGCTGCCCTATACCTATCGCAATTTAGAACAGTCGAGCCTGGACGATCTCAAGCATCTCTATGCCATCAACGAGATCCGCTTGAAGATGATCGATGAAGAGGAAGGGACACAGTGGATCAGCGAGCGCCAGTTGCTCCAGGGCGTGATCCGCTCGCCTGGCCAGGAACTGCTGCACCGACCCGATGCGGAGATCTACTGGACCGATGGCACCATCACAGCCGTGGAGGCAGAGCTTTCGCTCAAAAAGCCCTTTGAGCTGGCAGAGAACGTGATGGAGCTGCTGCGTGGAAAAGAGTACCTCCGCTCAAAAACCGACTTTGGGTGGCAGACGGCCAGGAGGATGAGCCGAGGCGATCAGAGCCAGTATGCAGATATCTGGTATTTTGCCCCGCCATCGGTGCGCAGGCAGGTGCGGCGCGAACGTGCTCGCCTGGTCAAGCGGGATGACCTCTCCGCAAAAGAAGCCGAGCGGCTCTTTGTGCGGTGGTATCCCCTGGCGACCGATGACGAATCGGAACAAGAAGAGGCGGAGGATGACGAGACCCTCGATATCGATAACGATCACGCTATCGAGGATCAGAGGAATGAGGATGAAGGACGCCCTGAGCAAGAGGGCGAACGGGACGAACGATAGCGTCTCGCAGCCAGCATCCGTTCTTGCGTGCAAATACGCAGGTATTTCACCCAGGCACCAGGCACCGATACGTGCAGGTGAAGAGGCGGCCATTGGAGCCGGTTTACGCCTGTTTTTCAGGAATCCTTCCAGGTTTCCTTCCCGGAAAGCTTCCCGGTTTTACAGGTCCGTTCCCGGCTGGTTCCCGGTCCGTTTCCGGTCCGTACCCGTGTGCGCTTGCTCTACTGATGGGTGAAAGAGTCGTCTGGCGAACTGCGCCAGGCGCGTGCGCTACGCAAAAGAAAGGAGCACTATGGCACAAACACGCGAAGAGAATTTGACCTATGAACAGCTTGTTGAAACCTTTGTAAAAGCTTGTGGACTGCGCAAGGCGGAGTTGGAGCGTTTACGGGTGCGCGACTTCTCCCAGGAGCACCACGATTTTTGGTACGAAACGCACTGGGTTCATGTGGATGCCTTCGAGGATATTCCGGCGCATGAGGTTCCCATTGAGCCAAACCGTGTGTGGATCGTCGCCAGGGTCTGTCAGGATCGTGGCCCAGATGATCTGGCCTTTCCAGGACTGCCTGATTTGGACTATGACCAGCTGCGTGAGGAGTATGCCGACGGGTTGTTCCAATGTTACTATGAGGCATTGGGACTCACAGGCGCACCGAACAACCTCCCTGAGTTGGGCCAGCACCTCAAGCAAGCATTGGGGTTACGGCACTATGATGAAAAACGTCGGCGCGTCATGCGCTGGGCTAGCCGAGACATAAAGCGCGAGGCGGGCGTGGTGTAGCTGAAATGTGTGTGTATGCATCATAGTAATGGTAGCCCTAAAACGCGCCTGGTCAGAGAAGGTTCTTCCCCGACCAGGCGCGTTGTCTTTGTCTTTCCCCTACACGCTGGGTCTTTCCTGGAGATCGCGCCAATAAAACTTCAATTCTTCCAGGCGCTGCCGCAATCCTATCGCATCGGATGGCTCTGCGGTTACCAGCGCTTCCTGCACCGCATTCACCAGGATCAGGTATTCCCGCTCGGATAATGCCTTCGCGAGCCCAAACATCTGGATACTATGCTGCGCATCGACGAGCCGGCGAAAGAGGCGGCGCTGTTCTCGCATCTCTTCTATATTCGCCAATGGCTTGGTATCGCCTCCACCTGGCAGAGCATTCAGACAGGTGGTGATCACCTGGTCGAGCAGGTGATATTTGCGCTCCCAGTCTGGCGCGTCGGGATCTCCAGGGGCTATTTCTGCACTGGCGAGAATCTGTGCTGGGCCATGGGGGACAATGCGGAGGCGTCCAAGTGTGCCCAACTGGGCATGAGTAAAGGTGTAGATCCGCCCATTGCCGGGCAAAGGTTGGGCCGTGGTGGTGACACCTACTAGCAGATCGTCAGGGGTTAATCGTTGCATCGCAGTCCTTTCCGTTTTTCTCTGGTATAGCACAGCACGCCGCACAAGTGCTAGCTGATAGGACCGTTGGGTGCTGCTGCATGAGCAGGTAGAACCCACTGGGCGCAGATCGTCTCACCGAAGTTCTCCGACCACACGATGGCAGTCCGACCATCAATCTCCGCTTGATAGCCCAGGTCTACGTAGACCGGGCTGCTCTCCTCGTTTCCGCGCACCAGCCTTGGCACCGCATTCATTAGAAGGGGACGCCACCAGGTCTCCAGGAGAGGCAACTCGCCCAAGGTGATGCCCAGCTCCTCGGCAATGAGCGCGACCTCCTCCAGGGTCCAGAGGTTGGACCACCAATATCCCTGGGTGGCGACATCCTCCGGTCCACTGTGCTTGCTGCACAGTGCGCGTCCCGAAGGCTGGTTCGGGCACTGCGCCACTGCCACTGCGAGGCACCCCTGCTCTTCACACTGTCCCAGGGCGTTGGAGCCGATTTCCTGGAGAATATCAGCTGCCTCTTGCAAGAGACGTCGCATATCCCGGATACTCATCCGCAGATGCAGGTGCTCCGTCACTAGCTCATCCTGCGGCACAAAACAATCCAGATTAGCCAGACCTCCCTGCACGATCCAGCGATAGCGGCTGTGATCTTCTGCCAGAAACTCGCGTACACTTTTCATCAGGCCCCTTCCTTCTGATTCTCACATTCCAAACAACTCTTCCAGTGCATCGCCGTAGGGGTTCTCGCCGCTATGTCGTTGCTTCATATAATCAGCGGTCACCTTATAATTGCTGTGGCCGAGCCGGTCGCCGATGGCTGAAAGGGGCGCACCAGCTTTTTCCATGTTGACCGCAAAGGTGTGCCTGGTCGCGTGGATCTTAGAAGTGCCCAGATGCTCCTCACAGATATTGGCGATGGCTTGCGTGCTGATCGGGCCTCCACGGTGATTGTTACTGAAGGACACCCAGATCGGGGCGGTGGCCGACATCTGCGCAAGGTCGGCACCATAGATGGCTTGCAAGTAGGTGAGGAGAGCTTGCTGTGTCTTGGGTTTGATCTCATCGGTCATCACTTTCGCACCTTTACAGCGCACCCAGGTAATCACCATCTTGCCGCCAGTGAGGCGGATATGTGCCCAGCGCAGGGCGGCCAACTCGCGAGCTCGACGTCCGGTGGCGAAGGCCAGGGTGAGCAGCGCGTGATTGCGCAGACCCTCGACGGTTTCCCGGTCAATGTCGGCGAGGATGGTTTTGACCGCGTTGGTCTCGATATGGTGCGCCGCGTGAGGATGGGACACTGGGCGACGATCTACGAGCAGGATCGGGTTCGAGTTGCAGACACCCTTTTTGATCGCGTAGGTATAAAACGAACTGAGAATGGCAAGCCGTTGATTGAACGTCGCCGACGAGACCAGCCCGCCGGTCTTGGTGTTCTTGGAGGCCCAGCCCTGCGCAAGGGCGCTGATGAGGGCGCTGTTGGGCGCGTCCAGGTCGATGCCTGCCGCCTTTAGCACCGCGCGAAACTTGGCGATGGCATCGCTGTAGGCGCGTTCCGTCTTGGCACTCTCCGTCCTGGTGGACTTGGCGTGGAGCCAGGCAGTAAGTACCTGGTCGAGCGTCAGCGTGCCATTGGCAGACAATGCTAGCGCGAACACATCCGCGTCCGGTTGGCGTCGCGCATCACGCGGGAATGTCTGTTGCGTCTCCTGGTCAGGGAGCACCACGAAATCTCGCATGTGTCATTCTCTCCTCTCGTTCTGCTCCAAACGATCATCACTCCTCTTGACTTCCATCACCCCTTCCGCATGGTGCGTCTTCTGGTTGCTGTCAGCCATCGGGGCCTTTATAGATGGGCTAGTTGAACTTGATCTAATCGCTGTTAGATCAACTAGACCCCTTCAGTATAGCCGTTTTGCCTCCGCCAGGTCAATCCCTGCTGCCCGTTTTTCGGTCACTTCTGGACACTGCCAGTTGGTCATGACCGGAAATTGATACATGTTGACATATCGGCCATAACCGGACATTAAGAACCGGACGTGTCAGGACACTCCCTCGCCATCTGTGCTATGATAGAGAAAAATCGGGTCCCTCTCGCGAAGAACAGTCTCACATGATGGAGGCACTATGGGCAAGAAAAAACCATTCTCAGAAGCGCTTCTCGAATTCATTCGGGCCAATCCAGGCGTCATCTTCACGCTGACCCCCCAACAATTGGCAGAACGAATCGGCTCCTCGCTTGGTGAGGCAGAGGCATACTATCAGGGGGTTGCCCAGGAGAAACAACGCCTGGCGCGACAGGACGAAGAAGCAAGGATACAGGCGGCGGAAGCCGATGTGCTGACCTATATCCCCTCAAGTCAGCAGGTGCGTGTCCTCTATTACCCTCGTCTTGGCGAGGTCAAGATTACGAGTACCTATCAAAGGAAACGGAAATATGCACGAGCAGAGGAGGGCTGGAGGCAGGATCGGGGGCCTGACGCTGTTCTGCTCTCTCCCCAGGATAGTAGTGAGATTGGGATTTATCTCTCAGGGTTGCAACCGCATCTCCGAGAGGTGCAAGCACGACTAGCCACTGAGCCAGAACCACCAGAACCAGAGGTCCCAGAGACGTATATTCCTGTAGTGCATCCTCCTGATCGCATGAGGCTCTCAGACTTTGCCCGACGACATGGCATCTCGGCAACGCAAGCGGTGAAGTACTTTGAGAAGCATGTGATCACTGGGGAGCGAGAACCAGATCGCTCTGGCTGGTCCAGCAGTAAAACCGTGGATAGTGTGATCATCTACGCCCAAGGGCAGCGAGATGCCTGGCAGCAGCTGCATGAGTTACCAGGGTTTAAGAGTTGCCCGCAGTGTCCACATGAACGAGAAGACGACGATGAGGGCACGCCTGAGCAGAGCACATCCTCAGAAGAAGCGTGAGCGCTCAGCTTCATTGTGTCGTGATCAGCAGAAGAAGACCAGGGACGGACCCACCAGGGACCATCCTGTTGGCAACGAAGGGGAGAGCCATGAACGTGCGACGGCGACAATATGTGACGGCTGCCGATGCCGCCAAATTGCTCGGAAAATCGGAACGCACGATCCGGCGCTGGATCGACGAGGGCAAGATCAAGGCCCGTCATGCCGCGCACAATCGCTATGAAATCGCCCTCGATGACCTGGAGGCGTTGGTCGAGCAACAAGAGGGCAAGGAATATGTCAGTCCCGTCGAGCAGCTGCGCACCTTGAGCCAGCAGGTCGAGGCCCTCACTCACGAGGTGGAGGTGCTCAAGGGGCAGATGGCCCTCTTACTCGGCGAACGAAGGACCCCACCGGAGTCCGGCAGCTAACTGCCCTCTGGATTAATTGGCATGGATTTCTACCTTGTAAGAGAAGAATGGAAGGGGCAATGAGTACACCAAAAGGCATGAAATGCCTACCACGAACGCTCGCGAGCGGAGAGCGGGTGCTACTGTATAGCGATGCCAACCGCATTGTCTTGCAGGTACGCCGCCAGGTGCCAACAGAAGAGGATCTGCTTACACCATCGTTTAAGGTGGCTGTCTCGCTCAGCGCGATAGAGGCGGCCCAGCTGGCGGAGGATTTACTGGGTGCCGCTCTTGCTCAACTGCACACACGAGAACCGGTGACGGCCCCCAGCCGTGTTGGCCAACTTGAAGACGAGGAGATGTCAGATGGATGAGACCTCTGAACCTGGGCAACCTGAGATAGACCCTGTATGGCGTGAACTGATCGAGCGCATGATGACCGATAAGCAATTCGGCCTTCAGATGAGTATGCGTATCCAGCATGATTTAGAGGTCAACCTGGAGCACCAGCTGGCCGATCTGGTGCGCGAGTATCTTGCTGGCAACACGACGCTCACACCAGAGCAGTGCAGCCAGATCCAGATGGAGATGGTGCCGACGCAATTCCAAACGCACTACCTGGTCAACTATGCGTTGCTGTGATTTTAGGCATATCCTGGCAACAGTTATTACCCATATTATGGCAGCGCCTTGACACCAGGAGCGGTTTGACACTGCCGAGCTAATAGACTTTCTGTAGCATGTTGTGGCAGCGATTCTGATTTACGAAGCAATTCGTGGCAGTGAGTCGTTGTGGCGCTCTTACGAGACGTTTGACGTTTCTGCTTCTGCTTTTCGCGGCCAAGAGATGCTGCACATGGACAATCAGATCATTCACAGGTTCGAGTCTGGTTAAGCTTCCGAGCACTTTGCAGGCACTTCCAGAGGACCGCAGCGCTCTCAACTTAAAAGGCTCTGTGAAGCAATTCTTGGTTCAAAAGAGCGCGCAAGACTGCACCTGGTCCGAACGGCAAACGTATGGCAGGATTGGTACATGAGCGGAAACCTGAGCCAGATGCGAGGGGAAACGTAAGCACCTCAACGCGAAACGTGAGCACGAGGATACATGGACATGAGAAAACGGTTCTTGATCTGGTATACTACTTCTAACACTCCCACTATCGAACTACGATGGGTCAAGATGGCTTCGGACTGGGATGTGGTTGGAGCCGACAGAACACACCATGACACAAACAGGAGAAGAAACATGAGCCAAAAGATCCTCCTACTGGGAATCACGGACAGCGTCCTCGCCAACGCACAGCAACAGCTCACTCGCCCCGGTCTGGAGGTGTTTCTCGGGAAAAGTGTGGAAGATGTGCGGTCCCGGCTTTCGCAGACTCCCATCGATCATGTCTTCATCGGGGGAAGGCTCGCTGAGGAAACCCACCTGGAGGTAGCGTGGGAAGTCATTCAGGCAAGCGAGACGACGACCGTGCATCTGCAGGATCGATCGGGGCCAGAAGGCTTTCTGCCGTTTGTCCAGGCAGTCCTTCGTGGACTTGTCCCGGATGAGGGATAACAGGCCCTTCACGCTCACTTTTGTCCGGACTTTCAGCCAACTTACCAAGGATTGCTCGCCTCGAATTGTCACGTGTAACTTTCCTTTCTCAAGTGGCTTCGTAGGCGAATGGACCACTTGGCATTTTTGACCCATAAGCTGGTTCAGACACAGGTGTGGTGACCGAGACGTTTGTGGGAGAGAATCTGAAGATCAGTTGTGTTCACTTGGCACGGCTTTTCTCTTTTACAAAGCTCATCGGTCACCACACCTGTGTCTGAACCCAATTCTTGGCAGCAGATTTGCCTGCTGCCACAACAGAGCGATCTGGATGAGGCAGGCAATCGTCATCGACTGCGTTTTCATCTGATGCACATTCAGGCAAGTCCAGGAGGGGCCTGAGCCAGAATACTGACTCAAACATGGTCTATGAAGCAATTCGTGCCGATGTGTTTGTGAAGCATATCGTCGACCAGAATTGCCAGAATATGGGTAAATGTTCAGTTGCCAGGGGAGCCAGCCGACCAGCCGCGAACCGTGATATGCTTCTGGAAGGACGAACAGTGGAAGGTGTTTCCACTGCCAGGCATGCCACTCTCGTAGCATCTGGTTCGACAGAGGCAAGATGTGCCGGCGAGCTGGCAAGATGACAGAAACTGAGAGCGACATGAGGAGGGAGCATGACAGAAAAAACGGTCCAAATCCAGGCGGCAACGCATCTCATCGTCAATCCGAAACGAAGGCTGCGTGTAGAGCTGCACCTCGCTGCGACCTTTGCGTGCAGTTGGGACCTCCAGATCTCGGATGAAAACGGCTTGATACGGCATCGCTTACAACTGCCACGGCTGCCTGTGGACCTGGCCTGGACCTTAGATGAATCTCTTGATCCTCTCCATACGATTGAGATTTTTGCCTCTACCTACGAAACAGCAGGCGAGGACTATATTGGTCTGAAGGTCAACGAAACAGCCACACGCCTCGTGATAGAGGAGATGGATAATGGGGGTGAGCAGATAGACTTTCAAGCGACGATCACCGATCCACCACCGCTGAAGAAGCGAAACGGGTGAGGGGTGCTGGGCGAGAGGTCTGAGGCGCACCTTCAAGCCAATGGCAAAGCCATATGACAAGCCATATGACCAGGAAAAGGTCACTGAGAGGAGAATCGCGCCAGAATGCGTTTTTTGGCACAGTGGTGCAATCATCCATCTTTCCCGATACAGAGGCATTCTCGGCCTTCTGAGAGCCTCGTTCTGTAGATGTGAGGGGAAGTTCTGGATTTCTGGAAAACTGTTTTGCAGGAAAATGGGAAGTGATGAATGTGTGACTAGTACATGCTCGTACCAGTCACACATTTTAGGACATTGGCGGATTTTGCACGTGGGTGCGAGCAGCCCGTGCCTTTCGCCTTTTCTCACGCTGCTGGGCGACGCGCTGCTCATTGCGCTCCTCGGCAGCCTGATTGTAGCAAGCGTCGCTACAATACTTTGGTTGAAAGCCAGGATAGCGGTATTCGGTTTTTTTTCGACCACAGACTACGCACGTAAACGTGACTGGCTTTGCCTCAGAGCGGCGGCTATACGCTGGCTGAGAGCTATTGCCGTAGACAGCAATCTGGTGTGATGCGCCAGGCGGTTGCGGCCCTGCAACTGGCCTCTTCCAGTTATTGCGTGGTTTGGCCCCTTCTTCGGTCATCTCAGTTCCTTTATGTGACTAGTGCGAGCATGTACTAGTCACACTCTACCACATGCGAGAACGTTCAACCAACTGCCGCGACGTGAGATCCATCCAGAACTGTGCGGCAGGGTCCCCTTGCCCCTCTTGGACCGTAAAACCAAGCTTGGCGTACCAGGCGGGCAGGAAGGGGCTGATCTTCGCATCATCTCTGGTGACGAAGCCACGCAGTTTCTGTGCGTCGCCATGCCGCCGGGCAAGGGCTATGGATGCGCGAACGAGCGCAGTTCCAATGCCTCGTTTTTGATTGCGTGGCCTGTTGACCTGCACATCATGAATCATCCAACAGGGTCCGTCTTCAAATGTTTCCAGTGACATCGACATCCATCCGGCCATGTTGCTGTCGTAGGTCAAGCCTGGCCAGGCAACGAGGCGTCACCATATCAATTTGGGAAAAACCTACGCTAAGGATTGTTCTGATATACGACATTAACTGCTCCTGGGGGACAACAACGATTCATTAATTTTTGGTTCATTCGCGTCCTTTATATATCTTTTGTCTTTTAACCTCTCAAATATTGCTTAGAGAGTGTGTCCTTCGTACATACCTTCTACTACTGGAGTTCGCAAGAGGTATCATGGCGATTCCACATTTATGTTTTCATCTTGGGGGTAATGTAGCAACGGAACCAAAACGTACGCTAAGCTTTTACTCACTATGCTCTTGTTGCATCTTTTGCTTGTCTGTCTCAGTTTTCCAACAGTGGCAACCAGATTTCGAAGCATGAGCCTTGTCCAACGGTGCTGAGGAGACGAACTTCGCCCTTATGTACCTGTGCCACCCACTGCACGATAGCAAGACCCAACCCACTTCCGCTGGCAATTTCCTTGTAGGTGTCTTCTTCCACTATCTGGAGAGGTGAACGTGCCGTGTCTACACGGTAAAAGCGCTCAAAGAGATGGACCTGATGTTCCTCAGTGATCCCTGGTCCGTTGTCCTCTATCCCTATTCGGCCCCAACTTTTTCCTTCCCTTCTGGCAGTACTCCCCTCGATACGAACGTGGTTGCCAATACCAGCAGTATATTTGAGCGCATTGTCGATGAGATTGGTCATCATCAAGGTCAGGAGCATACGATCTCCACACACACGCAGTTCGGGAAGTTCCCCGAAAGCGAGTTCTACCACTCGTTTGTGGGCGAGTGGAGCTAATCGCTCCACGACCTCGAGGGTCACTTCGCTCAGATCAACCTCCTGAAGGGTGAGTATCGCCTGCCCAGCATCGCCTCGTGCGAGGAGCAAGAGGTCGTTGACCAGACGGGTTATGTGGCCTGTCTCGGCCTGAATGATAGACAGTTCCTGCCGATACGCTTCGATCCTCTCTAATGCCTGCTCAAAATTTTCTGGCTTACTCCATTGGGACAATGCCCGGCTTACTGCAACACTGAGAATACTGAGCGGTGTACGTAGCTCGTGGCTGGCATCTGCAGTAAATTGGCGCTGGCGGCTCAAGACGGCTTCTAAGCGGTTGAGCATTTCATCGAACGTATCTGCCAACTCGCCCAATTCATCGCGACGTGTGAGATGGAAGCGGCGGCTCAGATCCGTCCGACCAATCTCCTGTGCCGTTTGGGTAATCAGACGGACTGGGCGCATGGCCCTGATCGCAAGCCAATAGCCGCCGACGATAATGACCAGCAGGATCGCCAGTCCCAGCAAGAAGATTTGCAGTGCGATCTGTGGGAGGGATATATGATCGGGCGATGGCAGCATTTTGGCGATGGTGCTATACAATAACCCTCCAAAAAGCAAGAGTACGCCTGTGGTTGTCACGACATACCAGAGCGTCAGCCGGAAACGTATACTGCCGAGCTGGCAAACCATCTTTTGCCAGAGGGTTTGATCGTTGCTCTCTTGCCGTTTCTCATGACGGGTACGCATCGCTTGCCTCCTTTCTATTCACTCTGGTGTGCGCAAGCGGTAGCCCACACCTCGCACGGTCTCCAGGAGTTTGATTGGAAACGATTCGTCGATTTGACGGCGGAGACGGCGCATACAGACCTCAACAGCATTCAAGGTCCCAGTGAACTCATAGTTCCAGATATGGTTCGCAATCATCTCGCGTGTCAAAACCTGGTTGGGGTGTCGCATCAAATATTCGAGCAGTGTAAAGAGCCGTGGAGTGAGTTCGATACGTTGCCTTGCTCTCTCGACTACATGCGTCGCGGGATCAACGCTCAGATCGCCAACACGCAGCACGGCACTCTTCTCTCCTCCATTTCGACGTAATAAGGCTCGCAAGCGAGCGAGCAATTCGCTGAGGGCAAAGGGCTTGATCAGATAATCATCAGCCCCGCTATCCAGACCTCGTATACGATCTGCCACCGTATCAGAGGTAGGACTAGGATTCTTGCGAAAACCGCTCACAAGGGTGTAAAACCGCTTCCCAAGCCGTTTGGACGTACCCGAAAGGGAGAGGGAACCGTGAAGAGAAATACATGCTATGCCTTTCAAATATCTTTTTACCGTCTCCAAAGGATCCTTTTTCGTAGCATTTCTCAAACACATGTACACTGTGAGCGATTTTTGCAAGAATCCTAGTCCTACCTCGTGACGAACAGATGCAGAAGCTTTCATGATGCTTCAGATGTGATCAGCCGAGAGATCAGATGCAGAATCTGCCTTTCCCCTCCCACCAGCATCGCGATGCAGTCCATTCAGCAGTATCCACCACTCCACACAGCTCTTTGCCCCTAAGATTCCTGGCTCTGGTCAAGCTCTTCCCACCAGAAAGCACAATGCAGCCAAAATGAACGCATATCGTGTCGTTGGCAACAACGAAATCGCTTGCTAAGCTTCTTACCGGCATCTCTCTCAAGCTATACAGCAGTACAAGCCTTCCCTTCAGCACAAACGACATTGTCTCTTCCACTATTTTGCTCCAAGGGCATCTCTCTAAACGAGAGAAGAGATATGTAATTATCGCTCTTGTACATTATTTCTATGAATTGAATTTTGATAACAATGACATCTCCCCGTCTTTCACTATAAAGTAGTAGCATTGACTTCAGCAGTAGACCTACCTATAATGGAGAAAAGATGCTAGTGAGAGGATGAAGTTGATGACTTTTGACCCCGAAGAATACAGAAGTAATCTTGAAAACCTTGTTAACTGGTATGCCTCAAACATAGCTCAGCGTAATGAGTCAACAACACGCCTTCAGTTGATTGACCGCTTATTTTTTGAATGTCTGGGCTGGTCGAAGGAAGAAGATGTAATCTTGGAAGAGCCTTATGGAGGCGATTATGCAGACTACACCTTTTTGGCTCCTCGTCGGATCTTAATAGTCGAGGCAAAGAGAGAGGGCAATTACTTCGAAGTTCCTGTAGGCAAAGATAAGCTTGAATATTCACTTCGTTCGCTTATGCGCGACTTCCCCCCTCTTAAGGCTGCTATAGAGCAAGTATCTGGTTATTGTCAGTCGCGGGGAATTCCTTTCGCTGTGGTCTGCAATGGGCACCAACTTGTGGCTTTTGTTGCCACAAGAGACGACGGCCTTCCACCTTTTGATAGCAATGCCCTTGTCTTTCCTTTAGACAGCATCTTGATTACTAACAAAACTTGATGTACAGTGACACATAGAGAAGCACAGTAGACTTGCTATCTGCTGGAAAGGGCACCGCAGAACCTTACTCTTTCCTTGGAGCTCGACTCTTAAA